>Ga0172370_10003625_pt1 | contig 21235 bp, 24 predicted proteins | sample LakKiv5m_FD_114538 | JGI IMG/M metagenome (GOLD analysis project Ga0172370, IMG submission 114538) | Freshwater microbial communities from Kabuno Bay, South-Kivu, Congo - kab_022012_11.5m | ecosystem: Environmental > Aquatic > Freshwater > Lake | place: Democratic Republic of the Congo...
CCCGCATCCCGTATCCCGCATCCCGCATCCCGTATCCCGCATCCCGCATCCCGTATCCCGCATCCCGTATCCCGCATCCCGTATCCCGTATCCCGCATCCCGTATCCCGCATCCCGCATCCCGCATCCCGCATCCCGCATCCCGCATCCCGCATCCCTTATCCCGCATCCCGTATCCCGCATCCCGTATCCCGCATCCCGCAAGGTTCTACCTGTCTGCCTTATTCCTCACCAGGCCTGCCACCCGCTGATGATGGAATAAAACGTGTTTGTTTTCAGGGAATTTAATAAATAGCACCGAATCCAGTCTTTGATAATATGTAAAATCCTCTCCGATGCTGAGTACCGGATTTAGGCCAAATGCATAGTTCAAAACGACAAGGGATGCCAGTGAACCGGGATGGCTGTCAATAAATGCCCTTTCCTCATCACGTTGCCTGGTCCATATCTGCCGGTAAGTGCTGTCAATTATTTGTGTCAAACGGTAGTAGTCCGGGTTATCCTGCTGTTCTTCAAGCAACATTTCAAGCGAGTCGACCATACGTTCATTCTCCCGGGTGCTACGGTAAAAATCGTTCAACCACATAGCCTCCTTCGGAGCTTTCATATTCACGTTGTCAGGAAAATCATTCACACTCCCCGACAAATCAACACGTTCGCCGGTATTCAGGAGCAACACCATGACTTCCCCGCCCGGAGCTTTGAGCAGCCAGAATCCGGTTTCTTTGACATCCGGGTCGAAATCAAACATTCCACTTTGTTCGATAACAACCGAGTCGACTGTACGAATTTCCTGAGGTCCCATTTCCTGGAGGGTCAGTTTGAATCCGGAGGCATCTGTGAATTTACCATTGATCTCAGCAGTATCAACAGAATGATGCTGACATGACGAAAGGAGAAACAGAATTGAAAACCCCCAGGCCACGATAATTTTTATTTTCATGTAAACACGGTTATCAGGCATAAATTCTCTATTTCACTATTTCACTATTTCGCCATTTGATCAATTCCCAGACGATAAACCTGTCGATCGGGAAGGTGAACTCGTCAGCATTAAGTTCGGTGATCTTTACCCACCTGAAGCTTTGTGCACCATCGATGGCCGGAATGTCGTTCTTCTTTACCGTAGTTTTAAAACGATAGGGTTTTGCTGCTTTCACCCGGTAATAAACATTGAAAAGCTGCATGTTGGAAGGCAGGAGGGTAGTTGGCTGATAGAAATCCGTCGTGTAGAAATGGTCAATGATCTCTATCTGAGTGTTCAGCTCTTCCACGAATTCGCGTTTAAGGCAATCGAGGGTGCCTTCGCCGAACTGCAGGCCTCCGCCCGGGAACTTTGTCATGTAGATTCCCAGCCTGAATTCATCGGTGACAAGGACATTGCCATTGTCGATGAGGAATCCGTAAATACGGATATTAAATTGGTTTACCTCCATCCTGCGTTTGCCGGCAAAGTTAGCTGAAAAAAAATAATGTATGGATGAGCCTCCTTACTGTTTCTTTGGAATAATTAACCGACAATCTGTATTGTATCCTCTCCAATCATTGGTTTGCCCTTGAACCTTAACAGGAGGTTTACTATGGTCAACACATCCTTCTGACAGTAAGTGACAATCCGCGGCAGATCATGGTCATGCCAGTAAACCCTCCCCACATCGCTGCCTTTGATATCATCTTTCGGAGTAGGAATACCAAATACCGTTGCAAGCAATTCAAGCGATGTGTAATTCTTATAATCTCCGAACTTCCACAACTCCATGGTATCGAGATGGTTGACCTCCCATGGCTTTTTCCCTGAAAGGTCAAGGATGGCCGGGACCGCCAACCCGTTGATGAGCATCCTCCGGATCAAATAAGGGAAATCGAATTCTTTTCCGTTATGTGCACACAGGTAAGTGATGTTTTTTCCCTTCAGCTTATTCAGCATCCCGCTGAAGTCCGTGAGGAGATCTTTTTCAACATCACCGGAAAACGATTTGATCCAAAGGGAACCACTCCGCATCAGGCCTGTGGAAATACAGATGATCTTACCGAATTCGGCATAGATACCGGCCCGTTCGTAAGCCTCAGCAGAATCAAGCCCCTCCCTGTCACTGAATTTTTCTGTCCTTGAAAGCAACGCGGCTTTCTTTTCCCACAAAGCAGCAAGGTTACCCGGAAGTTGTTCACGGGTTGAAAATTGCGGAACTGTTTCGATATCCAGGAAAAGTATGTTCTCAATGTTATAGTTTTCGAGCATGATATGGTTTTTTAAGCGTTATCGCAAAAATGCAAAATTTACTGACGCTTAATCCCCGGACATGCAAAAGGTCATGATATTGTTGAAAACTTTTATGACCTCGGCGCTCAGGCTAAAGTTCCCGGTGTTTCCGGTGCAGGAATGGTTTCGGCCGGTCATCGAACAGTACCTGTTGCTCCGGAGTAAGCAGGGTGCGTAATTCCTGGTCGTGCCTGATCATTTCTTTAAGGATGGCTGTACCTGCTTTTCCCAGTTCTTCGGCAACCAGGTCGGCAGATCTGGCGTCGAAGGGCATGGTCGTCAGTAACGTCTGCAGCCGTGCTCTTTTCTCCCTGACCTGGTTTTTCAATGGTGTCATTGCTTTTAAATGGTCCAGACCGGTTTTCCTGATCTTTTCTTTCTGTTCACCGGTCAGTCCGGGAAGATCTAAACGCGGTATTCCCGGTTCATCCTGAGAATCGGCCGAAGGCGGTGGTGGCGGAGCAATGACATCAGCATGTGGAGGCGGGGGTGTGGCTGCCTTGTGATGCAATTGCGGACCCTGTTCCCTGGTCATTCTCACCGGTTGGGTCTGCTTTTTCTGTTCCTGTGCAAAGGTGACCTGCAGTATCATGCTGAATGCCAGTGTCATCGTGATCCATACTCCAATTTTCTTTTCTGTTTTCATGTTTTAAAAATTTTAAGGTTAGTGAAAAATATCATCGCCTTCCACCCTTTGGTGGCGGAGGAGGCGGAGGCGGAGGTGAAGACGGGGGAGGGGCAGGCAACGGCATTGCCTGTTCATTTAAGATGCCGGATGTGAAAAAATCCTGCGGAAGGGCTTGATATGATTTCACCATTAAATTCAATGATTATGCACAAATGTACCAGTATATTTAAATTATTGGATTTTGTGTTCTCAAAGTTCCCTTCCTGACCTTATTCTTGAAGAATGACGGAGATGCCTTTGCCTGCCTTGTTCTGTTTACTTTTGCCGACGATATACTTTAATTTTTAACTGCCCGCAGGATATGTCTTTTCCCGGGCGGACCAGGAAGTTTTTCGACCAGGAACCCGGCTGACTTCAACGCCCTGACTACATTCCCTTTAACCGAATAGGTAACCAATATTCCCCCCGTTGACATTCCAAGGAATAAGTCACGGAAGATCTTCTCTGTCCAGAGTTCCGGTTGGGCATCCGGTCCGAAAGCATCAAAATATACCAGGTGATTTTGACCTGTTGGATGGAATGTTTCCAGGCTACCATGAATTTTTTGGAGCGTGAAAAAAGGGGAGATCTCCACAGTTTCGTTCCAGGCTGCATGATGAAGGTTATCGAAAACCCGGGTATAATCAACAGAACCAAACAGATGCGGGTAGTTCAGTAAACCCCAGCTTTTTTCTTCAAGGGGAAATGCCTCCAGTGCAGTATACAGGACCCTGATGCCATGCTTTTCAACTTCCGCCTGGGTCAGGAGTGCATTCAGACCTGTACCGAAACCTATTTCAATTATCTTCATAAAGGGACGATAATTACCCGGATCCGGATGAAATTTCCTGATAGTATGCAGGAAGCCGGATTCAATGAAAATATGCATTGATTCTTGTACAGCGCCAAAAGTGGAGTGATAATGCTGATTCAAATCCCGGCAAAACAAAGTGTCGGATCCGTCATCTGTCCTGGTTACTTCTACCACCATTTCATTGTTTTGCTATTTCACTATGTCGCTACTTCTTGTTACAGGATCCTGGGATATTTATTAGGGTTGTATTCATGCATCATTTTATATACCACTTCGAAAACATCCTCGGCGTTTGGATTTGAGAAATAATCTCCATCGTTGGTATAGGCAGGCCGATGGTCATTAGCGGTGAGGGTACGGGGTTCGGCGTCCAGGTAACGGAAACCACCCTGTTCTTCGATCACTTTTTGCATCATGAATGCCGTGGCGCCACCGCTACCGTCTTCATCAAAGAACAGTATCTTGTTGGTTTTTTTCAGTGACTTAAGAATTTCGTGGTTGATGTCGAAGGGGAGGAGGGTTTGTACATCGATCAATTCGACAGAAATACCGAAATCGGATATCTGGGGTACTGCCTCCTGGGCGATTTTCACACACGATCCGTAAGTGACGATCGTAATGTCAGAGCCCTCACGTAATATTTCGGGAACACCAAGCGGGATGCGGTAGTTTCCAATGTTTGCCGGCATCTGTTCTTTCAGCCGGTACCCGTTCAGGGGTTCGATCACCAGACCGGTATCGTCGGAGGCCATCATGGTGTTGTAAAATCCTGCAGCCTGTGTCATGTTGCGGGGTACCATCACATACATTCCCCTGATGGAGTTGATCACCATGCTGAGGGGGGAGCCGGAATGCCAGATCCCGACAAGCCGGTGGCCGCGGGTGCTGATGATCAGCGGAGCTTTTTGGCCTCCGACAGTCCGGTATTGGGTGGTGGCGAGATCATCGCTCATCACCTCCAAACCGAACAAAAGGTAATCGAAATACTGGATTTCCGCAATCGGGCGCAAGCCGCGAAGGGCCATGCCTATACCCTGGCCGATGATCGTGCTTTCACGGATACCGGTATCAGCAACCCGGGTTTCCCCGTATTTAGCCTGCATCCCTTCCAGCGATTGATTCACCCCGCCTATTTTACCTACATCCTCACCGAAAATAATCGCCAACGGATTGGTTTTAAAGAGGATGTCAAAATTCGCATTGAGGACCTCCCGGCCGGTGACAATGGGTGAATTGTCCTTGAAAACCGGCGGTATGCCAACCACCTTAAGGGCGCCATGATCCGATTGGCTGTAAAGATGGGAACTGTAACGGGCTACATTAAGTTTTCTTTGTTCATCCATCCATATATTGAGATCGGCTTTCATCGGTTTCTTCATGCTGCAGTTTGTGCATACATCTCGCATGATCTTCTTGGCGGAAGAAATAATGTCTCTTCTGATAGGGTCGGCAATGGCTTCAAGATCGGCCACGATTTTATCGATACGGGCCTGATTTTTACAGGGGCAATGAGTGGTTTTCACGACACTGACCAGGTGTTCGCGTTCGGCCCTGAATGGAGCGAGGAATGCTTTATACCCCCGGTCACGGGCGGCCTTTGCTGCTTTTACTGCATCGGCTTCAATGGCATCCAATTCTTCCGTGGTCGCTATTTTCTCATGAATGATCCATTTACGCATCCTTGGAATACAGTCATGATCCTTTTCCCAGGCAAGACGGTCCGCTGATTTGTACCGTTCATGCGATCCCGACGTGGAATGTCCCTGCGGCTGGGTAAGTTCCCTGACATGAAAGACGACCGGGACCATCTCCTTCCGGCAAACGGCGATCCCCTCTTCATACATATCATACAAGGCGGCATAATCCCATCCCATACATGAATACAGGCGGATTCCCGGTTTCTTGCCGTCAGCTACGAATCCTTTAAGCAATTCGGAGATATCTTCTTTGGTAGTCTGATATTTTATCGGTACCGAAATTCCATATCCGTCATCCCAGACCGAGAGTGCGATGGGAACCTGCATTACACCCGCGGCATTGATGGTTTCAAAGAAGTGGCCTTCAGAGGTTGACGCATCGCCAATTGTTCCAAAGGTTATTTCATTTCCTTTCACCGTGAATTTTTTTGCCGCTTCCCACATTTCCGGACTGTTTCTGAAAACCTTGGATGCAAGGGCCAGACCGAGCATTCGTGGCATCTGGCCTGCTGTTGGAGAAATATCGCCCGACGAGTTCTTTTGTTTTGTCAGGTCCTTCCATTCACCTTTTTCATTCAGGCTCCGGGTTGCAAAATGCGAATTCATCAACCGGCCGCCATTGTCCGGATTCCGCGTCAGGTCCGTGTCTCCGTATAACTGAGCAAAAAATATGTCGAGACTGGATAAACCGGCAGCCATCATGAATGTCTGGTCGCGGTAATACCCCGAACGCCAGTCGCCATTCCGGAAGAATTTTGCGAGCACGATTTGCGGAACCTCTTTGCCATCGCCGAAAAGTCCGAAATTCGCTCTTCCGCCCAACACCTCACGCCGGCCCAACAGACTTACCTGGCGACTCTCATTTGCAAGTTTGTAATCCTTTAAGACTTCTTCTTTACTAAATTTACGCTTTGTTGACATTGTTTGATTTCTTGGTTGCATACTTAATAATTATCCTGAACGACCTCAAAATATGCCATCGGGTGGTTACAGGCCGGACAATTATTCAAAGCTTTGACACCATAATGGATATACCCGCATTTACGGCAAACCCAATACGTTTTTTCATCCTTTTCAAAAACCCTGTTTTTCTCGAGGTTGTTTAACAATTTCCGGAACCGTTTTTCATGGTGTTCCTCAATGGTTGAGATGAGTCTGAAGGATGTGGCTATTTTGGGAAAACCCTCTTCGGATGCAATTTTACCGAATTCCGGGTAGAGTTCCGTCCACTCTTCATGTTCCCCGTCGGCAGATGCCTTGAGGTTTTCAGCCGTGGTTCCGATGATCCCGGCCGGGTAACTAGCGGTAATTTCGACCGGGCCCCCTTCGAGGAACCGGAAAAATGTTTTCGCATGGCTTTCTTCATTCAACGCGGTTGCCATGAAAAAAGCCGCAATTTGTTCAAAACCATCTTTGTTTGCCTGTTTGGCATAAAAAGTATAGCGGTTCTTAGCCTGGGATTCCCCGGCGAATGCTTTCAACAGATTTTTTTCAGTTCTGGTGCCTTTGATGCTCGTTTCCATATAGTTCAATTTATTATTGGAACATCAAAGTTAAATGAAAATTCCGAAATCCCGTATCCCGCATCTCGTATCCCAAATCCCGATGTTCCTTCACTTCATCTTCCTGTATTCGCTTTTACTGACCCCGCAAATCGGGCATACCCAATCTTCGGGGATATCTTCGAAAGGAGTTCCGGGTGCAATTCCCGAATCGGGATCTCCTTCAAGCGGGTCATATACATGGCCACAAACGGAGCATTTGTATTTTGAGAGGGGGGACATGGGTTTCAATGAATTATGAATTATGAAATATGAAATATGAATTATGAATTGGGAAATTGTGACATTAGTTTTTTTCGATCCAGGTTATGATTTTTTCGTCGAATGGTTTGGTACCGGGTGTGGCAAAATCGACTACCTGGCCTTGTTCATTGATCATGAATTTTTGGAAATTCCATTTCACGGGGGCATCGAGTACACCATTTAACTCCTTGGAAGTGAGCCAACTGTAAAGCGGGTCGATATCTTTGCCTTTTACGGAGATCTTTGCCATCATCGGAAATGTAACATGGTATTCGCTTGTGCAGAATTCTTTGATCTCTTCATTGGTACCTGGTTCCTGGCCACCGAAATTGTTGGCGGGGAATCCAATGACCACGAAATTTTTCTCACGGTATTTCTTAAAAAGCTCTTCCAACCGGGCATATTGCGGCGTATTACCGCACCTTGATGCCACATTGACCACAAGCACTTTTTTCCCTTTGAGCGTTGAAAGGTCAAACATCCGGCCATCAATGCTGGTGGCGGTGAAATCGTAAAATGTCTTGTATTGCTGAGCGCTGGTCATGACCGTCATGGCGAGGAAGCTCAGCACAAAAAGCGTTGTTTTCATTGCGTTTCTTTATGTAGTCCTATGTTTCATGAATTCGGATGCAAAGATACAAAATTCCCTAATTATTTGGATGAATTCTAAATAAATTTCTGTGGTATTGAATGTATGGACTCAAATCCATTTAATCTATTATGACCTCATCCCCTGCACCCCTTCTCCTTTAAGGAGAAGGGGACGTGGTTGAGGTCATTTGGGTTATTTCCCCGCTGCTCCGCGGCGGAATTTGGGGCCGGGGCTTGCCTTGGGGTACAAACCAATTGCTTGTTATTTGACATTTCTCATTTTGTGAGATTGGAAATATCTTAATTACAGTTCCTGAAAATGATCCCACTTTGAAAATAAACACTTTTTTTTGAACCAAAATCAATTCCCAGGTAGGGACTAAATAAAAGTCTTTTAATTTTAAAATTATAACTGATTTGTAATGTGGGGAAAATCATTAATGGAATTTCAACACATTTAATCGTTTTTTGAGATGTTCCCCATGATGGGTCCTGAGGGTACTGATTTATAACATATGTATAGGTAGCATTATAAAAAGTCAGCGCTGGTATGTAAACTCCTGCATATAAATTTAACCTCTTTATTTTATAGGACAATATGAAGGGTAGTTCAATATTATTATAAGAATACTCATATTTAATAAGGTTGTCAATGTCACGAATACTCGAACTGTTACCGTATTTAATCACGGTATCCTGATTATTTTCATATATGATTTTTCTGTTACAAAACACCAATCCTGTGATAAGGTACCAGCGCTTCTTTATTTTATAGGATAATAAGAAACCTACTTTATATCCCCAAGCAGGATACTGTGTGAATCTGTCATATTGATGATCCTGGAATTTTTCACCTGAATTTGATGGCGTTGGATCAATGTACCTTTTTCCTAAAAAAAATTTATAATACCCTCCAACTAAAAGTGAAAATTGAGTTTTTTTCTCAGTATTTCTTCTAATACTATCCTGCCCAAAAGCCATTTGGTGAAATAAAAACAAACAGATTAAAACGTAAATTGCTTTCATCCCTATTTTTCTCCCGTTACACCATAATATGAATGTGCTGCCGGACTTTGGTATGTACATTGGTACTTTAACTTCCTGAGAGATTCAAACTCGCCGGTACAATTGTTCGCCTCTAATGTCCCATCTTCATATATTGTAAGTTCTGTAGATTCTCCTCCGGAAAAAGAAATTAAAATCGAATTTTGGTTCGACCCATACCAAATTTTTCCATCATTGGTATACGTTGTATCATAAGAACCATTGGCCGGATCCCATGAAGAGATCGCAATTGAAAAATGATAATCACCAAGAAATTTATTCCGGTAATCAAATGGATGTTTTTTGCAACCTAATATTATCAGGCAACAAGAAACAAAAATGATACTCTTAATAATTTTAATTATCAATGACATATGGAATATTTTACACCACCATAAAATTAAGAAATAATTGTACTTAATATTATTTCATTCCGAAATAATGCTTATCTTTATAGTTTCAGTGAAACCGGCGAACAACCACGCTTATATGCACCGGAAATCAATTTTCTACGGATTTTTAATAGCTCTTTCGGGTGGATTATTATTTAGTTGCTGCAATGATCCGGCAACACCTCGCGGAGTAAGACCCGGAACCAATAAAAACGAAATGTCACAAAAAATTGAGATTGGCAGCGCAGCACCCCCTTTTTCATTACCTGATCAATCAGGAAGGAGGGTAAACCTAATCGATTACTTCGGAAAGTCGAACGTGGTGCTTTATTTTTATCCCAGGGATGAATCGTTTGGCTGCACCCGTGAGGCCTGCAGTTTCCGTGATCACTATGAAACTTTCAAAGAGGCCGGCGCCGTGGTGATTGGTATAAGTTCCGATGACATCGCCTCACATCAGGCATTTACTGCCAACCATAAATTGCCTTTCCTCCTTCTTTCAGACCGGGATAAAACAGTTGCCGAAAAATATGGCGTGAGCAAATCGCTCGGATCATTGCCCGGCCGGGTCACTTTTATCATCGACAGGAAGGGGATTGTCAGAATGATATACTCGTCTCAACTCAATTTTGAGAAGCATGTGAGTGAAGCGATGGAGGCGGTTAAACGTTTACATTAACGGGCGGACAGGGGGACAGGCGGACGAGCGGACTGCATATTCAGGGTAAGAGGGGGATTTCTTTTTTCAGGTCGTTTTCGATACCTTCGGGGGTCAGTAAATTTTTTTTCTCAGGCGGATAAAAAGAAGTTGGCAACAGGTGTATGTGCATGCTGAGCAGAAGATGATCCATGATGATCAGCAGCAGTGTCCCAATAAAAGGAAGAGGAATCAGCATGACGGGTACCATGATTCCGGAACTTCTCAGGATATCGATGATATTTTTTTTAAATTTCTTCTTTTCTTCCCAGGAGATCTTATCTTTTTTAATGAATTTTGTAAGAATGGTGAAGGTTTCCATCGTGTCGACTGCCTCGGCTTTAATGCCGGTCGTATATCTGCCTGCATCGCCAAGAAATAATTTTGCATAACCGGCAATGATCTCCTTGACCCGGGGAACAGAAAAGAGCGCTAAAAAGTAGGTGATAAGCTTTTTGCGTAGGGATTTCATTGAATGTACAAAGTATTATTGTTCATTGTTCCCGCATGCGCAGGTTTCACCCGTTTTTGCTTTTTCAAAGCATTCTCGACCCTCGGAAAAGGAAAACCATGCCAATCCAAGGGTTCCGGCGATATCGATCCAGGAAATACCCGTCAACTCATAGATAGCGCTGGTTATCAGTAGTACGACCGACATATAAATACATACCCTTGTACAATATGCATCGGCAATGATCGCGTTGGAATGTAATTTCTTCCCGACCTGTAACTTGAAAACCAGAAGAAAAATCATGACTACGATAGAGATGCCGGAAATGATCACACCCCATAAAGTCGTCTCCGGCTTATGCCCGATGTAAAAATTGTAACCGGCAGTGATGACCAAACCCACAACCAGGATATAAAATGATACCCCTGTGATCCTGAGGGCACGTTTTTCAAATAAACTGCAGTTTTCTGTCCCGAATTTTCTGATCCGCAGGATCATTTGCGCAATCCCGAGCCCTGAGATGAATTCGATGAGGCTGTCGGCTCCGAATCCGAAAAGTGTCAGGCTCTCGTCGGAGATGCCGAAGTAGATGCTGACTATTCCTTCAAGCAGGTTGTAGCCGATTGTGAACAGTGCCAGGAAGAAGGCAATCCGGTATAGTCTGTCAGTTTGAGGGGTCATGGTTCAGTATTTGCCTTTGCAAAGATACTGTCTTTCCATCACCACCCACTGATGCCCATACCGAACAACGCGTAGTCATATTTCACCGGATCTGCCGGGTCATAGGATCTGAGGGATTCGGTAAGTTCCCCGGCGGCCTTCCAGTCGTTCTGAGTACGTTGAAGCAGGCCTAGTTTCCGGGCGACACGGCCCACATGTACATCCAAAGGGCAAACAAGCATTGCCGGATCAATGGATGGCCAGATGCCGAAATCCACACCGCGGTCGTCTCGCCGGATCATCCACCGGAGGAACATGTTGATCCGTTTGGCTGCAGATCCCCTTAGCGGATCCGGGATATGTTTCTCAGACCGTTTCAGGTGACTGGTAGAAAGGATCATATTCCTGAACTGATCGATGGCATAGGCCGCACCCATTTCATTCATGGAACCGAAGAGAGACTCAAGGCTGTTATGTTGTCTGTAAAGGTGTTGCAAGGAGGTCAGGAAAAAGAGGCAGTCATCGCCATTGAACGTACGGTGTACAAATCTCAAAAATGGTTTGAATTCCTCCGGTCTGGCATTGCTGAGAAAATCGTATGGGGCATCGTCCATCATCTGCATCAGCCGGCGTGCATTTCCGACAATAGATTTCCGGTTCCCCCAGGCTATGGTCGCACTAAGGAAGCCGGAAATCTCAATATCCTGTTTCAGGGTGAACAGATGAGGAACAGAGACCGGATCAGGTTCGATGAAAGCAGGCTGGTTAAAATGATTGTAATTTTCTTCCAGTAAGGAAAAGAGTTCTGCTTTCGTCAATCGTTACGGTTTATTTCGTCATTATCAGGTAGAAAGCACGTGTTAAGGGGAACTTTTTTTAACACGGGAATGGAGATACTCAGTTTTTCATCAGGGAAACTGCCTTTAAAAGTTCCTTACCGACTTCGATGGCTTTTTCGTTTTCCGGAATGAGGTCATGGTGGCGGGCTGGTAGCGATTTCTTCAGACCTTTCCGGATGTATTCAGGTGCGACAAGGGGTTTAAGTTTGAGAAAACCTCCGAGTACGATCATATTGAAAATTTTGGACAATCCGCGTTTAGCGGCTTCATCGGCTGCTTCGATGGAGTAGATATTGATATCGGTCCGAACGGGTAACCTGGTCAGCCCATTGGGGTCGTAAATGAGTAAACCGCCTGGCTTGACAGTTTTTTCAAACTTATCCATTGATTGCTGATTCAGTATGATCGCAGTGTCGTACGAATTCAGGATGGGAGAGGAGATACGTTCATCGCTGATGATCACGGTAACATTGGCGGTTCCGCCGCGCATCTCCGGTCCGTACGACGGCATCCAACTCACCTCTTTATTCTGCATCACACCCGAATAGGCAAGGATTTTGCCCATGGAGAGGACACCCTGTCCTCCGAATCCTGCAATGATTATCTCTTCTGTCATTTCGATTTACGATTATATGATTTTCGATTTACGATTTTCGATTTACCATTTTGCTACCTCGCTACCTCGCTACTTGGCTGCTTCGCTGCTTCTATGATTTTCCCATCTACTTTTATATCCCCCAGCACATAGAACGGGAACATATTTTCTTCCATCCATTTGTTGGCTTGTACAGGGGTCATTTTCCACCCTGAATTGCAATTTGAAACGACCTCGATGAAAGCCACTCCTTTATTCTCTTTCTGAAGTTCAAAGGCTTTGCGGATTGCTTTTTTGGTCTTGCGTACATGATTGGGTGTATGCACCGCCTGACGGGTCACATAATAGGTGCCTGGCAGTTGAGCGACAAGTTCGGTGATCCTGAGCGGGTGTCCCATGGAGGCGACATCCCGTCCGTAAGGTGAGGTGGATGAACGCATCCCGGGGAGGGTTGTCGGGGCCATCTGGCCGCCGGTCATGCCGTATATTCCATTGTTGATGAAGATGATGGTGAAGTTTTCCCCGCGGTTACAGGCGTGAATGGTCTCACCGGTACCAATGGCTGCAAGGTCGCCATCACCCTGGTAGGTGAAAACAAAATGATCGGGCCACAGGCGTTTGATCGCGGTCGCGAGGGCGGGTGCGCGCCCGTGGGCTGCCCCTATCATGTCGATGTCGAGAAAGTCGTAGGCCAGCACAGAGCAACCGACCGGGGAGACCCCGATGGTTTTTTCCTGGATATCCATCTCTTCGATCACCTCCATGAGCATACGGTGTACCGTACCATGACCACAGCCCGGACAATAACTCAGCGGCCGGTCGACCAGCAAATTGGTCCTTTTATAAACAATATTTTCAGGAATATGAATTTCAGCTTTAACGAATTGTTCCATAACTAACCTCCGATAATTTTTTGTTCCAGTGCTCTTACAACTTCATCCGGCGCGGGGATGATGCCGCCAAAGCGGCCGAAATGTTCGATTTTTACTTTACAGCCCACCGAAAGTTTCACATCTTCTATCATCTGGCCTGCATTCATTTCGACGACCAGGATCCCTTTAACCCGGTTGCCGACATTGGAGATCTGTACAGCCGGAAAAGGGAAGAGGGTAATTGGACGGAAAAGTCCGACCCTGATGCCTTTTGCCCGTGCCAGGTCAGTGGCTTTCTGGCAGATCCGGGCTGAAAGTCCGAAAGCGACGAACAGGTATTCCGCGTCATCACATTGGATTTCTTCATATAGTACCTCATCCTGCTCCATTTGCCTGTATTTGGCCTGAAGTCTCAGGTTCACCCGTTCCTGTCCTGCCGGATCAAGATCGAGTGAGGTAATAATGTTATGATCACGGTGCTTTGGTCGGCCATTGGATGCCCATGGACATTGTTTGACGATGTCCTCATTGGAACGCCTGGGAACCTGGTCGAACAGGACCACCTTTTCCATCATCTGGCCAATGGCGCCATCGGAAAGGATCATCACCGGGGTACGGTATTGGAAAGCTTTTTCAAAACCAAGTTTCACATGGTCGCACATCTCCTGCACCGAAGCAGGTGCAAGAACGATCATCTTGTAATCGCCGTGCCCTCCTCCCTTCACTGCCTGGAAATAATCGGCCTGTGAAGGCTGGATGGTCCCCAGGCCGGGTCCGCCACGTACGACGTTTACCACCAATGCAGGCAATTCTGAGCCTGCCATGTAACTGATCCCCTCCTGCATGAGGCTGATACCCGGACTTGAGGAAGAGGTCATCACCATTTTACCGGTTCCGGCACCTCCATACAGCATGTTGATAGCGGCTATTTCACTTTCTGCCTGCAGAACCACCATACCGGTCCGTTCAAATGGTTTTTCCGACATCAGGTATTCCATTACCTCCGACTGGGGAGTAATGGGATATCCGAAGTAACCATCGCAGCCCGCCCGGATGGCGGCTTCGGCAACGGCCTCGTTACCCTTCATTAATCTTAGTTCGCCCATTGTATACTTTTTATTGATTTTTATTCCGTTGCGACCCTGGCCCTGTACACGGTGATCACCCCATCGGGACAAACAAGAGCGCAGTTGGTACAGCCTGTACATTCATCGTTCACTTTCATTGCAAAATGATAGCCTTTGCTGTTCACATCCTTCGACATCGCGATCACCGTGAAAGGACAAGCGGCAAGGCACACTTCGCAACCTTTGCAGCGTTCGGTGCTGATCTCGATATCACCTTTGAGTTTTGCCATATATCAGGGTTTGAATTGTTAACTGATTCACAGTGCGAAAGTACGAAAATAATTTTGAATTTTCGTAGTTCGCAGCTTCGTTAACCGTTATTTAAAATTGTTCTCTCTGAATTTACTCAACCTTGCTTCCAGGGTAGGGAACTGATCACGCCTGACCAGGGAAACACAGGCGCGGATGCCTTCAACACGCTCGCTTCCTGTAATGCTGAGCGCGATGGCGCTGATGCCGTAGCAAATCAATTCCTGGAGCAACTCTTCGCCGGTAAAACCGGGATAGGCAAAAGTGAAATAGAACCCATCGGCAATGGGTTCCCCCTCATCTTTGTCATAGACGATCGTGAACCCGTTATCGGTAAACATTTTCTTCATGATCTTCGCCTTTGCCCCGTATTCTTTCACTACTTCTACAAAGTCAAGGGTACCGTCGTTTACTGCTTTAAGCATTGCAGCCAGGGCATATTGAGTAGAATGGGTGGTACCGGCGCTCAGAGCATAAACGGTTCCGTAAATCAGGGCCCTTCCTACCAGATCGGTGGAATAATGCAGGAGCAGATCGGGCGCCTGGGTATTGAAAAGTTTGTTGGAAAGGATCATCAACCCGATCCGCTGACCGGCGTAACTGAATGCTTTTGAACTCGATATCAACAACAGGTAGTTGTCGGTATATTTCGCTACCGTAGGTTGGTGCGGAGGTACGCCGGGTTTTGAGTAATCCTTACGAAAATCCATAGCAAAATAGGCCAGGTCCTCGATGATGATCACGTCGTATTTGTTTGAGAGTTCACCAATGATGCGGAGTTCCTTATCTGTAAAACATATCCATGACGGGTTGTTCGGATTTGAATACAGTACCGAATGGATATTCCCTTTTGAAAAGTAGCTTTCCAGTTTTTCACGAAGTTTGTCGCCCCGGTAATTATAAACATCAAATGATTCGTATTTCTGCCCAAGAACCTTGTGTTGCTGATGGTGAACCGGGAATCCGGGGTCGATGAACAGGGTGGTATCCTTTTTACGGTCGATCTTCGAAAAGGTGAGAAATGCGGCAAAACCGCCCTGCATGCTGCCGACCGTGGGCACACAATTAGCCGCGTCGACGTCAATATCCAGAAATAATTTAACGAAGCGGGCAGCTTCTTTTTTCAAAACAGGTATTCCTTCGATGTCGGGATAAATAGCGGCAACACCTTTTTTAAGAGCCTCAATCTCTGCCTGTACTCCTATTTCAGTGGCAGGGAGCCCAGGAACACCCATCTCCATCCGTATGAATTTTTCACCGGTCTCGGTCTCAATGTTGCTGATCAATCGTTTGATTTCGCGGATCGTCGCGTTGCCAATGTTCCTGATCTTACTTTCCCGGATTTGTCGCTGAACAACATCGTAACTGATAGGAGTGTCTTTCATGAGTGAACTGTGTAAGTCGTGTTGGTGAAAAGATTACCGGCAACAAAATTGAAGAAAATTTTTCAACAATCCAACGGTATAAAGAAGGTAATTGAAAATTTCTGTATCGGGTCTGTTTTGATCCTCCGGTGAAGCAGGTCGGTTACATCACGAACACTATTGAAATGAAATACAGATTGTTAAAATGGGGTATCACTTCCGGTAAAGCATGTAATTCCCAGGGATGCAAACTGAGATGCGATATTCTGAAGGTCCTCTTTTGAGGGGAGAATAAAATCTGTTGTGTAATATTTTTTGCCGGTCAAACTGTATTTCTCCCTTCCAAGGTGATGGAGCGGAAGGATGTTGATCTCATTCCGGCCGGTTGAAAGGATGAACCGGGCTGTTTCACTGATGTTCCCGGAATCATCATTAAATCCGGGAACGACCGGAAGCCTGAATATCATACGACCGGAGAATTCGCTGGCGATTCGACGGGCATTGGAGAGGATGAGTGAAACTGGAGGACGGGCGGACAAGCGGACAGGCGGATAGGCGGATGGGGGATTATTTATATTTTGGACTTTTATTTTATCCATAGTTTTCAGGTCAAAGAAGATCCAGTCGATATAGGGTAGTGCCTGCTCATAATTTTTCCAGGGGACATTGCCGCAGGTTTCAACGGCAGTATGAATGTAGGCATCATAACATCGTTTTAAAAAATTCAGGGCGAAGGCCGGCTGGGCGAATGGTTCGCCGCCGGTGAGGGTAATGCCACCCCTGTCGCCCCAGTATTGACGGTCGCGACTGATCCTTGCATACAGGTCTTCTGCCGAAATTTCGTACCCGCCTATGTTCAATGCTTCTGAACAGCAGGCTTTTTCACAATCATAGGTTGAACAATTCCGGCATGTCGTCCGGTCGAAAACCAACCGGTCACCCTCATCGTTTTTTACAATGGATATTGCCTTAAGCGGACAAGCCCCGATACAAAGGCCATCGTGAATACATTTTGATTCGCGGTACAGAGGTTCGGGGAAACGCGATATTCCTTCAGGATTTGAACACCAGGCACATTCCAGGGTACACCCTTTGAAAAATATCAACGTGCGGCAACCGGGACCGTCGTGTACGGAAAAACCCTGGATATCGAAAATATATCCGGAAGTCAGTTTTGTTTGTACCATTGAAAATCGGCACATTTGCCCGCGATCATATCCGGATATGCCAGGTTCGTTCCCATGCATTTACCAAGGAAATCTTTTTCGGACTGGTAGTTTGAACAGAATTTACATTTTTTCATCTGTTCCGCCTTAGCACAGAACGGATCATCGGGATTAATTTTTTCTTTGCTCATCTTGCACATCCCCCTGAAAACATCAACAGGCAGATAAAATTTACAATCTTTACAGGCGGCATTCATAATTGTAGTTTAAAATTCAACATTCGTTGTTCAATATTCATTATTCTTTCAGACCTCCTCGTATTCCGTCCTCGAGATCACTTCGTCCTGGATCTGTTTTCCAAGTTCTACCCAATACTGGGTAAATCCCGCGACACGGACAAGCAAACTCCGGTATTTACCTGGATCGTCCTGCGCTTGTTTAAGCATCCGGGAGTCAACGATATTGAACTGCACATGAAACCCGCCTTTACGAAGATAAGCGCGTATGATCTCCAGGAATTTCCGTGATCCTTCGCGACCTTTGACTACCGAAGGATGTATCTTGATGTTGAGCTGGGAATTCTGCGATCTGGCATGGTTCCAGCAGGTCGCCGAGTTAAACAGTGCGTACGGTCCGTTCCTATCGGTGCCCGGGTAAGCCGATACAGATCCATCGGAAAAAGTCGTACCGCTCAACCTCCCGTCGGGACTGGCCAGTGTGACCGCACCCATCGGTCCATGGGTGGATACGGATATCTGGCAGGCATACATCGGCTGGTCGTAAAGCGACCGGTAATTATGGGCCATTTCGCAAAACCACTCTTCCCATTCTTTCAGAATACCATCTACAAACGGGTTGTCGTTCCCGAATTTGGGCGCATCGAGGCTTTGACTATGGATCTTTTTCCACTTCTGGTAATCACTCGTTGGAACCTGGTCGATCAGTGAATAGGAACCGGTTTCCTGTGCTGTTTTATATCCGAAATTGGCAAGGATCGCCTTACGGTACTCATCCAGGGTGTAATTCTTTTCGGTAAAAACATTTTTTTTAAGCGATCCCAACGAATTAACGAAGGTGGTGGTACCACAACTTTCAATATTGAAGGTTGTATTATACCGGCAGCCCATCTGACCGATATCTTTTCCTTTTGCAAGACAATCGGGCTTCAGCATTGAATTGATGATCGACGGGGATATTTTCCGCCAGGCATCATGCTGGATGTTGTTTGTGAGCGTAAGCACGTGACAGGCCCTGCTGAAATAAACTTTAAAGGCCTGCCAGATCTCCTCATATGAATCAAGTGAATATCCATGCGAAGGAAAGATCCGTTGGTTGGTGCGCATGTCCATCCCATCGAACAGTGTGACCTCAAGCAATTTCGGAAGGCTGAGAAAGTGTACGCCCACGCTGGTGGCAGGGGCGGAACCTCCCGGTATCCAATGGATCTCATTGTCGATTTCCAGCGGCATCCAGCTTCCGGGGGAGGTTTCGAGACAACCCCCGATCGCCCAGGAACGGGCTTCTTCGAGGTTCATCCCTTCATGGGCATAATTTTCGAGCAGAAATTCCATGGCAACCTGGTTGTTCACCCAGGCAGGATAACCGGTGCCGATCTTTGTACATTCTATCCCTTTGAGCAGGAATTCTTCCGGAAGTTTTTCATCAAACAACATCGAAAGAGTGGGTTGTGGCGTATCGCACGAGATACCGGCTTCAAGGATCAGCATTTCAAGTTCGTTTGCCGCAGATGTACCATCTTTCAATAATCCCCCGAGGCAGAGGTTATTGAATGTATTTCCCGAAAGGACACCGCCAACAACACCCATGGAGGCAAAGCAATCTATTTCGGTGAATTTGATGCGCATGCATTCCAGCAATTCGATGCTTTTTTCGCGGTTGAGCACGCCATTGGCCATATCGCGCTTCCAGTATGGATAGAGCACCTGCCCGACACGACCGGGTGATAATCCTGATATGGCATCCTCATTGAGCACGGCCACGTGGAAGATCCAGATCATCTGCAAGGCATCGTGAAATGATCGTGGTGGCTTGGAAGATATCCAGGCAAGGCGTTCAGCCATTTCAAGGTATTCGGTTTTTTGATTCTCATCTTTTTCAATGGTTGCCAGAAATTGTGCTTCTTCCGCGTGGTTGTTGATCCATTGTTTGATCCCTTTGAGCATCAGGATCACCGCCTTGTAAAAATAAAGACGGTCCATATCCGGATAACCTGCCACATCAGCAATGCCATCTTCGCAATTTTGAATAATCCCATCGATACCGAACTGTAACGGGTAATAATAATTCATCACTTCGCGCCCCTGCGGAAGGGTGTAACCGGAGTCGAACATGCAGATCACAGACCGCATCAGCGCCTCTTTTTCCTTATAGCCGGGAACCAGTTGCTCATATTTGTGACCGACGTCATCCACCGATCTGTCCTTCCATTTCCTGGCTACTTCCAGCATCACCGGCATCTCTTCCACGCGAATACCGAATTTGCCCGCGATGGAGATCACCTTTCCTGTGCTTTTGATCACATTGCCGCCCCCTGTTCCCATGGTGGTGAAGCTGTCGGCCGTTAATTTTCCTGCCTCCTCCGCCTCCTTGTAGAGTTTGTCTTCGGTCGCCATGAAAAAAGCTTCAGACAGCCAGGGTAAAGGAAATGAGCCGCGGAGGTAAGCGGCTTTGCCCATGACCAGCAGTTCTCCGGGATAAATTACCGGCGTCATGTGTTCAAAACCAGCTTTTAATGCCTCCGCCCGCCGGATGATCGGGATCTCGCCTTCCAGTTGTTCCCATCTGCGGGTATACCAGTATGGAAATTCCATGGAAACCGAGGATTTTGATTCAAAATAAAGTTCCCTTGCTTCCTCTGCACGAGGGGTTGGTTTACGTTTGCCTTCGCGGGCGGTCACTTCACCGCCCGGTTCGGATCCGTAATAATTGATATGTGTCTGGGTTTCAGCTATCATGGCGAGTAATTTATTTTGGACGAACTAACTTTCAAAGTTAACAAATCATCACTTACAAATTGCAAAACAGACCTGCCATATCCACTATTCCTTAATTGCACATTCCTCATTGTTCATTGTTCACTGTTCACTGTTCACTGTTCACTGTTCACTGTTCACTGCTTATCTGTCAAGCCTCTGACCAAGAATCTTCAAAATATCTTTAGCACAATTGTATCTGATATTGCAATTATGATTTAACTTTACTGATCGGGCGATATTTTTTATTGCACCGTTAATCAAAAGTATCGATTTATGGAGGCGATAGAGACGTTGTGGGCAATTAAAAAGAAGGCAACTCAATAATTAATGATTCAAGTTTCGGGATTTATTATGAGAACAGAACGCTGCCCCGAAGCGGTTAAAGTTCTATCATGCAAAACATGTTCAATATAGCCCCGAACGGGGCGGAATATATTAACGATGGGTGCAACCCATCGACGAGGAACAGGAATCTGGTTAAAAACCCTGAAAGGGCATAATCAATTAATATGGGACAGTCACTTGTGAAAAACTACCTGCATTTAGTTTTTAGCACCAAACTTCGTGCTCCAATCATTCATCTGCCATACAATTTAGAACTTTATAGATATTTAGGCGGGATCTGTAATGAAAACTCATACCTCTAAGTGGATGAAAACAAGAGATCAATCGTTGATAAACTTTTATTAGCAAGATGGGTATGGTACTTTTTCGGTAAATCCAACTGAAGTGGATACCATAATAGAGTACATTGATAATCAGCATGGACATCACAGAAAAAAAACTTTTCAGGAATGTAAAAACAATGAAGAAAAACATCCTAATTCTAGGGCACCTCTAAAAACCAATTGTTAATATATACAACTGATTGTTAATAACATAACCATGCTTATGTCGTTGGATTTTCTATATTTGCAGTAGAAAAAAGCAAGTCATGAAAAACATAAACC
>Ga0172370_10003627_pt1 | contig 21234 bp, 24 predicted proteins | sample LakKiv5m_FD_114538 | JGI IMG/M metagenome (GOLD analysis project Ga0172370, IMG submission 114538) | Freshwater microbial communities from Kabuno Bay, South-Kivu, Congo - kab_022012_11.5m | ecosystem: Environmental > Aquatic > Freshwater > Lake | place: Democratic Republic of the Congo...
AAAGAACATTTTTTCGATGCTTGGAACCGAAAGATAAAACTTACACTTTATCCATTCGCCATTATGAGTATATGCTCATAATGGCGGATTGATTGCGTTCTGACTTTTTACGAATGCATCAACCTTGTATGTTCCCTTTCCCATCAATCCGGCATCCACCAGTGTCATGTCTTTTGAGTCGGGCCTGCCGACGAGATAGACATGGGAATCAGGGATCATGTCGTCCTGGCCCGGAATGAAATAAATCGCCTCTGTTATCTGTTTCATTGCGTTCTCCTTTCTGCAAAACACCATAACGAATTATCCCTTCCTATTCAAGATCTCTTGCATGGGTGTGATTTGGCTATCGTGCAAAGCGGCTCAAAATGATCCTTGATTCTGTTGGGTTTCAGCGATAGAGTACCGACGCCCCTTCGAGAAGTGGGAGGGGGCATTGAACATTTATTCGCATAATTCGTGGTTCAAAGAGGAAATGAACCCATGTTTTTCTTTGTCGGCGGCATACAGCCGAAGACCGTCACCCTGGAGGAAACCCCCAGGCTGTGCCCGGCGTGCGGCCTGTATCAGGCACGCCTGAAGCGGGTGGATCACTACATCTCTCTCTTTTTTATGCCATTATTCAGGGTCAAAAAGGGGACCCCTTTCCTACAATGTCAGAGCTGCGGGAGCATCTCCAGCGAATCCGGGGATGTCCGGGGCCCACGACCCGGGACCCGTGGCCGAACCTGCCCCTTCTGCGGCCAGTCCGTCGAACCGGGATTCCATTTTTGCCCATTCTGTGGAAAACCATTGTAAGCATGGGGTGTTGGTGACCTTCGCGAACAAAAAAACCCCCGTCCCTCTCGATACCCTATGGAACAGACCCTTCCTGTTTCTCAACCTCTCCCTCTTTCTCATGTTCGCCAGCATCGGACTCCTCTATCTGTACCCCCTGGCCCTGAAGGCCATGGGAAGCGATCATCACACCATCGGATGGGTCATGGGGGCCTTTTCCATCTCTGCGGTCCTGTCCAGACCGCTCATGGGGAGCCTGGCGGTCAGAAAAGGGGAATACTGGGTGATCTCCGCCGGGATGGCTCTGAGCCTGATCTCCTCTCTCTGTTACTCTTTCATCACTCTGTTCGGCCCCCTCATGTTGCTCGTACGGGTGGTTCATGGGGTCGGTTTTTCGGCCTTTATCGCAGGCAGTTTTTCATTAGTGGCAAAAGAGGCCTCTCCCTTACGGCGGGGGGCGGCCTTCAGCATGGTCGGGGTATCGCTCATGGCCTCGATTGCAGTCGCCCCGTCCTTTGGAGAGGCCTTGATCGGACGGTACGGTTTCGGCGGACTCTACGTGGCCGCCGCAGGGTCTGTCATCTTAGCGTGGCTTGCCATAATCATGGGCAACGCATCCGGGCAACCATCCTTCAGCAGGGATGAAAGAAACCGGGTCAGATATCTGCCGATCTTGAGGGACCGACCCTTCTTCTTCCTCCTCTGCTCTACCTTCATCTTTGCCCACTCTCAGGCGACGCTGACCAATTTTCTGGCCCTGATTGCTGCAAAAAATGACGCCGCAGCCGGTCCTTTCTTCTTTTTTGCATATCTGGCGGCGATTATTATTCTCCTCACATTGGGGAGGCTCGTGGACCGCTACGGCAACTTGTGTTTGACGTGTTTCTCGTATCCCTTTCTTTCTTTGAGTATCCTGCTGGTGCCAGGTACGATACAGTCCCCCCTTTTCCTTATCACTGCCGCGATGTTTGGAGGCGGCATGGGCCTCCTCTTTGTCACCCACAATGCCCTGGCCGCATCTCATGGCTCATTCAGGGAAAAACCGGCCGTCATGTCCACCTTCACTGGGGTCTACGATTCCGGTTTTATCACCGGGGCCGTGGTCTCGGGGTGGGTCGCCCATCAGGTGGGTCTGGACATGCTTTTTATCGCTTCAGGATTCTTCACCTTCTTGGGCCTCTTGATTGCCATGTTTTCGCCCATGAAGGACATTTAGCCCCCCCCTTGCCGCCGATGCCCCCACTGCCCCGTCGAAGCCAAAACAGGCACTTCTTGCGCCCTGGAGGAAGCACGGGCCGCCGATGCTCTATCGGGACTGGCCGAAGCTGCTTTCAAACAGGTCGCCAATGGCTTGGCGGCCCTCTTCGCTAAGATAGCGGGTTCCGGTGCCGACGAAGGTCTTGTGGTCCAATGTCGGCTTTTCGGCCACCCAGGCATTGTTTTTCCAGGCGAACCAGGCTTTCCGGTCTTGATCGTAGACATTCAGGGGGCGGTTGAACAGCTTGGCCAGTTCCACGCCCCAGCCGGTGCCTCCCTTGACGGTATTGTCCGGCTGTATCCAGCCTACGACGATGACGTGGAAACCGTTGTTGACCATGTGGAAAATGACCTGGATGACCTTGCGGATTTTGTCGGCCTTGGAAAACATGCGTCCCAGGCGGGTCGAGACGATTTCCATGCTGACGTTGCCCTTGTCGAGTTCTTCCGGGCTCAATACTCGAATGCCTCGCGTCCGCTCCGGGGTATGCCCCGCATAAGAGAAGTTGACCTCGGTTAGGCCCCAAACTTCGGCCAGGCGGCCGAACTCGGCTTCGGCGCCCTTGTGCCCGCCGCTGTACAGAGTGATATTCGAAGGATTTGCCATGGGTATCTCCTTGTTGATGGTTTCCGGGCGGCTTTTCAAAACCCGGTTCTTCCCTGCGACCCGTCACGGTTGACAGGTCGAAACAAAACACCTCGTCGACAATCGACGAGGTGCGTTTATATAAAATAAGGTTTTTCGGGGGAAATTGCAACCGGCGTGGCTGTTTTTATTTTTATCAGGCTGGTAGCGGAGTTGCGGTCATGAAAGCAACCCGATGCCTCCAACATCGGCAACCGGCTTCGGCGAATCCGAACTGATGGTGTGGTAATAGGCAGAATGACCATATTGCCCAACAGGTGATCATCATAACCGTCCGAGATCATGAAGCTGTTTTTTGGAAGGGGTGGTCGCTGTGTGCCATCCATCTTATATCATGATGCAATTTTTCTCGATCCCTGCCCCAAAAGCCTCTTATGGCCAGAGCGTCAACGGCACCGCTTTGTAGCCGCTGGGAATCCGCATCAGCTCCGGCGATACAGTGGATGTGTGGATGCGGTGCAAGGTCATCATCCCGTTATTCTTACGCCACAAGTCCAGAACCTCAATGGGGATTCCCGTCACTTCACGAGCGGCGATATTAGGAAGGATAAGGCCGAGTTGACGGGCCAGTGCTTGGCTTTTGGTGGCGAGCCGTTCATAAAAACCAAAAAGCGCGCGGATGGTAGCGGCATCTTTGTCAGAAATTTTCATGGCGGCCGGATCGGCCAAACAGACTTCGGCTATGGGCGTTGCCCCCTGCATGACCCGCATCGTCCGGCAACGGATGCCTGCCACCATTCTCACCTCGGTCGGCACCAGTCGGGTTGGCACTGCCGGCTCAGCGGCCTTGGCGATCATGTTCAGTGAAACATGGTCACCCAACAGCTCCTGCAACTTCTGGCGCTGATCGGGCGAAAGATTGGCGATCTGTTTCCCCAAGCCCTTCAGCAGGGGCTGCACATCCTGCGCCTGCTGATTGATGCGGTCCACCTGTTGTTCATCCACTGTCATCAACGTGCGCTTGCGATGATCAACAATCACCACACCCTCCGGAGCATGGCGGTACAGGAGATCAAGATTCTTATCACCACCGGCGGCCTTGACCATGATCTGGTCATTCTTTATGGCAATGGACTGGGTTGTCGTTTCCGAAACAGGGCTTTCCTTGACCAGATATTCCAAGACACTATCGGCGTGGGCGATTGATGGAAGCACCAGCGCGGCGCAGATGGTAACGCAAAGTACTGTGCGGTTAATTTTTTTCATCGTAAAATACCTTCATTGGACGGTATCGCCATAGCAATGAGATTTTGCAGGACTATTCGGAACGATCTCCAGTTCAATCCGTTCTTCGGTTTACCCCCGCAATTGCTGATATGCAACAATTTTCACATTGACACCAACACTTTTTGTGTGTAAAATTTGTGCGAAATGAGGTCATAATGAAGAATATGGAAAAAAATACTGTTCGCCGCAGCATCGCGCTCCCAGGTGAGTTGGTTGACGAATTGCGCGCTGTAGGCCCGCCTGAACTCCGTGATAATTTTAATCGCCTGGTCACCTTCATCCTGGTTGATTTCACAAAACGTCAAAAGGCCTATCAATTTGAAACAGCCATGGCTCAGATGGCGAGGGACCCTGCAATACAGGAAGTCTGTTATGAACTCTCCCAAGAGTTCATGGAAGCCGAAGACGATGGCCTGTGAACCATGATCCAGCGCGTCGGGATTTATCTGGTAAATTTGAACCCGATCAAGGGCCGGGAGCAGGCGGGGAGCAGGCCTGTTCTCGTGATATCAAACGACACCATTAACAGGCAACCGCTCGTTGTTTCCGTTGTCGTAGGCACAGATGCTCGGAAGGTGCCGACAGACTACCCCACTAACGTTCGAGTGTCATCAGAAGAAACGGGCCGTCCGAAAGATACCGTGTTTCTCTGTTTCCAAATCCGCTCCCTTGACCCGAAAACATTCTACGATCCAAAGACAAGAGAACCTTCCTTGATTGGGACCATGCCGCCACATCGGATGGAAGAGGTCGTCGAAGCCCTCAAGTTAGTACTCGATATCACGTAGCCTTGCCTCTTTGAATTCCCCTAAGGCGGCCTCACAGCCACAACCCGAAAAGGTCTTGCACAACTTCACATCGACACAAATATAGTAAAGCGGGAAAAGACATCCCAGGCATCTGATGGTAGAGCTGTTCGGCTGACATCGGGTGGCAACTGTAAAAACATCTTACACCAGGATTCTTATACCCCAGTACCATTTTCCGAAGCTACGGGGTAAACAAGGCCGCCAAGTCACAAAGAAGACAAATCGGATCTTATCCTGTCAATGAACGCTTTTTGAGGACTCGGCGACCGGTTCGATGGATTCGTATGATTCGTGATTGGAAAAGAAACTCCCTTGCATTTTCATAAGATATTATTTTATTATGGTATAGACGTCCAATAACGAAGGAGTGATGAACATGCCTCTTGCGCTAAATGATTATGAGGCCATCGGCGAATATGTCCGCCGGAATCTGGGTGTCTGGCTTCAGGAGCAGAGTCTTTCCAAACCGCCTCATGTGTATGAGATAGAGCTTCGGGAACGTATGGTTCGCGTTGAAGAGGAGTTGAAGAACCAGCGGGAGCTGATGAAGCAGGGCTTCGACCTGATGGACAAGCGCTTCGAGGAGCTGCGCGAGGACATGGACAAGCGCTTTGAGCAGGTGAACAAGCGCTTTGAGCAGGTGGACAAACGCTTCGAGCAGGTGGACAAACGCTTCGAAAGCCTTACCAGGAGGATTGATCGCTTCATGGTCTGGTCTTTCGGCACGTCCGTAACCATGGCCGGCGTCATCATTGCCGTCCTGAAGCTGACCTGATAGAACCGCAGCCCGTAAGTTGGTTAGAGCGAAGCCGAACCCAGCACCCTCCAACTACGCCCTCCCATCCAACCGCGCGGAAGATATGGCTGTTCCAACCCCGTTAAACCTGAACCCAATGGCCAAGTACATGGTTTCACAACTACGTTGACGTATGGTAAGTAACTGGATTCCGGCTTTCGCCCGAATGACGGCATGGAATTTACACATCTAATAATATCAATACATTACGATAACTTTGGACTGTGGAGTTAATAAGTACGGATGTCCATTTCATCTCTTGATGTGGGTGCAGAATCGGCGGGCATAGGCAATGCCGAAATTTTCCTCCACAATCGAGTAAATCTCTCCTGGATCCAGCCCGCTCAGTTTTAGGTCTTCAATGGCCTGATCCAGCATGGCCGCAAAGACCTCTTCTGCAATCTCTCTCTTTTCTGGCATGATATCTCCTTAAACGTCCCGGATGGTCCTTAAAGACGCACGATGCAAAATGTTCCTTTAGGTTCCCTGAAACGAGAAACCCCTACAACTGTTATGACAAATAACAGCCGAACCTTGCATCCACCTTATAGAAACATGACCATTCGGCAATGTGTTCATGGCAGACGGGCCCTGTAGTTGGCCCTGCCCTGCCCCGATGGTTACCCTTCTGTCCGAGGAAAGCAACCCTGCCCATGACGACCTTGAGCCGGTTATGCGGCGCCCTTGGGCGACATCGTACCGTGCCGCCGGACGGAAAACCGCGCCATGAGCAGACCCGTTAATCAATCAGTAATGAAAAAGCGCAACCCCTTGAGGTTGCGCCGTTGTCATCTGGTGCCGAAGGCGAGACTCGAACTCGCACAGGCATCCGCCCACTAGACCCTGAACCTAGCGCGTCTACCAGTTCCGCCACTTCGGCGTGAAAATGAGGTTGAAATCTTTTATATGGAAGCGTATATTAACAAATTCGGTTTGTCAATAGATTTTGTTCTGGCGACGGCGGCCCGGTCTTCAGATCGCCGTTTTATTCAGACCTAACACTTCAGGAGCTGATTGTAGCACCATCGTTATGTTGCGATATGGCTGTTATTTCTGATTTAAAAAACCTCAAACACCCCCTTCGAAATCCGGTTCTGACCATCGGGAATTTCGACGGCGTGCATAGGGGCCATCTGGTACTTTTTGACAAGGTGAAGGAACGGGCCCGATTGATAAACGGCCAGTCGGCCCTGATGACCTTCGATCCCCATCCGATAAAGGTCATGAAACCCGGCAACGGTCCCCGCCTGATTACGCTCACCGATCAAAAGCTGGAATTGATCGACAACGCCCACATTGACGTGGTGTTCTGTATCCCCTTCACAAGAGAATTTGCAGCCATCTCGGCCCATGATTTTGTTCAGGAGATCCTCGTAGGGAGGATCGGCGTTCGAGAGATTGTCGTCGGATATGATTACACGTTCGGACACAATCGGGAAGGGGACATCCAATTCCTTCGAAAAACAGGCAAAAACCTCGGGTTTGTGGTGCATGTGGTGGAACCGGTCTATGTCGGCGACAAGCTGGTTTCGAGCACCCGCATTCGAGAGTTGGTCCAGGAAGGAAACCTCCCCGAGGCCAGGGAACTGCTGGGCAGAGACTACCAGATCTGCGGGACCGTGATCAGCGGAAACAACCGGGGGGGCCGGCTCTTGGGCTTTCCCACTGCCAATATCGAACTGATTGACGAGCTGGTCCCCAAGCTGGGCGTCTACGCCGTCCACGTGATGGTTGACCACCAAACCCTGGCCGGGGTGACCAACATCGGCTATAACCCGACCTTTGGCAAAGGTCCGTTTTCGGTTGAAACCCATATCCTGGATTTTGACGGAAACCTGCTCGGCAAGAAGATCTCAGTCAAATTCATCGAGCGATTGAGGGATGAAAGGCCCTTCGGGTCCATCAAGGACCTGGCCGACCAGATCGGACGGGACATTCAGAGGGCCAGAAAAGTTTTTGATTCCAGGCGGAAATCGCTTGACAAAGGCCTCCCCTTCTAATTATACAAAAACCGGTCCAATCAGCTATATCCCGAATGAAACGTCCGCTCAGGTCCGGCAGAGGAATATGAACGAATCACTACTTACCTTCCCAAAGGGGGGGGTGCATCCCCCCGAGGCAAAGGAACTTACAGAGCATTCGGCGGTTGAGTCCTTACCTATACCCGAAGAGATCGAGATTCTTCTGAATCAGCACTTCGGCGCCCCCTGCAACCCTTTGGTCAACAAGAAAGACCGGGTTGTCGAGGGCGATGTGATAGGGAATGTAGAGAAGGGCCTTGGGGCCGCCATCCATGCCAGCGTCACCGGAACCGTCAAGTCGATCGGCGTCTCCGCCCATCCGATCGCGGTAAAGGCCCCGTCGGTCACCATTCAGACAGACCCCAGCGCCGAACCGAGAGCATGGCCGGCCTCTGACTGGAAGGCCCTTTCAAGGGATGAACTCCTGGGACGGGTCAAGAATGCCGGGATCGTCGGGATCGGGGGGGCCGGGTTTCCCACCCATGTCAAGCTCTCCCCCCCCTCGAATGCAAAGGTGGACACCCTCATCCTCAACGGCGCCGAATGCGAGCCCTATCTCACCACCGACCACCGCCTCATGATCGAGCATCCTGAGAAGGTCATCGAAGGGGCCAGTATCCTCTTAAGCATCCTGGGCATCAAGGAATGCCGCATCGGCATCGAGGCCAACAAGCCGGATGCCATCGACGCCATGAAAACCGCCTGCAACAAGGCGTCGTCCAATGGCTTCAAGGTGACCGTATCGCCTCTGAAGGTTAAATATCCCCAGGGTTCTGAAAAGCAATTGATACAGAGCATAACGGGCCGGCGGGTTCCCGGCTTTGGACTCCCTTTTGACGTCGGGGTCATTGTCCAGAACGTGGGCACCGCCAAGGCCATTTATGACGCTGTTGTGCTGCAAAAGCCCTTGTACGAAAAGATCGTTACGGTTTCGGGCCGCGGCATCGCACGGCCGGCGAATTTGTTGGTCAGGATCGGGACCCGCATCAGCGATATTGTATCCTTTTTAGGTGGAACCACGTCAGGTCTGGCCAAGGTGGTGCTGGGCGGTCCGATGATGGGCTTTGCGATCTCCACCCTGGATATCCCTGTCACCAAGACCACCTCCGGGATCCTCTTTTTGACCGAGGGTGAGATCGATGCCCGTCCCTACAGCCAGTGCATCCGCTGCGGGTGGTGCCTGGAGGCCTGCCCGATGGGACTTCTCCCCAATGAGATCGGCGTATATGTGGAGGCAGGGCGTGCAGGGGATACATCCCCGTTCGGGGTGTTTGAATGCTTCGAGTGCGGGTGTTGCGCATTCGCCTGCCCGGCTAAACGACCCCTGGTCCAGTTTATCCGTCTGGCCAAAATGAAAGCAAAGAAGTGAGTAAGGGTTCACAGGTTCACAGGTTCCGGGTTAAACGTTTCCCGCTGCAAAGCGGGATTAGGGGCAAAAGCAGTATTAAAGATCCATATCGCAGGCAACAGGGTGCTGCATTGTTAACATACGTCCCTTCGGTCGCCTATTTGCTGGTTTCAACTGAGGAACCGGATCTGCTTATGGGATGTACCCCTCCAAAATGGAATCGGGGGGCCAAGAATGCAACCTTGAACCTCTGAACCTTTGAACGGTTGCACAAGTAGATCCTAATAACCGATAAGGAGTCGTGCCATCGAAACGGTAGAAAAAGAGAAGGGATCGCCTGTGGTCGGCGCCCCGTTGCTGACGGTCTCTGTGTCGCCTCATGTCAAGAGCGGGGAATCCGTTGAAAAGATTATGTGGACGGTCGTGGCCTGTCTCCTGCCGCCGCTGATCCTGTCCATCTTTATCTTTGGCATTCAGACGCTGATTGTCACAGCCATCAGCGTTGCGAGCTGTGTGGCTGCGGAGGCTCTTTCCCAGAGGCTCCTCCACCGACCCATCACCATCAAAGACGGGAGTGCGGCGATTACCGGTCTCCTCCTGGCCTATGTCATCCCTCCGGGGGTCCCCTACTGGATTCCCATCCTGGGCGCCGTCATGGCCATTTACGTTGCCAAGCATCTTCTGGGCGGCATTGGATTCAATATATTTAACCCGGCCCTTATCGGCAGGGCCTTTCTGATGGCCACCTTTCCCGTGGCCATGACCTCGGCCTGGCTTCCCCCCATCCGCGATGCGGCCGTTTTCAAGTATATGGGATCAGGGATCGATGCGGTCTCAACGGCCACCCCTCTCTATGTCCTGAAGCACTATGGCGCGAGCGCACTGATGGAAAAATTCGGGAGCATGTCAACGATCTACGGCGATTTCTTTGTGGGATGGAGACCGGGCTGCATTGGAGAGACGTCGGCCCTTCTTCTCTTGATCGGTGGCCTGTTCCTTATGTATAAACGGTACATCACCTGGCATATCCCTGTGTCGGTCATCGTTTCGGTGGCGTTTTTCACCTGGGTATTCGGCGGGGAGAGGCTGTTTATGGGAAACCCCTTGTTGGCCATTCTCTCGGGCGGCGTTTTTCTGGGGGCCTTTTTCATGGCGACCGATTACGTCACCTCGCCGTCCCGGGTTCCGGCAAAGCTGATTTTTGGGGCGGGGATAGGGGCACTGACGGTCTTAATCCGTTTAAAAGGCGGGTATCCCGAGGGCGTCTGCTATGCGATCCTGCTCATGAACCCGCTCGTGCCGGCATTAGAGGGATGGTTCAGACCCAAGCGTTTTGCTCCTCAAAAAGGTGCCTGATATGAAGCAAATCATTCGTATCACTGTTGGCCTTACCGTTTCGTGTCTGATTGCCGCCCTGGTCATGGGCTCGGTTTTCGTTATTACAGACAAGGCCAAGAAGCACAATGAACATGTCGACGTTCAAGAGACCGTGCTCGGATTGCTGGGCTACACAAAAAGCCATCCGGCCCCCTCCGACCTGAAACTCTATTCCCTTTATCGATATATTCTTACGGATGCCGATACCAGTACCTTGGGATATGTGCTTCCGGTGCTGAAGGGAGACGGCGTGGGGTACCAGCTTATGGTGATGGATCTGGACGGTCAATTCATTCACCAGTACCCACTCGATATGACGCCGGAGAAGGCCTCTGAAGCGGCAGAGAGGTCCAGTGCCCTGCAAGAGGTGGTGAAGCCGCCTAAGACGTTTGTGTATGCCGACGCCACCATTGTGGCCAAGTTGGGGAAAAAGCGGCTGGCCTATCTGTTGCCTGGAGAATTCCCCGGCTTTAAAACGTTTATCCATGTGATGCTGGCCCTGGATCCATCATTTGAGATCCTCGGCCTTGAGATCACGGAGCAGGAAGAGGACCCGGGTCTCGGCGCGGAGATCAAACAGGACTATTTCAAGAACCAGTTCAAGGGAAAGTCATTTGAAAAGGTGAAAGACCTCCATGTGGTCAAAGAACCCCTTCCCGATGAATACAAGGCGTATCTGGAGAGCAAGAAAGCGAAGGCATCTCCGATCCCCGAGGGGGAAGTGGAGGCCATCCGGAGCAGATATCAGGACAAGGACATCTATGCCCTGACCGGGGCTACCATCTCCAGCAAGGCGGTGACCGATGGCGTCAAAAACATGGTTGCCAAATTTGCCTACCGGATCAATCGACTGGACACGGTCATCTCAAGCCGGCATATCCCGGTAGCTTTTTAGTCAGCGAAGGAGCAAGACAGTGCCTGCCACGACCAAGACAAATTTCGAGTTGGTTTCCAACGGCATCCTGAACGAGAACCCTATCTTTCGGCTGGCCCTTTCCATGTGCCCGGCAGTTGGAATCAGCACCACGGTGATGAACGGGATCATGCTGGGGATTGCGGTCCTCTTTGTGCAAGTCTTTTCCAGTTGCACCATCGCGGCCATCAAGAACTATATCCACCCCAGGATCCGAATCCCGACCTACACCCTGACGATCGCCACATGGGTCACGGTCATTGACCTGGTCCTGGCGGCATACATGCCCGCCGCCTATAAGGAAATGGGCATCTTCGTCAAGCTGATCGTCGCCTTTGCCATCATCACCATGAGACTGGAGACTTTTGCCTGCAAGAACAGCGTCCCCGCGTCTTTCTGGGACGGCATCGGCATGGGTTTCGGGTTCATGTTCGGCATGGTGGCCCTCGGTTTTGTCAGAGAACTGCTGGGAATGGGGACGATTCTCGGTTATGACGTCCTTGGGTTTCGGCCCCTTCTGTTTTTTGTCCTCCCGGCCGCCGGATTTTTCTGCGTAGGGATCATGATGGCCATGTTCAATTATATGGAGATCGTCTATAACCGGAAGAGAAGGGCCAGATAGATATGAACATCTCCAAACGAAACTATCTCCTTTCAGCCGTTTGGGTTGTCATTGGGATCTTCCTGATGGCCGGGTGCGCCACCGAGCATCGTTTTGTCAAAAAGACGGCCTTTAAAGAGACCCACCAGATCGTCATCGAATTCGCCGGTCCGGTCGATGAGGCATGGGCTAAAAATGCGTCTAACTACACGGTTTACGAGAAGCCTGATCCCGATATCAAATTGAAGATTCAGGGGGTCGCCCTCAGTGCTGACCGGAAAACCGTTACCCTGACATTTACAGACGCCCTCAATCAGAGCCAGCCCCATGTACTCACGGCAAACCATATCGCGTCTGAGGGAAAAACCCTGGGCACCGCGATCCTCAGTGTCAAGAAGGTCTACCTGGGGTATCTTTTCTCCATCCTCATCGGCGCCATGATCATCAACAACTTTGTGTTTACCAAATATCTGGGTCTGTGCGTATTTTTCGGGACATCTCAAAAGAAGTCCACAGCAGTAGGCATGGGGATTACATTTACCATTGTCATCGTGGTGAGCGCCATGATGTCCTGGTTTCTCTACCAGTTTGTGCTTCGTCCCTACAGGTTGGATTTTCTCCAGATTGTTGTCTTTATCGGCCTGGTCTCCTTATCGGTTCAAGCGGTGGATACGATTTTAAGAAAGGTTAACCCGCTTCTGTTCAAGGCATTCGGGGTGTATCTGGTATTAGTCATTGCCAACTGCATCATCATTGCCGTTCCGCTGATCCTTGCGGACAATGAGTACAATGCCTTTGAGAGTCTGATGCTGGCCCTCGGGGCAGGGCTCGGGTTCCTGATCGCCCTCTTTCTGATGTCTTCTGTCCGTGAACGGCTGGAACTGGCCCGTGTTCCCCCGACATACCGGGGGCTTCCCATTGCCTTTGTGGTAGCCGGGCTGTTCGCCCTGGCGTTCTTGGGGTTTTCAGGGATGTCTATATTTTAGAAGTGACTAAAGTGTGAAGTGACTAAAGTGAGCTAAAGTTAAGGCAATTCGTAATTTAGGTAATTTTTCAATACCCTGTGATCAAGTGAAAGGCATACGGCATTGGCCGTTAAATTCGGATTTGAAAATATCAGAAAGCACCGTCAACTTTAGTCATTTTAGTTCACTTTAGTCATTTTAGTTCACTTTCTTCAGGGAGTCTGAATGGATCCGGCATTGATCAAACTGGCATTAGGCGGGTTAGCCGTATTGGGGTGCATCGGCCTCTTTTTTGGCATCGGCCTGGCCTTGGCCGCCCACAAATTTGCGGTGGAGGCCAACCCCAAGGTGGAAGAGGTCCTGGAGGTCCTGGCAGGTGCCCAGTGAGGGGGATGCGGCTTCGCAGGATGTGAAGCCTATGCCGAAGCGGTCGTGAACAACCCGGATGTCCCCCCGAACCTCTGTTTCCCCGGCAAGGCGGAAGTGGCTGGCCTGGTTGCGGAGATAACCGGCAAAAAGATGTCTGCCGTGGAAAACGTGGTAGCGTCTATCCGTTGTTCGCGGGTGGAGGGAAACGTCCGGAAAAAGCTGAATTATATCGGATATGGGTCGTGTACCGGCGCCAATCTGGCATTTGGCGGACCGTATGCCTGCCGGTATGCATGCGTGGGCCTGGGCGAATGCGCTGAAAGCTGCCCTTTTGACGCCATCGCCATGGAGGACGGCTTTCCAGTGGTGGATGCCCGCCTTTGCGTGGGCTGCGGGACCTGTGTGCGCACCTGTCCGAAAGGAATCATCGAGCTGATTCCCTTGAAGGCCAGGGTCTGGGTCCCGTGCAGCACCAAAGATCCCGGGAAAGACGTCAAAGAGATCTGCGGGGTGGGTTGTATCTCCTGCAAGATGTGCGTCAAGGCGTGTCCAGCCAAAGCGGTTGAATTGGATAATGGACGGATTAAAATCGATCATCAGAAATGCATGGAATTCGGCCCTGAGTGTCAGGAGATATGCATGGAGAAATGCCCCAGGGGCATTTTCAGGAATTTTTCGGGGGGCGAAAGCGCCGTTCGGGAAAGGACGATGGCAGCGGCCTGAGACACAACGATGTTGGAAGCCCGCGTCAGGGGGCAGGTACGTTAGCGATGGGGTGCACCAGGATGATGGAGGAACACAAAATGGAAAGGAATGAGCTGTTACATCTTGCATCCGGGACCATGGATCGAAGGTCTTTTTTGAGGCTTTCGGGAGTTCTCGGCATCGGTCTTGCCACGGCCGGCCTCGCTATCCCCACCGGGGCAGAGGCCGTACGGTTTAACCACAAGCTCTATAAGATCTCCAAGACCCGGTTAGCCATGGGAACCTTTGTCTCCATGACCCTCCTTCATACGTCGAGGGATCAGTCCGAAGCGGCCATGGAAGAGGCCTTTCTTGAAATCGACCGGCTGGCGAGGGCCATCAGCCGTTTCGATGAGACAACGCCTGTGGCCCAGCTCAACCGGGAAGGCATGCTGAAAGACGTCCCCCCTGAGATGGCCGAGGTGATTGGCAGATCACTCGCCTATTACCGGATCAGCAACGGGGCCTTTGACATATCGGTGAAACCCGTGGTGGACCTGTTCAAACAAAAATTTTCGGATGGCACGGGAATGGGTCCCTCTGACGCCGAGCTGAGGGAAGCCCTAAGGGTGGTCAATGGGTCCGACATCGAATTCACGGGCCGTACGGTTCGTTTCAAACGGCCGGGCATGGGCATTACTCTGGACGGTATTGCAAAGGGATATATTGTGGACCGGGCATCGGCGGTTCTCTCCCGAAACGGCATCACGAACCACCTGATCAATGCGGGGGGCGACATCCGCACTGTGGGCAGCAGGCGCGACGGCAAACCATGGACCATTGCGGTACAAGACCCGAAGAAGAAAGGACACTATCCCGACATCATTCATCTGACGGACGGGGCCGTTGCTACATCCGGGAATTATGAGATCTATTTTGACCGGGAAAAGATGTTTCACCATATCGTGGATCCCCGCACCGGACAATCGCCTGACGAAAGCGCCAGTGTCTCGGTCCTGGCGGACACGGCCATGGAGGCGGACGCCCTGTCCACCACCGTGTTTGTCATGGCCCCCGAGCGAGGAACCCGCTTCATCAACTCATGTCCCAGATGTGAATCTCTCGTGGTGACAAAGGACAACCAGAAGGTCACGTCATCGGGGTGGAAAAGCGCAGCGATCTGATGGGTGGGTTGAGGGTCGGGGATGCCGGGGGAGGGCCGTTGAGAACTGCCGAATGTCGGGCTACATCGGCACATCCTCCTGGGTATAATTCCTGAATCGCGTCAGTTCCTTTTGAAATGTCAATTTAAAGGAACCTGTAGGACCATTTCTCTGCTTTCCGATAATAATCTCGGCAATATTCTTGTTTTCTTCTGAATTGGGATTGTAAATCTCATCCCTGTAGATGAAGGCAATTACATCTGCATCCTGTTCAATGGCCCCGCTCTCTCTGAGGTCCGCCAACTGAGGCTTCTTGTTGGGCCGGTCTTCGACCTTCCGGTTCAACTGAGACAGGGCGATGACCGGAACGTTAAGATCTTTGGCCAGCCCCTTCAACGATCTGGATATCTCCGACATTTCCAATTGCCTAGACTCTGCGGAGCTCCGTCCCTGGATCAACTGCATGTAGTCTACGATGACAAGCCCCAGGTCGGTCCGTTTTTTCAGCCTTCTGCACTTGGCCTTCATTCCCAGCACGCTGATGGCAGAGGAATCGTCTATGAAAATGGGCAGTTCCGACAATCGGTTGGCCGAATCGATAAGGCGAGAGAAGTCGTCTCCCCTCAGGCTGCCGGTCCTCAGCTTTGTCGCGTTTATCCCGGCATCAAGGCCCAACAACCGGATGCCCAACTGCTGGCGGGACATCTCCAATGAAAAGACAGCGACCACGCTCCCGGTTTTTTTGGCAACATTGTAGCCGATGTTCAGGGCCAGGGCCGTTTTTCCCATGCTGGGTCGTCCGGCAACAATAATCAGGTCCGAAGGCTGGAGCCCGGCCGTCAGACGATCAAATCGCTCAAAACCGGTCGGAACGCCGGTCACATATCCTTCAAACTGGGCCGCGCTTTCGATCTTCTTAAAACTTCCGGCAATGACCTGCTTCAGGCTTTGAAACCCTTCGCGAATCTGGTTCTCGGCAATGTCAAATATAGACTGCTCGGCCTTTTCAAGAAGATCTGCAGTGCTCTCCTGGCTCTGGAAACAGAGTTCGGAGATGGTCGAACACTGGCTGATCAGCCGCCTTCGAACCGACAGATTTCTCACAATCTCAGCATGATAAGCAATGCCGGCCGAGGTTGTTACAGCCTGGACCAGGAGGGCCAGATAATCGGTGCCCCCTGCCTTTTCCAGGGCCTTTTTCTGCGTAAGCATCTCGGAGAGGGTAATGATGTCGATCGGTTCGCCGCGCTGGTACAGTCGGGTCATTCCATCGAAAAGGGCAACGTGGGCCTCCCTGTAAAAGTCATCAGGGACGAGGATGTCCACAATCTGGTTCATGGCGTCATTGTTGATCAATATGCCGCCCAATATGGCCTGTTCAGCCTCCACATTGTGGGGTGGGACCTTCAGATACGAGACGGGGGCTTTTTCTCTTGGCTGAGCCATAGAACCCTTACGTATCAGGGATCGAATCGTTCAACATGCCTTCAATCCCCAATTCCTGAATTCCTCAATCCATCAATTCCCTGCGTCCCTCTGCTCCTGTTCAGGGCTTACTGACACCTTGATGGATGCAGTCACTTTAGGATAAATCCTGACCGGAATGGTGTATTCTCCTACCGTCTTGATCGGCTTGTCCAGGATGATCTTCCGCCTGTCTATCTCAATGCCCTGGGCCTCCAGGTAACCCGCGATATCCATGGTGGTCACCGAGCCATACAGCTTTCCTTCTTCGCCCGCCTTTTGCGAAACATGGATAACGAGCCCGCCGATCTTTTCCTTGAGCTTTTCAGCGTCCTCCCTCCCCCTCAGCCGCTTTACCTCGATCTTTTTCCTTTGAAGTTCAAGGGCCTTCCTGTTTTGAGGCGTCGCCTGAAGCGCCAACCCATTGGGGACCAGAAAGTTGTGTGCATACCCCTTTGCAACCTTGACAATATCCCCTTCCAGGCCCAATTCATCCACATCCTGCCGTAGAATCACTTCCATTGCAATGTCTCCTCCATCACGTCGTTTGACTATCCGCTCTCCTGTGGATCTTCCTGAAATCAATCCATTGGTCAAACAGCCCGGCAAAAGTCAGTACGGCCAGAAGAAGCTGCTGAACGATGATCAGAAAATAGATGCCGAGCCTGATCCAGGAAGGAACACGGTATTTATTCAAGAAAAACAAAATAATGGACAGCCCATGAAATAAATATATGGCCAATATGACAATCAGGGCGTTGATGGCTAAAAATTGTATGCTTTGTGATGGCAAAAATAAAGCAAAACCTGAAACGATCAGACCCCAGACCAAATGGTCTGGCGCCTGCCATCGGTCCATTGAGATAAACTCCGGATACTCCAGTTTTCCTATCTTGAAAAGCGGCCTGGCAATCACCACATTCAGCCAGAGCGCAAAACCTGTCCCGACAATCATGAGCGAAGGGTAGATCTGCGACAGGGTTGCCATGAAGGCCTTGGCATACGCGTTTAGCTCCACAGCATTCACATGCCCCGGGCCCGCATCCTCATAGGTCTGAATGGCCGCATGGAGTTGGCTTCCCAGGTAACTCAGGACCATTTCAATGGGCCCCATGTCCCTTGACAGGCCCATCATGACGAGCATTCCCAGACCGATGAAGAGCATGAACAGGGTTGCCAGGAATATGGTGTTCCCGAGGCTGAGTCTCCTCCTGAAAAGCTCGGCCAGCCCTATCCCTACGAGGCTGAACTCCAGGGCAAGGAGGGTGATCTGCGAATAACCAACGAGGTAGGCTATCAGGCCAATGGCGGCAACCACCATCGCCGCAACCTTAATGCCCTCGATAAGGCCCAGTCTGATGGTATAGTAGAGGAATGGCAGCGGTGTCAGCAGGCTGAAAAATGCACCGACAAAGGGAATCAACATGGATGCCAAAAGAAGAGATATGGCTCCGCCGGCGCACCCCAGTACATCACTCATTTTCATGGGATTTCAAGAATGGCTAAGGCCCCGAAACCATCGAAAAGTCTGGGGTAGCGATATCTCCGAGGGCTCAAGATCAGTTCACAATGGATGTTGTATACGGCAACAGGGCAATATTTCTGGCCCGCTTAATGGCCAGGGCCAGCATCCGCTGGTGTTTGGCGCAGTTGCCGGAAATCCTGCACGGCGTAATCTTGCCCCGTTCCGTTGTAAAATACCTGATGTTCCTGATATCCTTGTAATCAATGACAAGGCTGCTGTCCGCACAGAACTTGCACACCTTTCTTCTGTGATAGGTTCTCCTGAACTTATTCTTGTTCCCCCTGTCTCTGTCGTCGCTTCCCTCTCTATTGTATGCCATCTTCCCCCTCGTCCGCTGCGCGTCTCTCGTCTTCCGTGATTTTTCCCTCTTCGCCGGGTTCCTTCCTCTCTTCCTCTCCCGCGGCCTTCAAGGCCTCCGGGTCGGCATGGTCGCTCAACTTAATGGTCTGATACTTGATCACCCTGTCGTCCAGGGTCATTTCCCGCTTCAGTTCTTCTACAATGCCTGATTCACCGCAATATTGCAGGAGCACATAGGAACCCTTCTCAAACTTCTTCACCTCGTAAGCCAGTGTCCTCTTCCCCCATTCTTCAACCCGGGTGACAACGCCTTTCTCCTTTTGAACAAGGGCGTTCATTTTGGCGACAACCTCTTGATACGCATCGTCCGCCAGATCAGGGTTAATGATGTAAAGGGTTTCATAATACCTCATGCGCGTTCTCTCCCTTCGGCCTTTTTCCTTATAAGGATGGTGTTGGTCCTGCTAAGCCGGTTCAGCGAACTCCGGTCACTGCCTCGGCTTGTAAGGACAAGGAGCCATTTAAATTTAAATTTTATATTTTAACGACCGACAGCACTCGTGTCAAGACATAAATTCACGTATCCATGCTATTCAAAAAAATTCCGCACCACGAAACCTTCCCTGCGGCAGACGAGATCCCGTTCCGCTTCTCGCAGATCCTGGGCCACCATCTCGGCCACCATGTCATCAAACGATGTCTTCGGTTCCCAGCCAAGCTCCTTCCTTGCGAGGCCGGCGTCTCCCAGAAGCGACTGGACCTCGGTCGGCCGGAAATAGCTGGGATCCACGGCCACGATGCATCGACCGGTCTTCTGATCGTACCCCTTTTCCTCGAGGCCTTCCCCTTCCCACCGAATATCAAGGCCCAGTTCCTTTCCTGCGACATGGACAAAGTCCCGCACAGAACGCTGAATCCCCGTGGCAACCACATAGTCCTTTGGCGTTTCTTGCTGAAGCATGAGCCACATCAGTTCAACATAATCCCGCGCATGACCCCAATCCCGTTTTGCATCCAGGTTTCCCAGATAGATGCAGTTCTGAAATCCGAGCTTGATTCTGGCCAGGCCACGAGTGATCTTCCGGGTCACGAATGTCTCCCCGCGAAGGGGGGACTCATGATTGAACAGGATCCCGTTGCACCCGAAAATCCCATAGGCTTCCCGGTAGTTGACCGTAATCCAGTAGGCGTACAGCTTGGCCACGGCATAGGGGGACCGAGGATAAAAAGGGGTCTTTTCATTCTGGGGCGTCTCCCTGACCAGTCCATAGAGTTCAGAGGTAGATGCCTGATAGAATCGGGCCTTTTTTTCCAGCCCCAGGATACGGATCGCCTCCAGCAGGCGAAGAGCGCCCAGGGCATCGGCATTGGCCGTGTACTCCGGGGTCTCGAAAGAGACCTTGACGTGGCTCTGGGCCGCCAGGTTATAAATCTCATCGGGCTGAACCTGCTGGATGATCCGAATGAGATTGGTGGAATCGGTCAGGTCCCCGTAATGGAGGACAAATCTTCGGTCCGATTCGTGGGGGTCCTGGTAGAGGTGATCAATCCTGTCTGTATTAAAGAGGGACGATCTCCGCTTGATGCCATGGACTTCGTATCCCTTTTTCAGCAATAATCCGGCTAAATAAGCCCCGTCCTGGCCGGTAATTCCTGTAATCAGCGCTCGTTTCATATCCTCTCCTCTCGCTATGCCGCCCTCTCCCCCTCCACCATCATTTGGGCCACATCCCGCATCCGGTATTGGGCCTTCCACCCCAGTTTTTCAGCAGCCTTGCCCGGATTGGCCCGGACGGTCAGGATGTCTGTGGGCCTCAAAAGGCTCTGGCTTATTTTTACGTGGTCCCGCCAGTTCAAACCAAGGACCGTGAAGACGCTCTCAATAAAATCCTCCAGCCGGTTCGTCTCTCCGGTGGCAATGACGTAGTCATCGGGGGCGTCTTGCTGCAGCATCCGCCACATGGCCTCCACATATTCCGGGGCCCAGCCCCAGTCCCTCTCGACCGATATGTTTCCCAGCTCGAGTGTCTCGTGGCTCCCGTTGGCGATGCGGCAGGCGGCATGGACGATCTTGCGGGTGACAAACCGCTGGGGCCTCAGGGGGGATTCATGGTTGAACAGAAGACCGGAGCAGGCAAAGAGGCCATAGGCCTCCCGATAGTTGGCCATCTGCCAGAAGGCGGCCGCCTTTGCCACGGCATAGGGGCTTCTGGGACGAAAGGGCGTCCATTCGTCGGCCGGCTGACCGTCCGTATTCCCGAAACATTCGCTGGAGCCTGCGTTATAGATCCTGATGGGCGCCTCTAAGAAGCGAATCGCCTCCAACAGATTGAGCGTTCCGATGCTGATGCTCTCAAAGGACTCGACCGGCTGGTCGAATGAAAGTCCGACTGAACTCTGGCCTGCGAGGTTGTAGACCTCGTCGGGCCGGACCTTCTTGAGCACCTGGAGGACGCTTCGGAAATCGTTTAAGGAGGCCGATGCGACCTCCAACCGGTCCCTGATGTTCAAACGAATCAGGTTTGAAAACTGAGACATCTGGGCATCCCGGGAAGAACCGACCACCCTGTAGCCCTTTTCCAGAAGCAACCTGGCCAGATACGACCCATCCTGCCCCGAAACGCCCAAAATCAGTGCTGTCCTTTTCATCACCTTCGCATCTGCCACTGGTTGGATGTTGAACCCTTGCAAAAACCATTTCGAGTTAAATACCCTGCTTTGGTCCGATTGTCAATTGTCGATTGCATGTAGCGTCTCTTAACCGCCCTGATGCGATCCAGGACAGGGGGATGACTAAATGCTCTGGGTCGAAAATTCGGTGACGTATTTTCATGCCGCAACTTTTTGCTTGTCATCGAATTCGGCCAATACTTTTTTTCTGTACGCTTTGGATGAGACAGTTGCTTCCAAAATTGAGGGTATCGGTTCATCGATGTCCCCATTTTTCCGCTTGCCCCGGGATACGTTATTGTAGTATCCATAGTAAATGACCATC
>Ga0172370_10003628_pt1 | contig 21233 bp, 23 predicted proteins | sample LakKiv5m_FD_114538 | JGI IMG/M metagenome (GOLD analysis project Ga0172370, IMG submission 114538) | Freshwater microbial communities from Kabuno Bay, South-Kivu, Congo - kab_022012_11.5m | ecosystem: Environmental > Aquatic > Freshwater > Lake | place: Democratic Republic of the Congo...
AGAATGCGGCGGGAACCGCGAGCACGACGACGAGTGTCGCAGCGATGAAACGAGTAGCGGGCGCGGTGCTCATAGAGCATTCAATTCGCCCGTCGTCGCGGGGCGATATGCCCCCGCCGCTTGGAGGAAGAGCGCCCCGGGTGTCCCGGTAGGAATCGAGACTCCAGATGTCTGGTACGCCGAGGTGATTCCAGAGAAAACGTCCGAGAACGCCTGATCGAGGCGCATATATTGGTCAATCGCGGCAATGGTCGCGAGTGGGTCGACATTCACGCGGGCGAAGTCGCTCACAATCTGACTCTGACGCATAAGTGCATTCACTAGGGCGGCGTCGGCACTAGCGAGCTCCGGCGGCACCGGGAGCGCCGCGATACCCACCGCCGAATCGCGATACATCTTGGCGAGCGACGTGAGGGAGGCGAGGGCCGACGAGTCGTTCTGATCAACCGCCGCTTGCAAATAGATAAGTTCGTTCTTGGTCGCGTCGCTCGCCTGCCGATTCTTGATTATTACCGCCTCGACGCCAGCGGCAAACGCCTTGAACGCCTCAACGCCCGAGCGCCCGCGCGTGAGGTCACTGGCGCTCTTATAGTTAGGCGCAGCGGCGATAAGCGCGGGGAGCGTATTGAGCGCCTGTGTCGCGAGCGTGTTCGTCTGGTCGGTCGAGAGCTCAACCCCGCCATTGGCCTGCTTGGCCTGGATATAGAGCGTGAAGAACTGCTTCGCGAAGATGTCGGTGAGCGAGCCTGGGGTCGCCGCCGGGAGCGAGGAGTCGCTCGATTGTGCGCCTGAAGAGGTAGCGACTGCGAGGTCGGCAATCGCCTTGGGGACGATAAGCCCCTTCGCGACCGCCTCACCGTCGGTCATCCCGAGGTTGAAGTAGTCGGTCGTCGTGGCGTTAAGCGGGATACCATAGAGCGCCTTCTGCCAATCGGGGAGCCCGTCGCCGGTCGAGTCGCGGGTCGCGATAGTGGCGAGGAGCGCTGTCTCGGCCGAGGCTTCGGCCGCGGGCGGCGACCCGACCCCGCGCGCAAGGAGGAAGGCACCGACAACAAGCACTACGGAGAAGAGTGTCGCGATACCCACCCGCCAGTTTCGTATAATTCCCCCCATAGTATCAATACGAAGTATAGCAGCCGTCCTCCCCACTCCCGGTCTGCGGTATACACTATATGTGCATTACGGTGCGGGCTGGGCAGTGCGTGCGGTATTCTGACCGTATGCAGCGTCACCTTGTCCTCGCCGCCCTCGCGCTCGCCCTCCCGCTGGTCGCTGGCGCCCAGGCCGCGACCACCTTCACCAGCACTCTCACGCTTGGCTCCTCGGGGGCACAGGTCCTGGCACTTCAGCAGGCGCTTAATCAGGACCCCGACACCCGCGTCGCCCTCACCGGCCCCGGCTCGCCCGGGCAGGAGACGAGCTATTTCGGCGCGAAGACGCAGGCGGCGGTGATTCGCTATCAGGAGAAATATGCAGGCGACATCCTCACTCCTGCCGGACTTGTGAACGGCAATGGCCGCGTCGGTGCCTATACTCGCGCGAAGCTGAATGCGCGAGGTGCCGTACTCTCCTCCACTTTCGGTACAACTGCCTCGAGTACCACCGCAACTTCAACTGACCCAATCGCGGTCTACCGTGTTAAAGCGAGCGAAAAAGTCGACATTTATATCGGTGACAAAATTATCGAGGGGTCGAAGAAGGCGTTCATGAAGTCGGTGGGGACATCCCTATCGGCGTATGTCGCCTCTGTTCGCGCTACCGGAACAAGTACTCCGATGAAAAGTCCTGTGCTCTCGGCCGCTTTCGCACCGAGCGTCGTCATCGGTATACCATCTCCCCGATATGCCGCAGTGGGAGCATACATCGCTATCAATGGTACGGGGATTTCTGCAGACAGCGTTCTGTATTTCGACAATGACTATATCGTTCGCACACTGACGAAAAATTCCATGGGCGCGTACAACTTCATCGTTCCCTCGCTTCCGTCTGGACGATATGATATTGCGGTCAAAACAGGTGGTGTCATCTCGAATACACAACCATTCGTCATTACCGACCCGAAACGACCTCAAGTGCATCTGACCAGCATTTCTCCCGCAACGGTTCCCTACGGCGAGAGAGTGACCCTCACCGGATCCGGTTTTACTGCGAACAACAACACCGTTATTATCAACTCCAAGAGGATTGATGGCATCACGTCGTCTGACAGCAAAACACTCGAAGTCGCGCTACCGACAGGGAGTCTGATGAGTGCATCCCAACCCAACCAACCGAGCGGTATGAAGGTACCGATGTCCGCCTATGTAATCAATGATAATGGTTTTTCCGAGATACAATCCTTTATGATAAGCATATGAAATCTTTTCTCCGTTACGTCGTGCTTCTCGTCGCCCTTACGCTGCTCCCTGTCGCGTCGCATGCACAGGTTGACCTCCTCCCGGTTGGAGGTCTCGATCAGATGATGTTCCCCAGCCCTGAAGATCCTCTGATGTGCAGTTGCACCCCGGTCCCGGTTATCTTGACCTGCGCTAATCCGTTCCCGACGCCGCCTGCATTCACGTTCTATTTATTCGTGCCTCTATTCCTCGGCTCTATGGTGCCGACGGGAGGATTCCTGGCAGAACCTATTGGTTCTCCAGTCCTCTTCCCTGTCCCGCATATCCTGCTCGAACAGGAGTGGGTGATGGGGTTTGTGGCGCCGCTCACACCAGTATGCGGCCTCTATATAAATATGATGGAGAACGCGGCAGAATGTGGAATTGCTCCTATGATACCTCTTGGCTTCTGTATACCTATTCCATGGCCAGTTGGGGGAGTTATTCAACCTCTCACCGGTGCTGTCCCGGCATTTGGTGACTAGCAGATGACGCGCGCGAGCGCGAGCCACTCAGGGAGCGGCACGTCTTCTGCGCGGGTGCCTTCGCTTACTCCGGCGGCCCGAAGCGCTTTCTCTTCGACAAGTTCCCCCAGGTTATTGCGCAGCAGTTTGCGCTTGTGCGCGAAGCCGGCATGAAGGAGTGCGAAGAAATGTTCCTCCTCTTTTGTTGATGCGAAGTTTGTGCGCGAGATGTTGCGGATAGAGAGGACCGCGGAATCGACCTTGGGAGCGGGGCGGAAGGCGCCTCGCGGGACGGTGAATTCGTACTTCGGTTCGCCATAGGCCTTCACCGAGAGCGACAAGATTGATTCTTTGCGCGAACGGGCTATTCTCTCCGCCACCTCCTTTTGCACCAAGAGTGTCATCGAGCTCGGCTGTTGCGCGGCCGAAAGAAACATTCTAAAAATTTCTCCCGTGAGGTAGTACGGGATATTCGCCACCACATGATAACCATCTTTTACGCTATAGCGTGAAATAAGGTTGAGGTTGAATTTCCTGATGTCGGTGTGGAACAGGGTAAACTGTTTGGTTTTTATTTCAGCAGAAAATCGTACCTCCAATTCGGCAACGAGCTCGGCATCTGCTTCGACAGCGATTACCTTCTTCGCACGCGCGAGGAGCGCGCGCGTGAGCATCCCCGTCCCGGGGCCAATCTCGAGCACCGTCTGCCCGTCTATCGCGGCGACTGCGGCGATACGCTCCGCGATGCGCGCGTGCATCAAGAAATTTTGCCCGAGACTCTTCTTCGGCCGCATAATCATGCGAACCGCGCTCCTACGCTTCGATATCCTTCTCGACGATGAAGAATCGCCCCAATATGAACTTCATTCCCTTCTATGCAGAATACAATTCGAAAGTCACCTGCTCGTAAGACACGAAGACCAGCGAGCACATTGCGCAGTGGTTTGCCGAATTGTTCTGGATGCTGGGAGAGTTTTTCACGCACACTACTCCGGATTGCATTCCAGACTGAAGTATCGACCGTTCGGAAGTCCCGCTCGATCACCAACCGATGGTACCGGATGATGTAGGGCGGCATGCCTTACACAGTATGCAACTTCCGGAAGAGGAGATCGGCTTCTTTTTCAGAAAGCCAGATACGCCGACTATCAAGTTCATTTTCGATGATTCGTGCGGCAATCGTCGCGCGCGGTGTCTGTTCACGGCGCGCACGAATATCAAGTGCGCGCGCCGTAGGGGGTGAAAGTGTTACGAGAATGCGTTTTTTGGTAGTAGTCATATATCAAAAGTGTATCACCTATGTTCTGAAGCGCAAATTAGATTTCGACGAAATTCTCTGCATCAGAGTCATCGTACCGCATAAGCGATGAATCTATGTCCCCAAGAAACGATGACGGCTCCGAGAGATAGTCCATCCCATAGATCTTACGCACCCGCGCGAGCGTGAGATAGAGCTCTTCGCGTGCGCGAGTGATAGCGACGTAGAAGAGCCGCCGCTCCTCTTCTTCATCACGCTTCTCATTCCCCATACCCTGATGCGGGAAGAGTCCTTCTTCCATACCACTCACAAACACGGTGTCGAATTCAAGTCCCTTGGCCGCGTGCACGGTCATCAGCGTGACCCCGCGCTTCTCGCTCCCCTTCCTGTCGAGCTCGTCTTGGTCGCTCGCCAAAGCTGCCTCGGCGAGGAAGGCGGCGATACCCTCCTTACCCGGATTCCCGTCGTGGCGCGCGGCGACCGAGGCGAGCTCCTCGACATTTTCAAATCGCTCACGGTCCTCGGCGCTCCCCTCCTCGACGAGCACCCGGTGCATACCGCTCTTCTCGATTACGAGCTTCACGAACTCTGATGGCGCGAGCGTCTCGGCCGCGAGCGCGAGCTCCGTAACCACGTGCTCAAACGCCTCGACCTTCGCGAGCTCGCCAGCGCGGAGTGCCGCTCGCTGCCCCGCCGCGAGCTTACCGAGGGTCACTCGGCCTATGCCGCGCGGCGGGCTGCCCGCCGCGCGGATCTTGTCCGTCTCGCGCGAGGGGTCGAGCGCGAGACGGACCCACGCGAGCGCGTCCTTGACCTCCTTACGCGCGAAGAAGTGTGTCCCGAGGAGTTTATAGGGGACACCCGCGCGCAAGAACCCCTCCTCGAGCGCGCGGGACTGGAAGTTGGTGCGGAAGAGAATCGCGATTGACTCGGGCTCCTTCCCCAAGTGCATCAACTCGCGAATCTTCGCCGCTATCCAGCGTGCTTCGTCCTCTGCCGAGAGGGCGAGGTGCACACTGATAGGCGCCCCCGCGCCGCGCGCGGTGCGTGCGACCTTCTCCTTCCGATTCTTATTCTGCTCAATCACCGCGTTCGCCGCGTCCACGATATTCCGCGTTGAACGATAGTTCTGCTCGAGAACAATCGTCTGCGCCTCGGGATAGGTCTTATCAAATTCGAGCAGGTTCTCTATCGTCGCGCCGCGCCAGGTATAGATACAATTGTGCGTTGTCACTCCGTTCGCGATGAAATTGTGCACTCCTTCGATATTAAGATCATATACGCGAGTCTTCGATATAGCGACTCGCTCGACGCTCTCCACGATGTCCCATCGACCATCTGCATCAAAGACCGCCATACCGCGTCGAAGCGAACCGGCCGGGAGAAATGGTAACGAATTCCCATCTTTTTGATTCCTCTTATGTCCACCGAGCCGGGCGACGCGTATGATATGCGTCTCAGGGAGTATCGCAGCGATTTTATCCGCGAGCGCCAGTGCATCACCATAGTCCTTGTGTGCCGTCTCAAACCTCCAATTTCCAGAACCGTTCTTGGCCTGACGGACCGAGAATCCCTCCCCACGGAGCACCTGGGCAGTTGCTTTGTCATTGCCAACTAGAGAGAGACGATGCATAGGAGTCACACCTCGACGATCGCCACAGAGTGTCAGAGTGGCGTTACGTCTCAGCCCAGACGACGATTGCGCGCGATGATGCGGATACTGAAGCAAAAGACCTTTCTCTCTCAAGAGTTTGCGCGCTCCGCTATCGGTATCAAACGACGCAAATATGCGATCAATCATGTCCTGGTCGTGTACATACCCACTCACGCTACCCCCCTTACGCGCGACGAATGGCAAAGTAGGGATGCGATAAAGAAGCGATAATTGATATTCCAACACGCGCGCCTCTTGCGCAGTATCGGATGCTCCGATAATCCACACCTCGTCGCCATGTTCCTGATTACAACGCTGCTGGAATCCAATCATCGGTCTGCGTTGCTCCTTCGTATACGTCTGCGAGACGCCAAGTCGCCACCCCCTGCCTCCTTTGTGCATAAGATACGTGAAATAGAGCTGTGGAGTCTCGCCGAGCCGATATCCGGCAAAGTGCATATGCTCTGGCGTGCTGGTGAGCACCCGCCCCGTACGTGTGGTCATTCGGACCAATTCCCCACGCACACTGCGTACAGAAGAACGTACAACGCGTGCCGGACGCAACTCGCCGCTCCCATAATTCGAGAGCACTCGCTCCCCCTTTATGACTTTCTCGATCGGCTTCTCTCTACCATCTGCCATCGTGACGCGCGTACCAGCGATGAGACATTGATCGATATCGCCCACAACAAAGAGGTTGTGATGCTTCGCGGCGAGCAGGTTCGCGAGCCGACCCTGGAGCGCGTTGGTGTCCTGATATTCGTCGATATGGATATAGCGCCAGCGCGCTGCTGCCTCGGCGAGAATCTCCGGATGCTCCTCGAAGAGCCGAAGCGGGAGTGCAATGAGGTCGTCGAAGTCGAGCGCCTTCTCCTTGGCGAGTTCGGCATCATAGCGACGCCAGACCAGGGCGGCGATACGATTACCGAAGCTGCTCCGCGCGTGCTTCTCGTAGAACTCGCTCGCGCGCATCCCCTCGCCCTTCGCGCGCGAGATGCGACCCAAGACTGCGCGCGGCGAGAGCTCCTTCGTCTCGACGTCGAGCTCCTTGAGGGCCGCAGCGATGACTCGCTCGGAGTCGTCGCGGTCGTAGACGCTGAAGTAGCGCGGCACGCCGATAGCGCGCCCGTAGCGCTCGAGGAGCTCGCGCCCGAGCCCGTGGAAGGTCGCAATAAAAGGAAGGTGTGAGGTTGTAGGTTGTAGGTTGTAGTCAGAGAATTTCCTGTTCCCTACTCCCTGTTCCCTACTCCCTGCGGGTTCGAGCATCGCTCGAACCCGCTCGCGCATCTCACGGGCGGCCTTGTTGGTGAAGGTGACGGCGAGAATCGCCTCGGGCGGGACGCCCTCGCGAATCAGGTGGTAGATGCGGGTCGTCAGAACCCGTGTTTTACCGCTCCCGGCACCCGCGAGTACAGAAATCGGGCCGTCCTTGATGAGGACCGCCTGCTTCTGCTCGTCATTCAACCCATCGAGGTACGTCACCTTCCGAATATACCCTAAAAAGCGCTCTCCACAGGCCTCCCGACCCTTCATTGACTCCCTCTCTCACTGGTCTATACTGACAGGGTACGCAGTTATGGAAGCAATCAAGAAATGGCTTAGTTAGGCCATTTTTGTATTAGGAAGCCCGACCGATATCCCTCGTTTGCCTATCAAACTGACCCCCTCAACCCACATAGTCTCGCTCGCCCTCCTCGCTACCTTCGGGCTCTTCGCTCTCCCCCACGAGGCGAGCGCTTTTTGGCCTTTTTCGAGCAATGCTGCTGCCGCGGGTATCCCAACCCCTCCTGTGCAAAGCGATTCAGCAACTTTTGTAAAAGCGGCGACCAATCTCGACCCGAATCCGAATAAGGGTCTCGGTGCCGCGCTCCAGACCTCGGGCGGGCGGGCGCTCCTCGCCTATGCAGGGCCCTCGGGCACTATCGCCGACGTCGCGAGGAGCACGCCGCCGGACCAGATCTCGGTCTATGTCGTCCGCCGGGGCGACACACTCTCGGAGATTGCCGATATGTTCGGCGTCTCGGTTAACACGATTCTCTGGGCGAACAATCTGAAGAGTGCGCGCGACGTCAAGCCGGGCGACACCCTTATCATCCTCCCCATTTCTGGCATCGAGTACACAGTCGCGAGGGGTGACACGCTTAAATCGCTCGCTAAGAAGTACGGCGCTGACGCGGGCGAAATCGCCCAATACAACGGTCTCGATTCGACGGAGCCGCTTATAGTGGGCACGAGTATCATCATCCCGGGCGGCGAAATCGCTCTCGCACCGGTACCGGCCGCAAGCGGGAAGCGCGCACCGAGTAACCCCCATCGCGGCGGAGGTGGTGCGGTCTTTGACGGTTTCTTCGTGAATCCGATTCCGGGCGGTCTGCTCACCCAGAGCATCCACGGCTGGAATGCGGTCGATATTGGCGCTGCGCGCGGCACCCCCATCGACGCGGCAGCTGACGGCACAGTCATCATCGTGAGGAATGGCGGCGACTGGAACGGTGGTTACGGTAACTACGTCGTGGTCACACACAGCAACAGTTCGCAGACTCTATACTCGCACTTGCGCTCAGCGGTCGTCTCGCCTGGTCAACAAGTCTCGGGCGGCCAGTTGATTGGCTATGTCGGAATGACCGGCCACACGACCGGCCCGCACCTCCACTTCGAGGTCCGCGGCGCGGCGAACCCTTTCCGCAATTGCGCGACCAACTCGGTCTGCACACCGCAGTAACTACTCGGTAACTATAATAGTGCTGTGCATTGTCGGGTCGACAGCACAGTGATAACGCACGGTCCCGACGGTGTCGAACACGTGCGCAAACGAGTGTCCGGCGGCAATCGCCTGTGAATTAAGAATAAGTCCTCCTTCGTCTGAAGTCACCGTGTGCAAAATTGAGTCTTTGTTAGTCCAGACAACCTCGGTTCCCTTTTTTACCGTCGTCGTCGCCGGGTCGAAGTATCCTTTATAAATAGCAATCTGCGCGACGGCAATCGGACGTGTCGTCGTGGCAAAGGGAGCAGGCGCAGGCACGTTCGAGAGGTCAACAGCCGCCGGTGCTTCTGTTGTTGCCTGTCGAAGGCCGAGATAGTACGCCCCCCCGCCGATACTTACGAGGAGGACGAGAAGGCCAAGGATTTTCCCCATACGCATCAGATTATACCTTATTCAAACCCGAAGAGGCCGCGGGGGCGGTACTGGAGCGCTTCGTGAATGTGCGCGGGGGTGACCGACTCGGCGTGGGCGAGGTCGGCGATAGTGCGTGCGACACGCATCGTGCGGTGGTAGGAGCGAGGTGAGAGATTGAGGCGAGCGGCTGCGCTCGTGAGCGCCTCCTTCGCCGCGACGGTGAAGCCACACTTCTCGTCGAGCATCCGGCCGGTCAAGGCGCCGTTCGTCATCCCCCGCTTCCCGGTGCGCTTCGCGGCGCGCTCGCGAGAGGCGACCACGCGCTCGCGCACTACTGCCGATGGCTCGCCGAGGGCGAGCCCGGCGAGCGTGTCGTGCGGGACGAGCGGCACCTCTATCCAGAGGTCGAGCCGGTCGACAATCGGCCGACTGATGCGCCGCGCCTGCTTCTCGGCGGCGCGCAGCGCGGCCCGCGCGTCCTCGGCGAGCGTGTTCGCCGGGTTCATCGCCGCGACAATCATGCAGTCGGCCGGAAAGGTAATCGTTGCGCGGGCGCGCGAGACAGTCACGACGCGGTCTTCGAGCGGTTGGCGGAGCGCCTCGAGCGTCCGTGAGTCGAACTCGGGGAATTCGTCGAGAAAGAGCACGCCCTTATGTGCGAGCGTCACTTCGCCCGCCTTGGGGAAGGCGCCGCCTCCCACAATTGCCACGTGCGAGATCGAGTGGTGCGGCGCACGGAAGGGCGGCCAGTGGACGGCCTCACCCTCGGCGAGAAGCCCGGCGGTCGAGTGTATCGCCGTCACCTCGAGCATGTCGTCGTCAGTGAGCGGCGGGAGAATCCCGGCGAGCGCGCGAGCGAGCATCGTCTTACCAGTACCGGGTGGGCCGTAGAAGACGATATTGTGTCGGCCCGCGGCCGCGATCTCGAGCGCACGCTTCGCGCTCTCCTGCCCTTTTACATCAGCGAGATCGAGAGCGAGCGGCGGCTCGGGTGTCTCGCGCGAGCGCACTAGGCGCGGGAGTGGCTTCTCGCCCTTGAGGTGCACAATCACGTCAGCGAGCGTCTCGGGTGCATAGACCGTGATGCCCTCGGCGAGGAGCGCCTCGCGCGCATTCCCAGGCGGGACATAGACCGTACGTACGCCCTTCCGCTTCGCCTCGAGCACCTGCGGAAGGACACCGCGCACGGCGCGCAGCGCGCCGTCGAGCGCGAGCTCACCCACCAGGAGCGCCTTCTCGGTAAGCGGCGCGAGCTCGCCGGCGGCAATCAAGTAGGCGACGGCGAGCGCGAGGTCGTAGTGCGAGCCCTCCTTCTTTAAATCTGCTGGCGAGAGTGAGAGGACGATGCGCTTGTTCTGTTGTTTGGGCGGCTTATGGCCGGAGTGGCGGATAGCGGCCGAGAGACGGTCGCGTGCCTCTTCGACCGCCTTGTCGGCGAGACCGACGACGGCGAAATTGTGCAGGCCGCGCGTGAGGTCAGCCTCGACATCGACGAGCTGCGCGAGCGCGCCCACCGGTTGTGCGGCAAGCGTCTTCGCATACCCCGCGCGTGTCACTTTTTTGCTCGCGTTTACTCGATGCGCTGCGCCTGCCGAAGCCTTTGGCGGAGGCGGGAGGTGAGGTTGTGCCTTAGGCATGCCTACATATGGTCGGTACAGGTGGTAGCAGCCGGGTCGGCTTCGAGTCGTGCGGTGATAATCGGCTTCGCACAGACTTCGCACTTACCGTACGTACCCTTCTCTATCCGCCCGAGCGCCTGGAGAATCGTGTCATAGCGCGCCTCGAGGTCGGCGAGAATCGCTGCGTTGCTCCCGAGACTCATCACGACATCTGCCTGGTCGGCTAGGTCGGCCTCGGCGCCAACTTCGGAGGGAATCGGCTCCCAGTCATCTGGCACCGCCGGATTCTTACGCCCGACCGAGACCATCTCGGCTTCGACCCGCGCCTCCTCCTCCTCCAGCTTCTTCTTAAAGTGTTCCGTCTTCATTTCCCGCTATGATACCAAATTATTTATTGTGTGCGCGCGGTCGCGAGCCGGCCCATAAGCTCGGCGAAGGCCGCCTCGTCGCGTGCAATCACGAGAGTCGAACTGTTCCAGTAGCCGTAGATGAGGAGCGTGTGGCCAGCGCCGTCGTGATACGCGCGTGCGTCGTGATTCGCGACCACCACATCGACGAAGCGCGGCGCGGCGGCGGGTAAGCGGCCAAGCGTCGTAGTAGCGAGTGGTGTCGTGGTCGCCACCGGCAGTTTCTTCTTCGCCGGGGTCGTCGAGGCAGTCGTGGTCGCGACCGGAGTGAAGACGGGCGAGGCGACCGCGACGGGCGGATAGAGATCGGTAAGATAGAGCGGCATCATCGGCTCCCACGCGAGTATCCCAGCGAAGGTGTCGCTGTAGGAGAGCACCGAGAGGATGAAGAAGGGGCTCGCGGTACCATTCACATTCACGATGCCGGCCATACTGCCGTCAGCATTCACATTGCGCAGCAGGACGGGCGGCGCCGAGACCGCGGCGAGCGCGGCGAAGACATTACCCGCGCTCGTGGTGCTCGCGATGGTGAGGAGCCGGACCGTGCCGAGCGCCGGAGGGCGAGCGACTTCGGCCGCGATAGCGCGAACGAGGTCGGGGCCGGTGCCGACGACCTCGACGCGCTCGTCGACGAAAATGGGTGCAGGCGGTGGGGTGGGTGGGGCGACCAGCGCGGGCTGTGCCCTGTAATGCGCGTAGGCGGCATAGAGGCCGCCCGCCCCGGCGAGGAGGAGCACCACGCTCGCGATAATGACGGGGATGTTCGGACGCGCACTCTCCCCTTCTGCCGACACTGGCGCGGGGCGGGCGGCGTCCTGCTCGGCGGCGAGAATCGTCGCCTCGGTCGCCTTGGTCGCCTGCATCCGGTCGGAGAAATCGCCCGAATAGGTCTTCAGCGGCGGGACCTCGAAGCGTTTCAGTGCCGGCGGCGTCGCGAGCGCGGGCGGAGCAGGAGACGCAGCAACCGGCGCCGCCTGTGGCGGCGCCGGTTGTGCGGGCGTTGCGGGAATCGCGGGTGCGACAGGAGCGGGTGAACTCGCTCCTGCGTCAGTGAGCGGCGCGAGGTCGGGCGTGCCGCCCTTCTGCACGATCTCCATATCGCTCGCGAAGGTGCGGATATAGGTATTCGCCTTATCCTTCTCGTCCATCACTCACAGTGTAGCGCACGAATGGAGCACGAATGTGCGTTATGCCCGCGACGCGATGGTGAACTTGCGCGGATCGGCGTCCATATCGGTGAAGGCGTGTGCCGCCTCCTTCAACTTACCCGACGACGACTTACCGAATGAGATAACCTCGACCTGACACCCTTCGTGCCAATCGAGATATTCAATCAAGGGGACGAAGTCGCCGTCGCCGGTCGCGAGGATAATGGTGTCGAGCTTCGGCGCGAGCTTCACTGCGTCGATCGCGAGCCCGACGTCCCAGTCGGCCTTCTTGGCCCCATCGGCGAAGACCTGGAGGTCCTTGACCTTGGTCTCGATGCCAATCTTGGTGAGCGCCTCGAAGAAGTTCTTCTCCTCGCCGCTCTCGGTCGAGATCACATAAGCGATAGCACGTACCAGGACGCGCCCGCCCACGGCCTCTTCGAGGACCTTGGCGAAGTTTACCCTCGCTTTATAGAGGTGCTTCGCACTGTGATAGAGATTCTGCGTGTCGATGAATACGCCCACACGCTGAGCTGGATGTTTGATAACTGCCATAAAAATAGCTTATGAAAAACGAAATTATTAAACCATATCTATCTTACCACTAAGCGCCGGTCAAAAACCGCTTTGGAGGTGCTACTTCTTCAACCCGAGCTTCTTAATCAAAGCGTTGTAATGACGCTTATTGTTCGTCTCAAGGTAGCGGAGGTGCGAGCGGCGGTCGGCGACCATCTGGAGGAGACCCCGGCGGGAATGGAAATCCTTCGGGTTCTTCTTGAGGTGCTTCGCGAGCTCGTCAATCTGCTTGGAGAGAAGCGCGACCTGCACATCGGCCGAGCCGGTGTCAGAGTCGTGGCGGGCGACATTCTTGATGACCGCCGTCTTCTTCTTCGTAGTAAGCATAGATAGTCCGTAGACTACCACGTCTTGACTTATTTTGCAAGCCCTGCACGATACTCGGCTTCCCTCGCCAAGTTCCGCGCATTCCCATGTGACAGTAGTCCGAGATATGACTGGACGACTTCTTTTTTGCCACCTGACTCTTTGAGTCTTCGAAACATCCGCTGCTTAGTACTTGTCCGTAAGACGCGATGATTGGGAAAGTGTATCCAGCCGAGGAAATCGACGCCAGAAGCGAGCGTCGCGATAGAAACCTTGTCTGGATGCAGTTCGAGCTTCAGGTGCTCGCACAGAAATACTACGATATATCGTAGTGTTTTCGTGAGGTCGTTTCTGTTTGTCGAGAGGAAGACGAAGTCGTCGGCGTAGCGGATATAGTGCCTCACTTTCAGCGTATGCTTCACAAAGTGGTCGAATTCGTTCATATAGATGTTCACGAGGAGTTGACTGGTGAGGTTGCCGAGCGGCAGGCCTATGTGTGCAAAGCCGGGCTTTGCACAAAAACTGCTGATGATATCCGAGAGGAGAGACAGAAGACGTTCGTCGGAGATATGCTTGTGCAGAATCTTGACGAGAATCTCATGGTCAATCGAGGCGAAGAACTTGCGAATGTCGCACTTTAAGACCCAGCAGGTCCGCGTGTCGTTCTTGGAGACTTTGCGAGCGAAGGTCCGGAAACGATTCATCGCTTTGTGTGTTCCTTTCCCTTCTCGACAAGAATAGGAATCGGCCATAAATAATTTGTCGAGGAACGGGTAGAGTTTTCTATACAGCGCGTGATGCAGGAGCCGGTCGTGCACACTCGCCTTGTGAATATCACGAGGCTTGGGGTCATTTATCTTGAAGTGCTCGTACCCGCCATGACGATAGGCACCACTCGCCAGGTCACGATGAAGCGCGAGTACATTCATCATCAAATGCCGCCCAAATACTTGTACATCCGGTTTCTTGCGCTTGCCTCGCTCAAATTCCCGCCATGCGTCGAACAGATTCTCGACCGAAATGGTATCGTCGTATCTAAGATTCCATGAGCAACCCCCCCGGCACATTCTTCCTGTTCTTGAGAAATTGAAGGGCGCATATGTGCTGTGGTACGGATATTATCAGAAGCTCTCGAGAGTTCACCGGTATACGCTAGGAGAACGCATCGACCTTCTCTTTATCGAAATCATCGAGGCAATGGCCTACGCAAGCTTCTCGTCAAAAATTGAGAAAGCGCCCTATTTGCGACTCGCTATTCGCAAACTGGATGCATTGAAGATTCTCCTGCTCGTCCTTTGGGAGACGAGATCTTTAGACACGAATAAATACAGCGCACTTTCTGCTCCGCTCGAAGAGGTCGGCAGGATGCTCGGTGGATGGTTAAAGGGTGTCGAGACGAAAACTCCCGCTCGATAAGAGCGGGAGAATTTTGGGAGTTTCGAGAGAACACGCGATTGTCTGCATTCCAGTTGTCGTCGTCGAGCTTCCAATCGTTGACGTTCCACCTCCGGTTGTCAGCGTTCCAGTTCACGTTCACGGCGAAACCGGCGACTCGTTCTGTATGTGCCGCCATCCAAGTCACCGCCCCTTGAATATTCTTGAGGCTGAATCGTATCCGGGACTTCAAAGTCCGCCAGCGGCACACACCAACTACCAAGTTTTTTGAGAAACTGCTTTCGCACGCTCCCTGTGACCGTAGTCGCAGAGACTCTGACAGAAAGCCGCTTCAAAACCCCCGCACCGAAACCGTAGTCGCAGTGTCACTAGAGATTCCTCTTGCAGTATACAAACAAAAATCCCCGGCCCGAATGCCAAGTGCAAAGCACAAAGCATTCAGAACCAGGGATTCGCCCAAAAGGACAAGGGCTAGTTGCGAGAGAACACGCGATAGTCTGCATCCCAGTAGGCGCCGCCGAGCTTCCAATCGTCGACGTACCACCCCCGGCTGCCAGCGCTCCAGCTCACGCTCACGGCGAAACCGGCGACATAGAAGATGTTAGCGTAGCCGTTCGTGAGAAGCGGGCCGTCCTCGCCGTTCTTCTGGGCGTCGATGAGCTTCGCAATCTGCCAGAGCTCCACTTCGTGGTTCTCGGGCAATTCCGCCTTGATTTCGCGATCATAGGCGTTCTTCGTGAGGTCAAACGAGCGGAGCTTCGCTGTGCCCTGCGCCGGTTCGACCGGCTTCGCGTCTTTCAATACGCGCTGCATGTCGTTCCAGAGATAGAGACCTTGGCGATCCTTGAAGAACTCGTGCGGGTTGAAACTCTCCAGAAGCGGCTGGACGAGAACTTCGGCGTGGAAGGCGAGAATTGCGGGTTCGGGTTTCGCCTTTTTGATTGTTCTCTTGCGCACAGGCGGCATTGGTGCCTGACCCTCGATGACTTGCTGAAGTGCGTCGTTAACTTGATCCATTGACGCATAGTGCCCTTCTTTGGCACGGCGGAACAATTCGTTTTGCTTTATGGCAAGCTGACCGAGTTGACCGTCGATGACAGTGGTATCTTTCATGTCTTCCTCCGTCTGTGACAGTGTACAAAGCTATCCTGAAACGCGAGGAATCCCGCGCTCATTAGCCGAAAGTACCATAACACGAGTCATCAATAAACGCAAGGCCAGCCAGAACCGTTTATGTTTTGGCCTATAGGCTATTTTATGAACGCTCACAAAATCAGAAACCGGGTGGGTGAAAGTGCGCAAAATATCGGTGGTACACTTGAAACAATGGAGGCAGAAGCAGCGAAACGGCAATTTCTAGAATATATCGAGATCGAACGCGGGCGCGCAGTGAAGACTGTTGAGAATTACGACCGCTACCTCACCCGCTATTTCGCGCAGATGAGTATTAAGAGTGTTGCCGACATCACCGAACAGAATATCCGCGAGTTTCGCCTGTGGCTCAATCGCCAACCGGGCTCCGGGAGCGACTCGATGAAGCGCCGCACCCAGAACTACTATATGATCGCGCTCCGCGCGTTCCTGAAGTTCCTCCGGAAGCGCGACATCGAATGCATCTCTCCCGAGCGCATCGAGCTCGCGAAGCTCCCGGAGCGACAGATTGACCTGATTACCTCCGCCGAACTCGAGCGGCTCCTCGGCGCGCCCGCCGCCGCACTCGAGAAAGAAGAGGACACCCACAAGCGCCTTAGCTACCTACGCGATACCGCTATCCTCGAGCTCCTCTTCTCGACCGGGCTCCGCGTCTCGGAGCTCTGCGCGCTGAACTCCGACCTCGACCTCTCCCGCGACGAGATGTCGGTGCGTGGGAAGGGAGAAAAAGTGCGCGTCGTGTTTATCTCCCCAGCCGCGAAAGATGCCATACGCAATTATTTGAAAGCACGCAGGGATATGGAAGAGGCGCTCTTCGTCGACGGCCGCGCGAACGCTCCTCACCGCATCTCTCCGCGCGACATCCAGCGCCACCTGAAGCGCTATGTCGCGCTCGCGGGCATCACCGGGCGCGTCACCCCGCACACACTCCGCCACGCCTTCGCCACTGACCTCTTGAGTAACGGCGCCGACATCCGCTCGGTCCAACAGCTCCTCGGCCACGCCTCTATCAACACGACCCAAATCTATACGCACATCACCGACTCACACCTCCGCGAGATTCACAAAAAATTTCACTCTCGCTCGCGTTAGCGCGTGTACATACATAGTATTGACATTGTCATACGGGCGACTATACTGGGGGTATGACTACCACCATCCAAATCCGTGTTGATTCAAAAATGAAGAAAAATGCACAAGCATTGTTCGAGGATATGGGGCTTGATATCTCAAGCGGAGTGAAGCTGTATCTCGCCCAGGTTATCCGCGACAAAGGACTCCCCTTCACCCCCCGAACCGTGAACGGCTTCTCTCCTGCATACGAAGCGCGTATCCTGCGCGAAGTCGCCCAGGCAGAAAAATCAGGTAAACGATATAGTTCGGTGAAAGACGCTCTTGCGGATATAGTTCGCTAGCGTATGTACGAGCTCGCATTCTCACAGAGCGCACGGAAATCATATAAACGTCTTACTAAGGGTGCCGCGCGTATCAAGAAAGACGCTGTTGCTTTGTTTGGCATGTTGCGAGAAAGTGCCAAACTCCCAGCTCGATACAAGGATCATGGCCTTCAAGGCGGTCTTTCAGCGCACCGCGAATGTCACCTCAGATTCAATGTACTTGTGATTTATAAAAGAAACGATGCACTGAAACTGGTAACCATCGCCGACATCGGCACGCACGACGAACTATTCAAGTAGCGCCACGACACCCTGCGGAAAGGAGTAGAATAAGTCACATGAAAATCGTGTCGTGGAATGTGAACGGCCTGCGTTCACTCGCTAAGGACAATCAGTGGGGTGCATTTCTGAAGGCCGCGAAGCCCGACATATTCTGTCTCCAAGAAACAAAAGCTTCGCCCGAACAACTCTCCCCCGAACTCTTGCAACCGGCAGGCTATACCAGCTTCTTCTCGTCGTGTGAAATAAAGAAGGGCTACAGCGGCGTCGCGCTCTATGCGAAGGAAGAGCCGCTCAAAGTTATTTATGGGATGGGCATCAAAGAGTTCGACCAAGAAGGCCGCTTGGTCGGCGCGGAGTTCCCCCACTTCTGGCTTCTGAACGTCTACTTCCCCAATGGCGGCCAGGGTCCTGTGCGACTCGACTATAAGCTCCGCTACTACGACGCCTTTCTGAAGTTTATTGAGAAGCTACGTAAGGAGAAGCCCGTCATCTTCTGTGGCGACGTGAACACCGCACACGAAGAGATCGACCTCGCGCGGCCCAAGGAGAATGAAGACAACACCGGCTTCCTTCCCGAAGAGCGCGCGTGGCTCGACGAGCTTATCGCGGCGGGCTACCTCGACACCTTCCGCCACTTCCATCCGCATACCAAAGACGCCTACAGCTACTGGGACATCAAGACGCGTGCTCGCGACCGCAATGTCGGCTGGCGCCTCGACTACTTCTTCGTCGCGAGCGAATTCGCGAAGCAGGTCACTAGGGCCGAGATTCACCCCGACATCTACGGCTCCGACCACTGCCCCGTCTCCATCACGGTGCAATAGAAACAGACAGCCCGGGACCTTTGGTCCCGGGCTTTGCGGTGCGAGCCGCACCGGCGAGCTACTTCTTCTTGGCGTCGATCGTCTGGTTGCCGACGACGGCACCAACTGCCATCCAGCCCGCGACACACCAAGGGCAGGCAGGGAGCGCGGCCGCTGCCGCTGCGCCGCCGCCGACGACACCGCCGCCGACCGTGCCGATGCCGATGGGATTGCTAGCACAACCGGCCAGACCGAGCGCCATCACTGCGAGTAACAAAGACAGCTTCTTTTTCATGAACCCTCCTTCTCAGCTTGGTTAAAAAACAAAATGCTTCTCCAGATGGCGAGCATCTACCATCTGGCCTAGACTGTACTCTCTTCTCTTCTACCTTGCAACGGGTTCTCAATCACATGATTGTAAAAGACAAGTTGTCCACACATCTGTCCTTTACAATGTCCTTGAGTGCCTTTATCTTTACTTAAGGACGGAGTGATCTTTTCTCGATCTGTCAGGTACTGACGTGTGAGGCGAGGCTCCTGCCTCCGCTCCGCGGCGATCCGCGCTCCAAGCCCACGGGTATGGAAGCTCTGCTGAAGCACGAGGGTACAACAATAAGAAAAAGCTGCCCTCATTTCTCCGGCAGGAAGCCCCATCATCTACGCCCCTCTGCTCCTTTTTGCTTCCTCCCAACCCCAGGGCGGCTTTTTTGTTTACCTACAAAAACCAAGGTTCGACCTTACATCCTAATCCTCAAGGTCGAACCTTGTTTTTCGTTCCACGCGAAACCTATTTCACATACTACCAAAAATATGAGAGGACTTACGAAGTCCTAACATGCATGAGGAATATAGGGACTTCGTAAGTCCGTAAATTCAGCACACGTGATGTTTCTCTAGAATCTGGCGTATCTCCTCGTCTTCTGCCTCCTCGCGCTTCTTCTTCCCTGCTTCTCCAAGTGCCTTAAGTTCTTCGTCGCCAAGCTTTAGTAGCTCGGCCGTGCGTGTATCCAAATAGTCCGTTGTGTTCTTGGCGGCATCGTCGAGTATCTCCTCGAGGAGAGCGTTCAAGGTCCAGCCAATCCGAGGGCCCGGTTTCTCGTGGAACAGCTCCATCAGGCGGGTACCGTCCGTCTTCAGCATCGTGACCGAGATAGGATCGCGGAGCGCCTGGTCGACCATCGCCTTGTACTTACGGAAGCGGAAGGGCTGCTCCTTAGGCCGGCCGGTGCCAATCCGGTCGCAGATGCGCAGATTGAGGAGGTCGAAGATATGGTCCTCGCCGACATTCGTAATCATCCGGCGCACCGCCGAGAGGGTAATCTGGTCCGGGTCAGAGAAGAACATATGCCAGCGGACCAGCCGGGTGACATTCTCGATGGTCTCGCGAGGGAAGCGGAGCTCCTCGAGCGCCCGCCGTGTTACACGTGAACCGACGACGTCGTGGCCGTGGAAGGTCCAGTCCTTCTTCTCGTCTGACCAGCGGCGCGTCTCGGGCTTGGCGATATCGTGGTAGAGCCCTGCGAGGCGCACCTCGAAAGGGAAGTCCTTATCGGCGCCGTGCTGGAGCGTCCGGAGGTTGTGCTCGAAGACGTCGTAGGAGTGGGCCTGGTTCTGTGCGACGCCGATACCGCGCAGGAGGTCGGGGACAACATATTCCAAGAGACCGAGCCGCTGTGAGAGCGCGAGAGCGCTCATCGGCGCGCTGGAGCGGAGGATGCGCTCGAGCTCCTCGCGGACTCGTTCACGTGAAACGTGGCGTAGGTGCTCATTATTTTGGCCTATCGCCTCGGCAGTCGCGCCATCGATGCCGAAGTTAAGCTCGGCGACGAGTCGCACCGCACGGAGCATCCGCAGGGCGTCCTCGCCGAAGCGCTCGGCGGGGGAGCCGACCGCGCGAATCACCTTGTCCTTTATGTCCTTTTGGCCATCGTAGGGGTCAACGATGTGTCCTTTATCCTCGTCATAGGCGATGGCGTTCACGGTGAAGTCGCGGCGAGCCAGATCCTCCTCGAGTGAGACGCCGAAGGTGACCGTGTCGGGTCGGCGCTTGTCCGAGTAGCCCGACTCGGCGCGATAGGGCGTCACCTCGACGACTGCGAGCCGAGAGTCCTCGCTCCCGGTCTTCACGCCGACCGTGCCGTAATCGTTTTCATAAAAAGAATCAGGAAATACGGCCTGAATCTGCTCTGGGTGGGCGTTGGTGGTGATATCCCAGTCCTTGGGTACGCGATTAAGGAGCAGGTCGCGGACACAGCCGCCTACCAGGTAGGCCTCATAACCCTGTTCGCGGAGCTTCGTCGAAACAGCGAGGATTTCTGGAGGTATGGAACGACGCATAGGCGAATCGTAACATACGTGAACGGCATATACATATGAACCATGTTACTATGGTATGAAGATGAAAGCATTAGTCCAAGAAAAAGAGCGAGCGATTGTATTGAGGAAATCAGGTCGGAGCTATACAGATATTCTGAAAGAACTATCCGTAGCAAAAAGTACTTTATCGATGTGGCTAAAGGATCTTCCGCTCACAAAACAAGAAAAAAGGTCCCTTAAATCGAGGCGTGATTCGAATATAAGCCGCGGACGAATAAAAGCTGCAACGGCTCTCCATTTGAGAAGATTGGGGCGCGACAGGGAGTTATTCCAAATCAGCAAAAGGGAATTCGAGCAGAGAGTCGACGATCCTTTCTTCCATACGGGAATTGCCCTGTACTGGGCAGAGGGTTCCAAGAGAAACTCCCGATTCGGCTTCACAAACTCTGACCCTCAAATGATGCGCGTCATGGTGAACTGGATTAAGACGTATTTCGCCATTCCGCCCGAGTATATGCACGCCCGTCTCTACCTCCACAAACCTTATGCTCATGAAAGATGCGAGGAATATTGGTCAAAAATTACTGGAATTCCGCTAGAACGATTCGCCAGGACAATCTATAAACCAACGGGTTTGCTGGTTAAAAAGCGCCCTAATTATATGGGGTGCCTACGAATTGAACTAAGCAGAACAACGCATTTGCGAAAGATGCTTTTCTGGCAGGAATTGTTGTTTGGAATTTATGGGAAGAAGGGTTAGTGTTATCCTGCGCCTGTAGCTCAGAGGATAGAGCACTTCGCTTCGAACGAAGGGGTCCCGGGTTCGAGTCCTGGCAGGCGCACCAATACAGAACTTAACGGTTTTTTCAAAGCCAAAATGCGGGACGCGCGAAGCGCGTCCCAATGGTTTCCGCCTGAATTTCGCCCAGAATCCGCAAGGGAATCCGCCAAAAATGAATCCGA
>Ga0172370_10003630_pt1 | contig 21230 bp, 18 predicted proteins | sample LakKiv5m_FD_114538 | JGI IMG/M metagenome (GOLD analysis project Ga0172370, IMG submission 114538) | Freshwater microbial communities from Kabuno Bay, South-Kivu, Congo - kab_022012_11.5m | ecosystem: Environmental > Aquatic > Freshwater > Lake | place: Democratic Republic of the Congo...
CCGTCAAGTCTGCCATGCGATTCGTGAAACGGCGCAGCTCCTCAAGCGAGGGACTCATGCCGACTTCAAGGCGGAGATTCAAATCGTTCAGGATTTGTTTGGCAGGTTCGGCGATGTGACGAATCTTTCCGCTTCCATGCTCAAGCTCGAGGATGCGCCCGCCATAATTCATGGCCGCCGCGCTGACAAAGTTCCCGCTTTGGAAGGTCGCGCTGTTGGCGCTCCCGCCGCCGATGTCCACGTTGGTGACGGTGGTGTAATGCAACTGCGAATATTGAGCCGCGCCCGCGCCCCTGCCCGCGATGAGACTCTCCACGTGCGGCCCCGCCACGCTGACAACGAACTCGCCCGCCAGCCCCGAGAGCGCCCGCAGGATTTCGTCCGCGTTTTTCTTCTTGGCGGTCTCGCCCGTGATGATGACCGCGCCCGTTTCCACTTGCTTCGGGTCGACACCGGCAGCGGCATACTCGCGGCGCACGATCTCGTTGAGTTTGTCCGCGTCAACGGTTTCATAATCCTTGAGCGGGGTAAAAACAATGGGACTTTGATACAACACCGCGCGGCTGGAAATGTTGATGCGCGGAATCTGTCCAGGCCGCGCCACGTCAGTGAGACCCAGGCGCGAGAAGATGATCTGCGTGGTGGTGGTGCCCACGTCAATGCCAACCGAGAGGAGTTCGCGCGAGTCAGACATAATTAGTATAAAGACCCACGATGTGTCATTCTGAGCGACCATCGGGAGCGAAGAATCTCATACGCAAACCAAATTGCTTTTGAAAACGGAGATTCTTCGTCGCCGCTCCACGGCTCCTCAGAATGACACAAGGTCTCATGGTTTATTCTTTCTTATAAGTGAACTTTCCGCCCATTTCGAGCGAGTCAATTACGCCGACGATGACGGCGTCCAGGGGCAGGTCTTTGGTGAATCCCGTATAACGGGCCGATGAGCCTTCGGTAACGAGCACCAGGTCCCCGGTCCCGGCGCTGACCGTATCCACAGCCACGTAGGGTTCGCCCGCAGCCTTCCCTTTGGTATCCGCAGATTGCACGATCAGCAGTTTGCGTCCGCGCAGAGACTCATCTTTGACAGTTGAAACAGTCGAGCCGATCACAAGAGCGATTCGCATGTGCCCTCCAGTTGAATAATTCTACACCAATAATAGCAAGGAATTTACCGTGCGGCATTTCTTTTTACAAACGCCGCACGGTAATTTATCGAACCGAAAGGAAATTAATCGTCGCCCGTCTTGGCCGCCATATCCGCTTCGATCTTGCGGAGTTCGGCTTCTGCGGTCGACTTCGGGCCGGTGAAGCGGCGCTTCGCATCCAACTGCCAGTAGACGAACATGAACAGGCAGATGATCACCGTTGTCCAAAGCACCAGTTCGCTCGGCGGGATGACCAGGGCAATGGTGATGATCCCAATCCACGCGATTGCGATGATATTAAGCACAGGCCCCCATTGCCTTAGACTCCACGGTGCTGTCTCAGGGGTAGTGTATTCGCCCTGCTTGCGAAGTTTATTGACTAAATTAAGCAGGACCGGGATGCCATAAGCCCAATAAAGGAAGATCACACTGATGGCAGTGACAATGAAATAAGCGCCCGACCACAGCAACATGACCACGGCCAACGTGCAGGTGATGATAATCGACCAAACTGGTGTGCGCAATTTCGGGTCGATTTGTTTGATGAGCGAGTGGCCTGGCATTCCGCCGTCTCGGGCAAAGGCAAACCACATGCGGCTCATACTGGTGATAGAGGAGAGGCCGCACAGCCACATGGCCCCGGCGATAATCACAGCCACCAGGTTTGCGCCAAACGCGCTTAGGTTATCGTAAGCAATCTTCAAGACCGGGTAGGGGTCCGTTGCCGTCGCAGCAATATCCGTGATGGATAGCGTGAGAGCCATCAAGACAAGATATCCGACCACTGCCGACACCGCCACCGAGAGGAAGACTCCCCAGGCGCTGTTCAAGCGGGCCATGACCGTCTCTTCGGCTACGTGAGCCGAAGCGTCATAGCCAGTGTAGGTCCATTGCGCCTGCAAGAGGCCGATGGCAAACACCAGGAAAAGCGGCGCGGCTTTGTAGAGGCCGGTCAGGAAGGGAAAGATGGCGAACAACGGCGAGGGGATCACCAGCAGGGCCTTGCCTGCAATTGGATCGCCCAGGTAAAGCGCGGGGGCGGTCGCGCCATTTGCCAGGGTCGCCGACGAGAAATCGTAGGGATTCGTCGTGTTGACAAACTGCATGGCAAAGCCGAACGAGTTGTGCGTCTTGCCGAAGACTGTCAGCAGCAGGGCGATGATGATCACGCCGCCGATGTGCCAATACACACTGATGTCGCTCAGCCTGGCGGTGAGCTTGATACCATAAATGTTGATCAGCATTTGCGGGATCATGATCAACACCATGACCAGCACGTAAAAATACCAATTGGTGCTGGCCGTGACACCGAATATCTTGACCGCTGCGCCGACAATATAGATCGCGGCGGCAATATTGATGCCGGAGGTGATGGTAATCTGTCCGATCATATTGAACCAGGCTGTAACCCAGGCCCACCGGTGACCGCCCAGCTTAAACGCCCAGAAGTACAGGCCGCCTGCCGTGGGGTAGGCCGAGGCCAACTCTGCCATCGAAGCGGCGATGATCAAAACGAAAATGCTGACGACGGGCCAGCCGACAGTGTTGATAATCGGGCCAGCAAAGCGCAAACCGAAGCCATAAAGGAGAATAGCCCCAGTCAAAATGGAAATGATGGAAAACGAGATGGCGAAATTCGAGAAACCACCCATCTCGCGGAATAACTGCTGAGCATATCCAAGCTTGTGCAGATCTTTCATATCCTGTTGGATCTGCTCGTCACGTGTCTTTCGCTTTCCCTTTTTCTGCCATTTGAATTCTCCTTTGGTTTTTGATGGTATTACAGATTTAAATTCGACGTACCGATTCAAAAACTGTTTTCCAAATAGTCCCGGGCACCTCCATGTTCTTATTTGAAGAAACGCAATCCAGATTCCAAAAATGCGACCTTGTTGGATGAAGACTGGGTTGGCTTTAGAGAGGAACGCACAATTAGAATTGCTTAATACCAACCTATAAAAAAATAACACTGGCTTTTTGGAATCGATGTGCTTGGAATCAAAATCCGTGGACAGACGAAGTTGTCTGTACACGGATTGCTTGCGGGAAATAATTGGATGCCATATGGCATTATAGCAAAGGCACTGTTTTTTGTGAATCTTTAACCAACATCCATAAGGCAATTGCCATGACCAGTCCGCACAACGCGGATACGATAAAAGTGGTTTGAAAACCTGCCGAATCGGCAATCCATCCACCGATGACCGGTGCGAAGATGGTTGCAGGGGCGGGGATGGTGTTTGCCATTCCAATATAAAGTGGGCGGTCTTCGGTGCTCTTTGCAAAACTGACGCTGAACGCCAGCGGGATGGTCCAAATTGCAACGACGGCCACGGCTTCCAAAATAAAGACGGCATAAAACCAATTTGCCGAGGGAGCGCGCCAGGCGAGGAATGCGCTGAGCGCCGCGCCGAATGCTCCGATGATCATCACACCGCGGTGACTCCATCTATCGCCCCAGCTTCCCATTAGCGGACTCAATATGATCTGACCAATGAGCAGGACAGAAACCATGGTACTGGCGGCGGCTTCACTCATGCCGAAATGTTGGACGGCATAAATGGTGTAGAAGGCGAAACCCATTCCCGCGAACTGGCTGATGATGCGCACCAGTAAAAAGGAACGAAAATTTTTATCGCTTTTCAAAATGCCCAGGGATTTTTTCCAGAGGACATGTGAGTGATGCATTTCTTTAGGTTCCGAGTCTGGTTCGCGAGTCAGCGCCAGAAATATAAATGATATGGCCATGCTGAAAAAGGTCAGGGCGAAGAGCAGGCTGAAGTTGAACGGCCCCGTTATTTTTCCCAGAATAAGACCCGCTACCAGTGCCGAGAGTCCGGCCGCGCCGTTGAAAGCCGCGGCTTGTGTCCCGAAGAAAGTCCCGTGCAATTCATCTGGCATAATCTTGGACACCATGCTCGTCCAGGGATTGGCCGCCAGACCCGCGCCAAATCCCTGCCAGACCAGCATCAGGAAAACCAGAATAAGAGCGGCGCTCGATGACATTTTCAAAAGGAAAAACGCGATGGCCGCCAGCCCTAAATAAGGGACGCGCTCATGGATGGTCAACCATAACGTGAGCGGTTTGTATCGCTTCGCGCGGGAAACCCAACCGGCGGTGAACAACTGGGGCAATTGCCAGCCTAAATTGTGAATGGCGGGTACCAATCCGATGATGAGCGCCGAATCTGTCAGATGATGAACGAAGAGGGGAATGACTGCCGCGAAGGAGGCGAACCCCATGCCGAGGCCAAAAAATCCACCGTCGAACATACTGATGATGAAATTGTATTTTAAATGTTTGCGGATATAAGCTTCGATGATGGACACGAAAGTGATTTTACCATCTTGACAAATTCACGCTTCACTGTAAAATAAACGAACGTTCGTTCATTTTTAAAAGCAGGAAAATATGACGGAAGAAACCATCACCAAAGGCGAGCGCACGCGGCAGACGATTGAAGACGCGGCCTTGAAACTTTTCCTCGAGCGCGGGTATCACGCCACCTCCATGCGCCTGATCGCCGAGCGGGCCGGGCTGGCCTTGGGCGGTATCTATAATTATTTTTCAAACAAAGAGGAAATCTTCAGCGGCATCATTACAGATAAGCATCCATATAAAAGGGTGTTACCGGCTATTCTTGCGGCGGAGGGGGAGACGGCCGAAGACTTTGTCCGCAGCGCGGCGAGTGCCCTGGTTTCCGAGTTGGGTCATCAGCCCGACTTTGTAAAGTTGATGTTCATAGAGATCATTGAGTTTAACGGAAAACACGCCTCGCTCATGTTGCGTGAGGTCGGGCCAAAACTTTTACCGGTTTTTGAACGCCTCGTAAAGGTCCGAAAAAATTTGCGGAAGATTCATCCCGCCGTTCTAATGCGTTCCTTCATCGGAATGTTTTTTTCGTTTTATGTTACTGAATTGTTTATCGCTGATACGGCCCTTAAAAAAATGATGCCCAAAGATAGTTTCGATCTTTTTGTGGATATTTACCTGCACGGCATTTTAAAGGAGACCAAATGAATTCACGACTTCTCTCCATCATCCGTAAAGAGTTTATCCAGATTTTGCGCGATCCGCGAACATTAATTATGACCCTTGTAATCCCAATTATGCAGTTGTTCCTGCTTGGTTACGCGGCGACCACAGATATAAAGAACATCAAACTGGCTGTCTGGGATCAAAGCCGCTCGCCCCAATCCCGTGCATTGCTGGATGCTTTCCGCTCTTCCGATTATTTCACAATCGCATACGATGTCGGTTCTCAGCAGGAAGTGCGGACTTTGATTGAAAACGGAAAAGTGCGCGGCGCGCTTATTATTCCTCCTGATTACGACCGCGGCTTGCTCAACAGCGGCGCGCAAGTCTCGATGATCCTGGATGGCTCCGATGCTACCAATGGTTCAACCGCGCTTTCTGTTTCCAAACTGATTGGCCAGTCTTTTGCGACCAAGGTCATAGCTGAACAATCCGCGCTTTTGGGTCGTAGTGTCAGCATTGTGCCGCCGCTCGATGTGCGCACTCAGGTTTGGTACAACCCTGATCTGGCCAGTACGTATTTTATGATCCCGGGTGTGATCGGGATGATCTTGTATGCAATCACGACCATGTTGACAGCCACAACCATTGTTCGTGAGCGTGAGCGCGGTACGATCGAGCAGTTGATCGTCACCCCGATCCGTTCGTGGGAACTAGTGATTGGCAAAATCCTTCCGTACGTTGTGCTTGCCTTTCTTGATACTATTGAAGTGCTTGTCATCGGTCATTGGTGGTTTGGTGTGCCGGTGCGCGGGGACATCAGTCTCATCCTCGGTGCTTCGGGTCTGTTGCTGCTTTCAAGTCTCGGCATCGGCCTCTTTGCGTCAACCATTGCCAACACACAACAAGAAGCCATGCTCACGGTCTGGATGACTCTCCTACCGGGTATCTTCCTCTCCGGCTTCTTCTTTCCTCTTGAAGCCATGCCGCAATTCCTGCAAATTGTTTCTTATGCAATTCCACTACGTTATTACCTTATCGTGATTCGCGCCCTCTTGCTCAAAGGTGTTGGACCGGCTGCTATTCAAAATGAACTGATTGCCCTCACGCTTTTCGGCGTGATCATCATGGGCGCTGCTGCTCTGCGTTTTCGCAAGCGGCTCGATTAATAACATGTTCAAATTTAAATTGGGAATCCATTAAAGGAGTAAATCATGCAAAATAAACGTCCTTCTTTGCTAATAATTATTTTAGTTGTGCTCGTTGTGGCTGTCGGGCTTTATTATGGGATCCGCGCATTGGACAGCAGTTCGAATGGACAATTGCAGGCTTCGGGCAGCATCGAAGCTACGAATGTAAAGGTTGCGCCGGAACTGGCAGGCAAAGTCAAAGATGTGCTGGTCAATGAAGGCCAGAGCGTCAAGGCCGGTGACCCGCTTATTTATCTCGACAGTACACTACTTCAAGCCCAGAAGCAGCAGGCGCTGGCAGCTCTGGATGTTACCAAGTCGGCTGCCGCAACCTCAGACGCCGCTTTGGCTGCTGCCCAGAACCAGTATGATCTGGCGCTTAACGCGGCGCTAACAACGAATAGATCGAATCGCACTTCCCAATGGGTGAATTCTGCACCCTCGGATTTCAACCTGCCGTTGTGGTATTACTCTCAGGCAGAACAGATGACTGCCGCCCAGACAGAGGTGGATACCGCCCAGAAGGCTCTTGCCGATGCGCGGACTAATCTTGCCAATATCGAAGCTTCAGCAAGCAGCAGTGATTTTGTGAAAATCGAGAATGGTCTGGCTGCAGCCGAGGCAGGCTATCGGGTAGCCAATGATTTGAACAACCGGGTACAAAATGGAAAAAACATCGATCAATTGACCCGTTATGAGCTTTACCAATTATCCATACAGCAAAATAACCCATCCAATAATCCTGCCAATTATTTGATCAACGCCAGCAATGTTGATCAGAATATCAAGGATTACTCACAACAACTCTATGATAACGCCAAATCAATTCTCAAAGACGCGCAGAATACTTATAACAGTGCGTTGACAACCAACGGCGCAAAAGATGTTTTGAAGGCGCGTGCAAATGTAAGCCTGCAACAGGAACGCTACAACACGGCCATGGATTATGTGGGTTTTATGCGAACGGGCAGCATGGCGCCAAGTGTATCAACAGCCCAGCAGGCGCTTAATCAAGCCAAGGCAGCAAATGATCAGGCGCATGATGCCATTCAGCAGGCGCAGGCCAATGAGGATTTGATCGACGCTCAATTGGCAAAGTTGACGATTTATGCCCCCATTGATGGCACGATCCTGACACGCAATGTAGAACCCGGTGAATTTGTTCAGCCGGGTGCGGTGGCTTTGACCATGGCGAATATCAACGAAATGACCATTACGGTTTACGTTCCGGAAGATCGTTTGCGTGAGATCAGCCTCGGACAGAACGCAACCGTTAAGATCGACTCTGCCACTGGCAGCAGCCCGACTTTTAGCGCAGTTGTTGTGCACATTGCAGATCAGGCGGAGTTCACGCCTCGCAATGTTCAAACCGTTGAGGGCCGCAGTTCGACTGTCTACGCTGTCAAACTGAAAGTCTCGAATGCAACCAATGAGTTGAAAATTGGCATGCCCGCGGATGTGGTGTTTGGGAAATAATCCACTACCTGATTTGGAAAGACAGGAAACATGAAGTCCATTCAATTTGACCGGACGAGGATGAAGAATATCCAGAAAATTCATCGCTGGCTTTATGCGATTGGACTAGGCCCCCTGATTGGCCGCATCATCCTGCTGCTTACCACCACAGGTCGAAAGTCAGGGCAAAAGCGTGTCACACCTCTTCAATATGAGGAAATCAATGGCGCCATCTATCTTGGCGCCGCACGCGGTTTGAAGGCCGACTGGGTTCGCAATATTCAAGTTGATCCGCAAGTTGAGGTGCGTTTGAAAAACCGTCAGTTCTGTAGCAAGGCTGAGGTGGTTACTGACCCAGCCAGGATTGCTGACTTCATGGAAGTTCGCCTGGAACGCCATCCTCACATGATCGGGATGATGATGGAAAAAGTGCATCATTTGCCAAAACGCCCATCGCGTTCTCAATTGGAAGAACTGGCGAAGGCTGAGGTACTTGTGATCGTTCAACCCCGCACGTTTAGCAAGAATTAACCGTGACAGATAATTTTCTTATTCAGGCAACAAATTTGCAAAAGCACTTTGGCAACACGCGTGCTGTAAATGGGGTTTCCCTGCAGGTCCATGCGAGTGAAATTTATGGCCTGGTCGGCTCTGATGGCGCGGGCAAGACCACAACCATGCGACTCATCGTCGGCGCGCTGAAACCGGATTCGGGCGAGTGTACTGTATGTGGTTTTGATATCCAAAAACATACGGAAGATGCGCGCTCTCAGCTTGGTTATTTATCCCAGCGTTTCTCTCTTTACGAAGATCTGACCGTGCTTGAGAATATCCGTTTCTTTGCCGAAGTGCGCGGACTCAAATCTAATGAATGGCTTCCGCGTTGCATGGAAATTCTGGATTTCGTCGGCCTCGCTAATTTTACCGACCGCCGCGCCGGGCAGCTTTCCGGCGGCATGAAACAAAAACTTGGTCTGGCCTCGGCGCTGGTGACGCGTCCGCGTTTGCTTTTACTTGATGAACCAACCACGGGTGTGGATCCGGTCACGCGCCAGGATTTCTGGCAACTATTGATTCGATTGGTCTCGACTCCCCTCACTCCAACCCCTCTCCCACAGGGAGAGGGGCAGAGGGGTGAGGGCCGCGTCGCAGTTCTAATCTCCACTCCCTACATGGATGAGGCCGCGCGCTGTAATCGAATTGGCTTCATGCGGCATGGACAGATTATCGCGGAAGGTACCCCGTCTCAATTGCGAGATTGTCTCGCGGGGCGCATCCTTGAGTTGCGCGGTTCGCCGCTTAATCTTTTGCGGCAGATCGCGGTTAAAGATCCGGATGTTGAAGATGTGCGCCCCTTTGGTGACCGGCTGCATTTGCGCGTCGGCGAGAAAAAGGCCGATGTAGTGGCGGGCCGCCTCCCGTCCACGATAAGCAGCGGCGGCGGAAAGATGGATGGTCTGCGTCCCATCCCGCCCTCCCTTGAAGATGTCTTTATCGAATTATCGGAGCAGGCGTATGAGTGACCCTGTCATTCTTGTTGAAAATCTCACGCGCTGCTTTGGCGATTTCGTGGCAGTTGACCACATCAACTTTCAAGTTAAGGCGGGTGAGGTTGTTGGCTATCTTGGCCCGAATGGTTCGGGCAAAACCACCACAATCCGTATGTTGTTGGGATTGCTGGAACCGAGTGATGGCAAGGCGACTGTGCTTGGTTTCGATGCATTCCGTCAATCCGAAGATGTACGAATGCGCGCCGGATACATGTCGCAGAAGTTTGCGCTGTACGATGATTTGACTGTTCTTGAAAATCTGACTTTTTACGGCGGCGTCTATGGCATTCGCGATAAGGCGCGCATCAGATCGACCCTTGAACTGGTCGGCCTCACCGGGCATGATTCCACGCTGACGCATTCCCTCTCCGCCGGTTGGCGCCAGAGACTCGCGCTGGGTATCGCGGTTGTTCATCAGCCCAAATTGCTTTTCCTCGATGAACCGACTTCCGGCGTTGACCCAACTGCACGCCGCGCGTTCTGGGATCTGATTTATCAGTTCGCGGAAAACGGCGTGACAATTTTGGTGACGACCCATTACATGGACGAAGCCGAATATTGCGAGCGTGTTGGTATCATGCGCGATGGAAAATTGTTGGCGATGGATACCCCCACGAAATTGAAAGAGACGGTCGTCCCTGGCGATGTGTGGGAAGTCTTTGTCGAACCGTTGCAGGATGGATTGACCGCATTGCATGAAATTGACGGCGTCCTGCGTATTGGCTTGGCTGGCGATCATCTGCGCACGATCACGAAGCGCGGCATGAAGAAGAATGATCTGCAAAAGGCGCTGGCTTCAAGGGACGTGAACGTCAGCAACATCATGCCCGGCGAACCGACGCTGGAAGATGTGTTTATCTCGCTGGCACGCGGATAAAAAATTCAGGTCTCATCACGAGACCTGAATTTTTTTATTGCTGGATTTGTTGCACCGGCTCTTCCGGGATGATCAAGGCCATGATGATGTAGGTTAGAAAAACCCCAAAGTGACCAACGAAGAGTCCCAACACAAAGAGCAGGCGGATGATCGTCGGGTCGATGTCGAAATATTCGCCAAGTCCAGCGCAAAGTCCCGCGATGACGCGGTTGGTTCGACTGCGCGTCAAATGTTTGTAGGAAGTGTTCATTTTTATCTCCTTTTGAATTCTACAAAACATACGCAGTGCTTTTGAAAAGGTCGCAAGATTATTTGAACTTTCTGCTTTCCAGAAAATTCAAGATGGCCGAATAAAGCAGAAACAGGCCGATCATCAAAAAGAAGACCGCTTGCAAGCCCAGCCACTTTAGTTGGATCATCCCAAACCCTGTGAAAAGCAAACCAACCAGATCATAAAATATCGCACTGCGCAGATAGGATGAGTCAAACTGTCCTTTGCCTGTAAAATATCATGCGTCGTCATTTGTTCCAGTGCGCGGACTTCGTCCTAGTGCCGTTTTTTGCAGGCCAATACATCGTCAATGACGGCGGCACATTCGGTGCACAGTCCGCGCTGGCAATATTTGCAAAGCCCAACGGCGAGTTGATCAGGATGAAAAAAAAGAAGTTCATTATGGCCGTTCTCTTTGTGAAGGATTTATTCTGACCGCAGAGACACAGAGTTTGCGGAGTTTTAACTGTCTTCTCTGCGCGCTCAGCGACTCCGCGGTGAATCTCAAACCTTAACTACGGGATGACGTAAAACCGTCTTCATCTTATCAGGCTTTGCCTTGCGCGGGTCGCTGAGGTAGATCTCGTGGTGCTTGCCGTTGGGACCTACGTTATCCCGGAGTCCATTTTCTTTCATGAACTCTTTCATGCGTTCAATTGTCGCGGGTTCAGTGGCGTATGGACCGATGTGCATTACTTGAACGCACAAGCCTTCTTCAAAGTGTGCGAGTTTTAACTTGGAAAGTGATTCGCTGTTCCCTTTTTTCTTGCGGACTTGCTCACGCGCTTCTTCAAACAACTCTTGCGAGATGACATCAGGCTGTATGATCATCAGCGTGTAAGACCAGTTGTCTTTGATGTTGATGTCAAATACGTCTCCCTCCGTCAACCATAATAATCCCTCCAGCGCCATCACAGGATAATCAATCGCGTTTGTCTTGCGCTTCTTTAGTGTGAACTTGAGTGTGTATGAGATTCCGTAAAGAGCTTGTATGGCTTCTGCAAAACCGGGTGATGTGCCAGGGGTTTGTCCCTTTTCAATCGCGCCGTCAACCATGGTAAATTGCAGATTGGGCACTTGCACGGTTTCAATCTTTTTAGCTGAAGGTTGATAGAGATGTTTATATTGTTTGCGTAAATCCAGAATTTTCATTTCAATCTCCTTTTTTCTGCTCAAGGACAAGTTTGTCAAAATCCTTTTCCACCAAATAGTGATATGAAAGCAAACGCCCATCGAAGACTGTCCCAAAGGTACCGTAAGCCGAGGGTGATCGTTCCTGTACTTCGCGTGCGGTTTTAAGTTCAACAGTCCGTGCTTTGATGCCTCTCTCCTTTGCAATCCTCAGAATGGAATTGGTTCCATTTTCGATGTAAGGACATTGCGCCGTGCGTATGACTGTCAAACCGCGGCCAAAAGCCCGAGCACGTTCATCCCAATTTTTGGGCAGACTCGGTTCCGGGCTGGACCCGAAGCGGGTTGCCATTAATTGGAAGGATGGCGGCGCCTGATCCACTTCTGTAAAACCGTTGTGTGCAAAGATATCCTTGCTTGCAAGCCACGTTTGATTACTCGTCAGCATCGCAGCGCCGTGCATTTTTTGCGCCTGTGCATCGTTCAAACATTCCTTGATTAAGCGGCTGCCATACCCCTTGCCCTTGCCTTTGCCCACAACCCACAAACAATGGATAACCATATATCTTGGGGCATTGACCGCGCGCCATGCATACTCACCGGGGATGTATTTGATGAACGCTACATCCCGGCCGCCGTTTTTGTGCAGAATTTTGATTTTCATCCCTTCGCAAAGCGTGCTTCGAGCCAGTTACGTTTTTGTTTGTAGCCAGGTTCTTTGCGTTTGCTCATGTAACAAAAGAAACCACTCTCATCTATGTTGCTTGTGTCCAATGTTTTGATTTCGAATTTTTCTTTCATCGTTACCTCATTGATCGATTCTTTTTAGAATTCGTTGAGCGAATAACGTCAATCCTCTCGATGGGGTTTTCTTCTGACCAAAATCCCAGTCTTTCCACATCATCCAAATGGATTCTGGGATAAATCTCCCATCTCCGTCCGCTTTGGATTCTACAAGTTTCAACATTTCCTTGAAGCGCATATCTTTCCTCGCCCATTTGAAATGGCTCAGCACATCCAGCACATGCAGGATGTCATACCAGAATAGCGGCGCTTTGAGCTTGCGGAAATCCGTGCCCATGAAGAACATGTATGGATGGCGCTCCTTGCTTTCGTCCCAGAGTGTGAGCAGGGTCTCCACTCCAATTTTTGCAGACTTGCTTTCCCGCAATTCAGGGATTTGAGCCAGCGTTTTCAGCATCACCAGTGTTGCGTAGGGACAAGGATCATCCTTGCGTCCTGGCCCGCGGAATTTCCCCAACTCCGGCGAAACCGCGCAGGGCCAGCCGTTATCGCGAACAAGTCCATCCAGATGCTTGATCGCGGTCTGTACGCGCTTGTCATCGCTCAACCCCATTTGGACCAATGCAGCCACCACAATGGGTGCGTCACATAACGCCCATGCCCCTTCATCTTTCCCGCTCCCGCCGAAATGAGATGGAATGTTCATGGTGAGTTGGAACGGCCCTTGCTTGGATTGGTGTCCCATAACTTTATTTGCAATTTTCTTTATCGGCGGGTCGTTAACGCGCAAACCCAAATCTGCGAGAAATGCCAATTTATGAAATGACTGGCTGGCAGATTTGTGACTATCGAGAACTATCCCAGGCCAGGCCATCAACTCGGTGAGTAGGGCTTGGATCTTTGCGTCAGCCAGCATTGCTTTACGCGCAGCGACGACTTGCGGATCTTTTTCAGTTTGACCGAGCAGATCAACGCGCGTTCGATATTCAATCCAGGGATCGCCTTGCAGAAGCCATTCAATGGTTTTGTCGTTCATGAAAGTTTCCTTTTCCCATTTCCTTCGCGAAAAAAACAAGCTGCGTACATATCAAATTATGACATATCTGCCGCTTGTTTTCAAATTTTAAAATTGATCAGTTTGAATCGCCTTTATGAATTACATCTCTTCCATATTTTTCCTGAAGCTGATCCACCACTTCCTGTAATTTGCGGGACTTCTCGCTTCCTGCATCCCACAGGCTGAGTTGACGTACCGGAGTACCGATTCTGCTGACACCGACTCCGATCAGGCGAACGGCTTGATTCGGCTTGCGGACAGTTTTCATCAGCTTGATGGCTGTGCGATAAATCTCATCATCGTTGTCTGTGGATGTGGGTAATGTGGTTTGCCTGGAAAGCGTTGTGAAATCAGGCCAGCGAATTTTTAATTTGACAGTTTTTCCAGCGAGATCGTTTTTACGAAGCTGCCTGCCAACTTCCTTGGATTGTTCGCGCAAAGTTTTTTCGAGAGTTTTGTCATCGCGAATGTCCACGTTGAATGTAGTTTCCTGGCTGACGGATTTGGTTTCGGATTCGGTGACAATGGGGCGGTTATCTATGCCCTGTGCGTGACGCCAGAGGTCGCGTCCGTTTTCGCCGAAGAGACGTGTCATTTCATTTTCTGGCCAGCGCGCGATATCGCCGATGGTGTGGATTCCTAATTCAGTTAATCGCGCGAATGTCTTCGGGCCAACGCCCCATAACATATCTGCTGGCAGGGGAACGAGGAAGGCGGCTTCTTCACCTGCCGGGACAATGGTCAAGCCAAAGGGTGGACCGTTTCCTTTTGCGGCTTTTTTGCCGACTTCAGTAGCGATCTTCGCTACAAGCTTGTTCGATGCGATTCCGATCGAGCTTGGTAAATGTAATTCGTCACGGATGTCCGCCTGAAGTTCGCGCGCGATGCGTTCAGGATTTTTGTCGCGCAAGTCTGAAATATCCAGAAAAGCTTCGTCAATTGAAATCTGTTCAACGAGATCTGTCAGATTATGAAGCCGCGCCATGACTTGTTTGGAAACCTCACTGTAAAGTTTATGCCGTCCAGGAACGATAAGGAGGTTCGGCACGAGTCGCAATGCGCGTGACATTGGCATGGCCGAGCGGACGCCGAATTTCCGCGCCGCGTACGAGCATGATGCAACGACACCGCGCTCATCGGGCTTGCCGCCAACCGCGAACGGTTTGCCCCGCAAGTCATTATTACGCGTTTCTTCAACGGAGCAGAAGAAGGCATCCAGGTCGAGATGAAGGATCGTGCGGTTCATCAAATCCATTATATGGCGCATTAGGGGTCATTTACATCCTGGTCATTTATATCCTTGATGATTTATTCAATAAAAGTTATACTTTGGATGGCGTATAACCATGGCAGGAACTGATTCGTCATTAGAAACGTCTTTTAATGGGCTTGTTCCTGCATGGTTTAAAAGGAGAATGTTATGAAATCCAAATTGTCTATAGGCTTGACATTGATGTTGGTCGCTCTTGTGCTTTCGTTCATGCCCGCGGCTGGCATCCCCCCACAACGAGTCTCAGCGGCCTCCACCTGTGATTGGGCGCAGTTCATCGCGGATGTAACTGTGCCCGATGGAACGAGTTTCAGCGCTGGAGCCACCTTCAACAAGACTTGGCGCTTGAAAAATATCGGCAACTGCACATGGACGACTTCTTACGCGTTGGTGTTCGATACAGGCCAACAGATGGGTGCCCCGGCTTCGATCAATTTTCCAAGCAGTGTTGCTCCAGGGCAGACCGTAGATTTGACTTTGAATATGACCGCCCCCAGCGCTCCGGGTCATTACATCGGCTACTGGAAATTTAAGAATGCATCCGGTGTTTTGTTCGGCATCGGCACAACAGCCAACAAATCATGGTGGGTGGATATCAATGTGTCCGGCGGCGGTGGGTACGGCGTATTCTATGACTTTACGTCGAACTTATGTCAGGCCAATTGGTACAACGATACCGCTCTCCTTCCCTGCCCAGGAACCGATGGAAGCGCCAGCGGCTTTGCCCTTAAACTGGATAACCCGGTCTTGGAAAACAATGTGCCGGCGTTGAACCCGGGTATACTCACTTCCCCACAACAGATATATAACGGCGTTGTTGATAGCGTCTATCCCGCCATGACGATCCAAACAGGCGACAAATTCCAGGTCACAGTTGGATGTCAAAATGGCGCGGTCAGTTGCTATGCCCGTTACTTCCTGCAATACAAAACTTCGGGCGGAAACGTTTATACTCTTTGGACCTGGAACGAAAAATATGAAGGCCTTTCATACAACGCCAGTATAAATTTGGATGCGCTTGCCGGGCAAAATGTGAGCTTGATCCTGGGTGTTCGCGCATACGGATCCCCAACGGCTGACCGCGCTTTGTGGATTCATCCTGTCATTGTGCGGCCAGGGGCTGTGCCGACGACTCCTGTCCCGATCACGCCAGGTGCCATTACACCTCAACCCGCTGCCTGTGATCGTGCCCAATTCATTGCGGATGTGACCGTTCCAGACGGCACTATGTTCAGTCCCAATACTTCCTTCATTAAAACCTGGCGCATAAAGAATGTCGGCACCTGCACCTGGAGCACATCCTATGCATTGATCTTTGACTCCGGCGATAAAATGGCCGGGCCTGATTCGGCGGCTTTGCCGAATTCTGTTGTCCCCGGGCAGACGGTCGATCTGACGATCAATCTGACAGCGCCCAGCAGTGCTGGTTCCTATCGCGGGTACTGGAGATTCAAAAATGCCAGTGGTGTTCCATTTGGCATTGGCATGGGTGGAACTAAATCGTGGTGGGTGGATATTAGAGTGACCGGCTCGGCTGTCACGCCGACAGTCTCGCCAACACCAACAGTAACGCCCGGAACTATCCCACCCGGAACCAGCGTTACGACCATCAATGCCGATGCACCTGATCCATCCGTTCCCCTTCAGTCGGTAGCGGTGAGCGTCACCGTGAGCGGATCGGGAGCCGCGCCAACCGGAACTGTCGCTATCAGCGGCGCGGATACCAACTGCTCGATTACATTATCGAGCGGAAGCGGCAGTTGTAATGTGATCTTCAACTCAACTGGTTCCAAGTCCCTCACTGCCACCTACAGCGGATCTGGGAGTTATTCAGGTAGTTCAAGTACTACAAGCCATACAGTGAAAAATGCCGTCACGACAACCATTAATGCCGATACACCTGATCCTTCCAGACCTGGTCAAACGGTCGCGGTGAACGTTACCGTGAGTGGGGCAGGCGCTACCCCAACTGGAACTGTCACTATTAGCGGCGCGGATACCAATTGCACGCTCACATTATCGAGCGGGAGCGGCACTTGCAGCGTGGTCTTCAACACCACCGGCGCCAAAACCATCACAGCTACGTACAATGGCGATGCGAACTACGTCGGTAGTTCGGTTGACACCGAGAGCCATACTGTTACAAATGGTTCCACTACGACGACCATCACTGCTCACACGCCCGATCCATCTGCTCCCAACGCATTGGTCACGGTGAGCGTCTCAGTATTAGGAGGCGGGGCCACGCCAACCGGAACAGTCTCAATCGGCGGCGCAGATACCAATTGCGCAATCACATTAGTGAACGGAACCGGCAGTTGCAACGTAATCTTCAATACGATTGGCTCCAAGACGCTCTCAGCTACGTACAACGGTGACGGCAACTATTTGACGAGCGTAGCTGCTACTGTGAGCCATACAGTGAGAAATGCTACAACGACGACTATCACTGCCGACAACCCTGATCCATCCACACTCGGAGCTGCAGTCACCGTGAGCGTTACCGTGAGCGGGGCGGGTGCTACCCCCACTGGCACGGTAGACATTAGCGGGGCGGATACCAATTGCTCACTCACATTAACAAGCGGGAGCGGCAGTTGTAATGTGGTTTTCAATTCAGCCGGCGCGAAAATCATCACAGCTACGTACAATGGCGATGTAAACTATGCGGGCAGTTCGGGTTCTACGAGCCATACGGTAATCCAGGGTTCGACTACGACGATCACCATTGTTGACACGCCTGATCCATCTGCGCCGTACGAATCGGTCAACGTAACTGTCACAGTGGCAGGATCCGGAGCCACACCAACCGGAACTGTTGCCATCACCGGCGCAGACACCAGTTGTACACTCACTTTATCAGGTGGAACCGGCAGCTGCAGTGTAGTTTTCAATACGAGCGGCTCCAGGACCCTCACAGCGACGTACAGCGGGGACGGCAACTATGCGAGTAGTTCAAATACCGCCCTACATAACGCAGGGTCATCGAGTGTGCCACCGCCTTTTCCTGCAGGCGGATATAAATTTGATTTCGGAACGTCCGGTTCTCCTATTTATGGAGACTACACACGGGTAACTGATACAACGGCTTATCCGACGGCTAATTCGACGGATTATCCGACAGGTAGTGCGTATGGCTGGACCAGTACGTCAGGTCTCGTATCAGATGTAAGAACGCCTTTTGATGGTACGTTCAATAATTTGACTATTGACCTTGTACATAGCACGACTCCGCACATATTCAAGGTGGATCTGCCCAATGGCACCTATCACGTCACTATTACGATGGGAGATAGAAGTAATGCCCATGACCATATGGTAGTCAAAGCAAATGGAACGACCATCTTAGGAGATGTGAACACTGCCGCTGGAACCGTTTATACAAGTTCATCTATTAGTGTGTCGATTGCCACTACTAACTCCTTGGAGCTTGAGTTTTCAGACAACGGAGGACCCGATCTAAGCTGGGTTGTGAATGGTGTAACAATCATGCCCTGAAAGTGAAAACTACCCTATAAAAAATTCTCGCTGCCATTTGGCAGCGAGAATTTTTGTGGGCTTTATTGAGTCCACTCCATTTTTATTCATCTCTTCGGCCTTTCGTCACAATTCGTATTGGCGTTCCCAGGAAGCCATATTCTTCCCGTAAACGGTTCTCCAGAAACCGCAGATAAGAAAAGTGCATCAATTTCGGGTCGTTGACATAGATCATGAAAGTCGGCGGATCAGAGCGCACCTGTGTGCCATAGAAAATTTTGAGCTGGCGCCCTGCGCGAGATGGGGCGGCATGCGCGTCCTGCGCTTCAACTAATACCTTGTTGATTTTGGATGTGGCCAGCCGCGCCAGACGTTCCTCCTGGACGCGCAAAGCCATCGGCATTACCTGTTCCACGCGCTGGCCGGTCTTGGCGGAGATGAATAAGAGCGGAACGTAATCCATAAAATTCAAATCGGCGCGGATCTTGCGCGTGTACTCATCCATCGAGTATGAATCTTTTTCCACCGCGTCCCACTTGTTCACCAACACCACGCACGACTTCCAGGCTTCCAAAATAAAACCGGCGATATGTGCATCCTGCGATGTAATGCCCGTTGTGGCATCGATCAACAGCAGGGCTACATCGGCGCGTTCAATGGCCTTGAACGAGCGGATAACGCTGAACTGTTCCACGCCAGGTTCGATCTTGCCGCGGCGGCGAATGCCAGCCGTATCGATCAGCGTGACGGGCAGGCCATCAAATTCGATTTTGGTGTCTATTGCGTCACGTGTCGTCCCCGCGATCGGGCTGACAATGGCGCGCTCTTTTCCAGCTAACTTATTGAGCAGGCTCGATTTTCCGGAGTTGGGTTTTCCAACCAGCGCGATCTTGACCGATTCATCTTCTTCTTCCACTGAATGTGGAAAACTCTTGACCAGATCATCTAGCAGATCGCCAATATCCGTTCCGTGTACAGCCGAAACCGGATAAGGGGTGCCAAGGCCCAGTTCATAAAATTCGCCTGCATTCTCTCGTCTGCTGGCAGACTCGCATTTATTTACCACGACAAAAATGGGAGGCAGGAAACTTCCGTCAGGTTGCTTCTTTTGATGGCGGCGCATGATCTCGGCCACTTCACGATCAGCCGGGGTGATGCCGCTTTCTCCGTCGGTGACAAATAAAATCACATCTGCTTCTTCAGCCGCGATGAAAGCTTGACCCTTGATCTCTTTAATGAAATCTGCAGAGCCGATCGAGAGCGGAGCCTTGCCGCCATGAGTTGGGTCAATGCCGCCGGTATCGACAATGTCGAAGGCGCGGCCATTCCACTCGGCCTCGGCAAACAGCCGGTCACGTGTGGTGCCGGGGGTATCGTCTACGATGGCGAGACGTTCACCGACGAGACGATTGAACAATGTACTTTTGCCCACGTTGGGACGTCCAACAAGGGCGACGATAGGTTTGGGCATTTTATCTCTCAATGGCGTTCTCGCCATATCACGGCGGCGGGAATGTTTTGGGTTAAGGTCTGGATGTGGGGATTGGACTGGAAACGAGGATCACTTCCACGGTTCCGGGAAGAAGCGATTCGACTCTCACGTTGGAGATCAGCACTTCAACTTTTGGAGTCAATTGATACGTTCCCGCGGCCAGCGAGGTTACATCCACGGTTACCCGGACATCCTGGCGGGTGAGAGTGTTGAGCAGAGGCAGCGGCCCTGAGAGAATGACGTCCACGGTATCGGGTGAGATCTGCGGATTCATACCTGCGGGAAGGCCGATTACTTCCACTTTTTCACCCGAAAGAGTGAGGCTGCTCTCGATGGGCGAGACGCCCGCTTGAACAAGAACAGTCTGTTCTCCGACCACCGAAATGCCGGGCGGAAGGTTGAGTTGTAAACGGGTGGTCAGGTTATCCTTTACGTCTTGCAGTTCGAGGGGCTGGGTCTCGACCACGCCGGGCAAGGCATTCACGATTGCCGGGTCGGATGAGTATACCGTAACAACGGGCGGGAAGACAGAGATGTTATCCAGCCGGTAGCCGCTGGCAACCTGGCCGTGTGGGATTACCTTCACTCCCATGTCTCGATAGCCGCCCTGTTGGCTGACCGGCAACTTTACTTGTGCGGTTTCCGGATGGATCGTAATACCGCTGACCGGCAGGTTATTTTGATCAAACGCTTGAATGATCAGAGACTGGTCAATACTCTCGCGAACGCCGTCCAGGTTGAGCAGGACGCGCAGCCGCTTCACGCTCTCGACGAGCGACTGTGGCCCGGCAATGACAACTTCCTTCGGATCGAGGCTTGTGTCCCCGGCTCGATAGCCGGTAGCAGGCTGCCCTGAAAGGCCCAGGTCAAGCGGAAGAGTGCGAGTAACAAGCGGCTCCAGAGTCAAAGTGACGCTGGCCGGGCTGACAGTGACCTTACGTGCCGGACGCACGTCTACTTGAATTTGCAGATCGAGTTTATGTTCACCTGCGCTGAGACCGGAGAGATCAAGCACGGCGCGTACACTGTCAGAGCGCGTCGTCAATTGATCCCAGACAGAGCGCGGCGCGCGCAGGGTGACTTGTACTTCCTGTGGCACATCACCACTCACGATCAGGCCGGGATCTTGACCGACAATTTGGATTTTGATGGGGTATGGATAGGTGCGAACTTCGTCCGGATCGGCGGCTGTCACAGCCGCCACCCAAACGGCGAGAGCAAGTGCAAGGGCCCATAAAAAAGCGCGGAAGTTCGTACCAATGCGGCTTAACATTTCAATCATCCTTGCGCGTAAAAAGATAAGGGAAGAATCGTTCGAGCCAGTTGTTAGTTTGTTGTTTGGTGGAGGGCCTGAAGAAGGCGATTAAAATATTTTCCAACCGCTCCGGATCCAGTCGGCGGATCATGCGTCCGGCGTGGGCGATGGCAATGGCGCCTGTCTCTTCTGAGACGACAACCGCGATGGCATCACTTTGCTCTGAAATGCCGAGGGCGGCGCGGTGCCGGAGTCCCATCTGACGTTCGGGGGAGCGGTTCAGGATTCCGCTCGAAGAGAGGGGCATGACGCAGGCAGCCGCGACCAGCCTGGGTCC
>Ga0172370_10003633_pt1 | contig 21217 bp, 26 predicted proteins | sample LakKiv5m_FD_114538 | JGI IMG/M metagenome (GOLD analysis project Ga0172370, IMG submission 114538) | Freshwater microbial communities from Kabuno Bay, South-Kivu, Congo - kab_022012_11.5m | ecosystem: Environmental > Aquatic > Freshwater > Lake | place: Democratic Republic of the Congo...
CCAAAAAATTTACTCCGTCGTATTTTAAATATTTAGCCGCAAATCTGTTGGGTCCGGCACCGGTTAAACTGAAATTATCCCGGTTATTTTTGGTAAGAAAATAATAATCACCTTGTTTTTCCCAATTCAGCGCCCAAGACCAAGCCGCGGGAAATAAAATCAACAATACCGTAGTAAGGATTTGCTGCAACGCTTTTTTCATTATTTAAATCTTACCCACATACTCAGATCAAATAGTGATTTGATTAAAAAAGACCTTAAAAACATAATCGCCAGAATGACAATGACCGGCGAGATATCAATCCCGAATCTAAAATTCAAAAATAAACGCCTTCTGATCGGCTCTAAAATCGGATCCGTGGTCTTGGTAAGAAACTGCACAATCACGTTATCCGGATCAGGATTTACCCAGCTGATCAATGCGCGAATAATTACTAACCAATAAATAATGTTCAACAAAACATCCAGAATATGCGCCACGGAAGATATAAGATTAGAAAGAATAAACATCGTTAAGTAAGCCCCGGCAGATTAAATCCGGTGACCTCCTTCATTTTTGCGCGGCCACTTCCTGCGAACGCTTAATCGCCCGGTTAAATATGTCTTTTAATACGCCCGCCAGGCGCGACTTTTCTGATTCCCCAAGGCCATCTTTAATCACTACTTCTTTTATTTCCTGAGCGCCGTTCATGGTAATTTTTACCAAACCATCAGAACTTTGCAGATCAAAATTTGTCTGCTCTAATGCGCGCTTAACCTCCTGCATCTTCTTTTGCATCTCAAACAAACCTTTCATCTTATCAAACATAAAATATCCTTTCTAATAATACTACCTAAGCCTTAATCATCACTAAAAACATTTTAAAACGCTCTAGCGCCTTTAAAGCATGCGGCTGGTTTGCCGGCATCACAATAGTTTGGCCGGTCTTTAAATAATGCTGCTTGCCGGCGATAGTGATCTGGGCCTGGCCATCGAAAATATAAACTAATGCGTCAAACGGCGCCGTATGCTCACTTAAGCCCTGCCCCTGATCAAAAGCAAAAAGCGTTACCGAGCCTTTTTCTTTCTTGATAATTTCTTTACTGACAACAGAGCCATCCTGATAATCCACCAAACTATTCAGATCTCCCGCTTTTTTAATAATATTCATCATTTATTCCTTATACGCATTCCGAGATTGCTTCGTCGGGCTTCGCCCTCCTCGCAATGACGTTTCGCTTTTATTTTTTATCTTCCTTGCTCTTAATCGGTAAAAAGCCGGCCATTTCTCCGATGACATTAACCAGCTCGGTATTCGCCGGGACCACAATTTTCGCGTTATTCGCTAATGATTTCTCAACTGCTTCGAGTTTGCGTAACAGCTGGGCATTGCCCACAAAATAATGCTCAGCCGCCTCATTAACTAACTTTATCGCCGCGGCTTCACCTTCAGCCTCTAAAATTCGCGCCTGCTTGATACCTTCAGCTTTTTTAATCTCGGCTCTTTTCTGGCCGTCGGCCACCGTTTCCGTGGCAGTAGCATAATCAATAGCCGCGATCTTCTCATTTTCAGCTTTAACCACCTTATTCATCGTCTCCTGAACGTCTTTCGGAGGATCAATTTCTTTTAACTCAGTTCTGACAATCTCTAAACCCCAGCTGGCGGTTTCCTCACAAAGCGTTTTATGCAGCTCCGCGTTAATCTTACCTCTTTCGCTATTGGCGGATTTTAAAGTCAACGTGCCAATAATATTTCTTAAAGTTGTGCGCGCTAAATTCACAATCTGCCACTGATAATTATTCACGCTATACTGACAGTTTTTAACATCAGATTCATCCGCCTTTACTTTAAAATAAACCTGAGCATCAACCTTGGCATTCAAATTATCATTAGTAATAATCTCCTGCGGTTCAGCGTCAACCATCTGCTCGGTTACATTAACCTGATAAATAACCTCAATCAACGGAAAAATCCAGTTAAAACCCTGGCTGGCAAAACGATTATATTTACCTAAGCGTTCAATAAGGCCCCGATGCGTAGGCCGCACAATCCGGATACCCATAAAAAAAATCACGACCACTGCCACGATCACCATTCCCAATATACCCATTTCTACCTCCTTTGCAATAACGGGATTGCTTCATCCTCCGCCACAGAACTTTGGCGGACTCCTCGCAATGACCTAAATAATTAAACTATATAAACTTTCTTATTCCCTTTTTGCGCCGCTCCGATAATCCAGGATTTTAATTTAAGCTCAGCTATTTTTTTCATTATGCCGGCGGCAGCTTCCTTTTGCACAATTAAAACCAAACCAATCCCCATATTCAAAGTATGATACATCTCTAATTCATCAAGATTGCCTTTATATTGAATAAGCCTGAATATTTCCGGCACTCGCCAGGAACTTTTTTCAATACGCACATCAATATTTTCCGGCAATATCCGGCTGATCTTATCATAAAAAGCGCCGCCGGTAATATGGCTGATCCCATGTATGCCTTCCCCAGATTGACGCAAAAGCTCAAGAATCGGTTTAACATAGATGCGCGTTGGCTCCAGTAACTGCTTTGACATTCTTTTTAATTCAAGCGGCCCCAAGACTTTTCTCACTAAGGAATAACCGTTAGAATGCAGGCCGCTGGAAGCGATCCCAATCACCAAATCCGAAGCCCTGATCTTTGCGCCATTAATAATTTTTTCTCGCTCCACTACCCCCACACAAAAACCGGCAATATCATATTCACCTTCCCGGTACATTCCCGGCATCTGAGCCGTCTCTCCGCCGATTAAAGAACAACCTGCCTGGCGGCATCCGTCATTTACCCCCTTAACGATATCCACCAACACCTCTTCTTTAACTTTAGTAAAGGCGATATAATCTAAGAAAAATAAAGCCTCTGCTCCGGTGCAAAGAATATCATTCACATTCATCGCCACCGCATCGATACCCACCGTGTCATGTTTGCCGGCTAAAGCGGCAATCTTTAATTTTGTGCCTACTCCGTCACTTGAGGAAACCAAAACCGGATCCTTATATTTGCTTTTGTCTAACTTAAAAAAACTCCCAAAGCCGCCGATATCCGTTAAGACCTCTTTGCGAAATGAACTGCGCACCAAGAGTTTAATTTTAGATTTAAAGATACTCGCGCTTTTAATATCTACCCCAGAAGTTTTATAAGTGATCTTTTTCATTACCGCTCTCCCTTTTGCTAAAATAAATACTTAGTTTTACGGGTGGTTTGGGTGTTTTCGCAGCGGCTCAGCGGCAAGAAAATACCCAAGACAAAACCCGTAAAATTGAAATCTAGTTTACAACTAGCTCTAAACTCATTTAGAAATTTTTCTTAATAAAATTAACTCCGTTTTTAAAAATCTGCAGACCGTCTGCCGCTTGTTTTAACTGGTCTTTGCGCGGATGCTGCGCGGGAAAAATATGCCTTTCCGGATGCGGCATTAGCCCAAAGACCCTGCCGGTTTCATCAGTAATACCGGCAATGTTCTCCATTGAGCCGTTAGGATTATCCGGATACCCGGTTAATTTGCCATGAGCATCGCAATACTGAAAAACGATTTGCTTATTTTTATTCCACCGGCTTAACACCTGCTTATCATTAACGACAAATTTTCCTTCCCCATGGGCCACCGGAAGATAAATTATTTTTTTTAACCCCTTCGTCCAGACACAATCTCCAACGGGTTTTAAATACACCCAACGCGATTCAAATTTTCCGGAATCATTAATCATTAAGCTGGCGGTTTGGCCGGCATTAATCGTTCCCGGTAAAAGCCCGCTTTTTACCAAAATCTGAAAACCATTACAAATACCGATAATCAACTTGCCATCGGCAATAAACTTACGCAGACTATCCTCCAGCTTAAATCTTAACTCATTGGCAAAAATCCTGCCTGAGGCAATATCATCTCCATAGCTAAAGCCTCCGGGCAAAGCCAGGATATGAAAATCATCCAGCGTTCGATTGTTGCTCACCAGGCGATTAATATGCAATAGTTCCACCGCCGCGCCGGCCAATGAAAACGCCGCGGCAGTTTCCTGGTCGCAGTTTGTCCCCGCGCCTCTTAAAACGCAAACTTTAGGACTTGGCATAAAATTTCTTAATTGCTCGCGCTACCTCTTTAGGCTCATCCACCACAATAAATAAATCCAGATCCGCCTGATCAATATTACCATGCAGATATACTGTCTGCTTTAACCACTCGATTAACGGCTTCCAGTATTGCCGGTTAAAAAGAATAACCGGAAATTTAGCAATTCTTTCCGTCTGAATAAGCGTAATCGCCTCAAAAAATTCATCCAGTGTGCCGTATCCTCCGGGTAAAATTACAAAAGCCTTAGCATACTTTACAAACATCACTTTGCGCACAAAAAAATAACGGAAACCTAAAACCGTATCCACATATTTATTTGGCTTTTGTTCACAGGGCAAATGAATGTTCAAACCAATCGAATGCCCGCCCGCCCGCTGGGCGCCCTTATTGGCTGCCTCCATCAGTCCGGGGCCGCTTCCGGTAATCACCGCATACCCGGCTTTGGCGATATAATAGGCTACTTCTTCGGCCAACTTATAAAATTGAGCATCCGGCTTAGTGCGCGCTGAACCAAAAACTGTAACTGCTTTTCCAATTTTAGAAAGCGTTTCAAAACCATCCACAAACTCCGACATGATCCTAAATATCCGCCAGGTATCTTCCTTCGTAAAATCCTCTTGTACCAATAATTCTTGAGAGCAAGATTTTGGTTTTACCATTTTAAAGGCCTCCTCCAGCTTTCTTTTAATTCAGATATACCCGCATCCACGCAAATATTCCCGTCTAAACCGTATATTTTAAAATCCGGCTTACTGGTTAAACATCCCGCCAAACCAAAAGCAGCGCCTTTTAAAAGTTTTTCAAATTCTTTCTGCTTATTTTTTTCTACCTCAACCACAAAACGAGAATTTGATTCTGAAAATAAAATAGCTTCGTTATTAATCCCGGCGGATTTAATATACGGGGCTGCGCCAAGAAATATCTCCATACCCAAGCCCCCGCTAAAAGACATTTCAGCTAAAGCCACGGCCAGGCCCCCATCAGAACAATCATGCATAGATTTAACTAAGCCTTTTCCGGAAGCCTTGCTAAGAGCGGCAAATGACTCTTTGGCTTCTTTAAAATATACTTTCGGCACCTGATTTCCCACCGCATGATATAAATCATAATAATGGCTGCCGCCTAATTCAGCGCGGGTATTACCGACAACATAAATTAAATTGCCGGCTTCTTTGGCATACATTGAAACGGATTTATTGACATCCTCCATTACGCTAATTGCCGAAATAAGCAGGGTTCCGGGAATCGGAGTAGATTTACCGTGCACGCTAAATTCATTATAAAAACTATCTTTTCCCGAAATAAATGGTACCTCATAGGCTAAAGCGGCATCATAACAACCAAAAGCCGCGCGCACCAGGCCGCCTAAACGATCCGGCTTATCCGGATTGCCCCAGCAAAAATTATCTAAAATCGCCACTTCTTTTAATCTGCCGCCCACACTGATAATCTGACGCAAGGCTTCGTCAATACAGCTAGCCGCCATCCAGTAAGGATCAATAAACCCAAAACGAAAATTTATGCCGTTAGAAATAATGACTCCTCGATCCGAATCAAATAAAGGCTTAGTTACACTGGCATCACTAGGCCCGTCATTTTTAAGGCCGACCAAAGGTTTAATAATCGAGCCGCCCTGCACCTCGTGATCATACTGCCGGATTACCCATTCCTTAGAGCAAATATCAAAATGCGCCAGCAGTTTGTGCAGATCCGCGGTATAATTTTTTTTCTGCGGAACCTTTGGCTCTCGATGCTTAACTTGAATATATTCTGCCTGCTTGGCAATCTGCGGTATGCCATCGTGCAAAAATTGCATCTCTAAATCACAAACCAACTCCTCCTGATAATAAAGCTCTAATCTCTTCGTACCGGTAAACTCCCCAATCACGGTGGCGGAAACATTTTCATTGGCAAAAACATTAATCAATTTAACAATGTTTTTCGCAGGCACCGATAAAACCATTCTTTCCTGCGACTCCGAGATCCAGATCTCCATATAAGTTAGCCCGGAATATTTTAAGGGCACTTTATCCAAATCCACTCTGGCGCCTAACTCTGCGCCCATCTCTCCGATGGCGCTGGATAAACCCCCGGCTCCGCAATCCGTAATCGCGCTATAGAGATTCTGATCGCGCGCCTGTAAAATTGTATCCAAGACTTTTTTCTCCTGAATCGGGTTACCGATCTGCACTGCGCCGCTGGAAACAGTTTCGGATTCATGGGTTAACTCGCCGCTGGAAAAAGTTGCTCCGTGTATGCCATCGCGGCCGGTTGCGCCTCCCACGACCACGACTAAATCGCCCTGATTAGTCTGTTTAAAAGATTTATCTTTAGGCATCATCCCTACGGTGCCACAATAGACTAAAGGATTGCCGGCAAAATCCTCATGGAATAATATCGCGCCATTAACCGTCGGAATGCCCATTTTATTTCCATAGTCGCGCACCCCGCTCACCACGCCTTTCATTACCCGTTTAGGATGCAGCGCCCCGGGCGGAACTTTATTAAACGCTAAATCCGGCGGAGCAAAACAAAAAATATCGCTGTTTAAAATCGGCTTGGCCCCTAAACCGGTACCCAGCGCATCGCGGATTACTCCGCCGATACCGGTGTTGGCTCCGCCAAAAGGCTCTAAAGCCGAAGGATGGTTATGCGTCTCGACTTTAAAACAAATATTATTTTTCGGATCGAATTTAATCACTCCGGAATTATCCTTAAACACGGAAACACACCAGCGCTTATTCAGCTGGCGGGTCACCTTCATAATCGTAGACTTGAGCAGATTCTTAATCGCCATATTCCCCAGGCGCGGAGTAGCTTTACTTTCCTTATATGTAATATTCCCGCGAAAGGTTTTATGATAACAATGCTCAGACCAGGTTTGGGCAACGGTCTCCAACTCACAATCTGTAGGATTACGTTTTTGCTTACGAAAATAATCCCGGATCTGGCGCATCTCGTTTAAATTTAGAAAAAGCTGGCCCTTTTTACTTATCTCTAAGAGTTTAATCTCCGAAGCTCCTAACAAATCCACCGTGATTAAATTAAAATTGTATCCGGGTAAATGCTTAAGATCACTAGCCGGGGTATGCGGATTTACGATATGCTGGATAAGTTTATTGTAGAGAAGTTTTTCTGAAATAGTTTTTAACTGCGCGGGTGAGAGCTTACCGGAAATAATATATTTTTTAGCAGTGCTTACTGCTTCGGGCGCGGGAATCCCTAAATCCTGAATGCCCTTTAAAACACTGGCTTGGACCGGGTCCATTACTCCCGGATGATAGGCAACTTCTACGATATGCTGGTTAAACTTTAATAAATTATTTTGATTATCCGTTAAAATATTATAATTCTGCGTGACTTTATCGGTTAAAAGTTCCTGGCAGATACTGACCACCTGCCCCTCGGCAAGATTCCCCTCCAAGATATAAACCTGGATAAACTTCACCGCTTTAACACCCGGGATACCCAGGTCAGCAATATCCTTACTTACACCCTGGCCAACAGCGTCAAAAATACCGGGTTTATCCACTACTTCGATTTTGTACTGCATATCTATTTAACGAGGTTTAAAAAGGCAGGGTTAAATTATAATCCAACCTTAGCATAGATTTTATTAACGTTCCGCAAATAAAAATCTAAATTAAATATCTTATCCAGTTCTTTAGCGCTTAAATATCTGGCGGCTTCCGGCAAAGACAAAAGATTATCCTTAAAGTTACCTGGCCCCTTCCAAGTCTGCATCGCGGCCTTTTGCACTAAATCATAGGCCTTGGTTCTTGCTAAGTCTTTATGCATTAGCGCAATTAAAACTCTCTGAGAAAAAATCAATCCGCGAGTTTTGGCAAGATTCGCCAGCATATTATCCGGATAAACCTTCATCCCGGAAACCACTTCGATAAATTTATTCAACATATAGTCTAATGCCAAAGTAGAATCGGGAAAAATTACACGCTCCACCGAAGAGTGGCTGATATCGCGTTCATGCCAAAGCGCTACATTTTCTAAGGCCACCTGAGCATTGGCTCGCAAGAGCCGGGCTAAACCGCAGATCCGTTCACAAATTACCGGATTGCGTTTATGCGGCATGGCGCTGGAACCTTTTTGGCCTTTGCCAAATGGCTCTTCCACTTCTAACACCTCAGTCTTCTGCAAATGCCTGATTTCCGTAGCAAATTTTTCCAAAGAGGCAGCCACTACTGCCAGAGTTACCATATATTGTGCGTATACATCCCGCTGTATTACCTGGGTGGAAATATTCACTGGTTTAAGGCCAAGCTTTTTACAAACATAATCTTCCACAAACGGCTCGATATTGGAATACGTGCCCACGGCTCCGGAGAGCTTGCCCAGGCAAACTTCATGTTTAGCTTGTTTAAGCCGGGCTAAATTGCGATTAGTTTCATCAAACCAAAGCGCCAGCTTCAAACCAAAAGTAGTCGGCTCAGCATGCACCCCGTGCGTGCGGCCGATACAAACCATATCTTTATAAATTTTAGCTTTTTGGGCTAAAACTTTGAGTAATTTTTCTAAATCTTCAATTAATATGTCGGAAGCGTTTTTTAACTGCACACCTAGTGTCGTATCTAAAATATCCGAAGAAGTCAGCCCCAGGTGTAGATATTGAGCGTCTTTGCCTATATATTGGGCTACGTTGGACACAAAAGCCACAACATCATGTTGTGTCTTCTCTTCGATTTTTTTGATTTGGGAAAGATTAAATCTGGCTTTTTGCTTAATACGTTTTACTGCTTGAGGTGGGACAATCTTTTTTGCCGCGTAAGCCTCTAAAGCTAAAATCTCGATCGCCAGCATGGTTGAAAATTTAAACTCCTCCTGCCAGATACTTTTCATTTTAACCAGGCTATAACATTCGATCATGCAAGGACCTCCTGTTGCGTTAGAAGTGTTAATTATAGCAAAATCCGTCCATTTTAGCAAATAAAATAAGCACACTAAGCGGGTCCTGCCTGCCTAAGCCGCGGGCACATCAGCGAAAATCTTCGTGCCGGAAGCGAAAGATGGAAATCGTCTATTGCAATCGAGAAATTTTAGCCTATAATTAGTAAATATAATAGGAGGATTAAAATGTTAAGAATCTTACGCAATAGAAAAACCGCAAAAAAAATATGGATTGGCCTGGCCGTCATTATTATTCCGGCATTCGCGCTTTGGGGATTTGGCAGCGGAGGCCGCGACCGGCAGGAAACTGCTGCTGTGGGGAAAATTTTTGGCAAAAACATCTCAAATTTAGAATTTAAAAGCTCCCTGCTCGCTGTCAGAACCATGGCAATGATGCAATTTGGCGAGAAGTTTCCGGAGCTTGAGAAATATTTAAATCTCCAAAATCAAGCCTGGGAAAGGTTAATCCTTTTACATGAAGCAAAGATACGCAGGATTAATGTTAGCGATAAAGAAATTATCGATGAAATTCAAAACGCACCCGCTTTTAGCGATAAAAACGGGTTCAGTAATAAAATTTATCAGGAGATCCTGCGCTACAGCCTGCGTTTACAGCCGCGTACCTTTGAAGAACAAATACGCCAAAATTTAATCATTACCAAGCTTTACAAACAAATCACTCAAAATCTAAAATTTAACGATGACCAGATCCGCCAGGAATACCTAAAAGCTAACCAAGAATTAAATATTCATTATATCGCTAGTTTGTTTTCTGAATTTACCGCAAAAATCAACCCGACGGACGCAGAAATCACCGCTTTTTTTGAAAAAAATAAAGCGATGTTTAAAGAACCTCCCACTAAGGATAAACCCACGCGGATACCGGAGTTAGCCGAAATTAAAAATAAAGTTAAAGCTGTTCTAATCGAAGAGGAATCAAAAAAAATAGCGCAGGATAAGATAAAAGAATGCCGGGAAAAATTGAAAAGCGAAGAATTTAAACAAGCCGCCAAAGCCAGCGGTTTGAAAACCGGCCAAACGGAATTTTTTAAATCCAGCGGCCAGATTGAAAATTTAGGCGCAGCGGAAATTTTCTGGAATACCGCGAACAAACTGAAAGATAAGGAATTAAGTGATATACTTTCAAACGAAAAGGGCTTTTATATTATTCAGCGCGGTTTGATCAAGCCGATCGACGAAGCTAAATTTGTTAAAGAAAAACAGGAATTTGGTTTAAAATTATTATCCGAAAAGAAAAATGAGGCTTTCGTTAATTTTACCGAAACATTAATCAAAAAAACTCAGCAATAAAAAAAGACCCGGTTTCCTAGCCAATCGGGAAACAGGGTCTTTTTTTTATTCTTTAACTTATTTTTATCGAATTAACCGGACAAGAATCTGCTACTTCCTGCAAATTACAAGCCGCGCAAACCTGCGCCTTAACATGAGCAATCCCATCACCCTGCACCTGGAAAACATCCGGGCATGATTGCTCGCATAAACCACAACCAACACACGTAGAAGCATCGACGGTAACCTTGGCCATCCCATTCCCCCCTTAAATAAATTTATCTTTCCAACAGATTTTCAAATATCTCTTCGTGATCTACTTCTTCGCTCAAAATATGCGTAACTAACTGGTAAGTCAGATGGTCTTTACCCAATGTCTTCTTGGCCAGCTTATTATAGACTTCGATTGCCCCTGCCTCGGCTTCGGCGACAATACGAATAATACGATTAATATCCGCGGTATTTTTCGGAGGAGTTAAATATGGAGCATTAGCTCCTTTTTCTAAATCCATCGGATTAGACACCGGAACATCCCCTAGCTTGACAATTAAATCCGCTAACTCTGTGGCATGCTCTAACTCATCTTTGGCTAACTTCTCCAGCATCTCCTTAACATCTTCATACGCCCGGCCGGAAACAATTTGCGCCATATACCAATAAAGATAATATGCTAACCATTCATCACAATACGCTTTATTTAAATCCTTAACCAGATCCTTTAAACTTAAATCCACGATTGCCCTTGCTTGTTTTCCCATACTTACCTCCTTGTGTACCGATAAACAGGCTTAACTTAAGCCTCTAACTTCAAACCATACTTCTTTATATTATTATCCGCAATCTCCTGAATCTTTTTTATCTCTTCAGGATTATTGAGGAGATGTTTAAATCTACCTTGACTCTTTAAATATTCTTCCACCGGCTTAGGGGTAAACTGGCGGCGATTGACTAAAACGCCATTTTCATATTCAAACAAAGGATAAAGGCCGGTCTCTACCGCTAACTTCGCTACCGGCAGCATCTGGTTTGTTTCATGGCGCCAGCCTAAAGGACAAGGAACATGTATTTGAATATATTTAGGCCCTTTAATCGAGATCGCCTTTTTTACCTTACGGGTTAAATCCTGCGGAAAACCCGCGGAAGCCGTAGCAACATAAGGAATCCCGTGCGCCACACAAATCTCCGGCACGGGTTTTTTCGGCCGGATGTTTCCCGATGAACGCGCGCCCGAAGGGCTGGTGGTAGTATTTGTATCAAAAGGAGTCAGCCCGCTGCGCTGTACCCCGGTATTCATATAAGCCTCATTGTCATAACAAACATACAAAATATCATGGCCGCGCTCAAGCATCCCGCTTAAAGCCTGTAAGCCAATATCCCCAGTTGAACCATCTCCACCCTGGGCAATCACATTAATCGTGTCTTTTTTACCTAAATATATCAGCGCTGCTTCAATACCCGAAGCCACCGCCGCGGCATTTTCAAACAAAGAATGAATCCAGGGTACCCCCCAGGCAGTTTCCGGATATTTCGTCGAAAAAACCTCCAGGCAGCCAGTATTATTGGCAATGATCGTATTTGCTCCGGATGCTTCCACCACTAAACGCGCCGCAATCGCCTGGCCGCAGCCAGCGCAAGCGGTATGTCCGGATTTAAATAAAGGGCTATTTCCCATATTCTTCCTTAAGTAACTCTGGCTTTAAATCGATAAAATCAGAGTTAACTTCCTTGGCCGTTAATCTTCTAAATACTTCATGTATCGATTCCAAAGTAATATCTCTTCCGCCCAAACCGCCGACAAAACTACTGATTACTTTCGGGCCTTTCTTTTTGCCATAAAATGCCGCTTTCATCTCTACCGCAATCGGCGCATAAGCCCCTAAAGAAACGGCTTTATCTAAAACCGCGATCCGGGACACATCTTTTAACGCTTCATAAACTCTGGCGTAAGGAAACGGACGATAAGTAATGATGCGCAAAAGCCCGACCTTTTTTCCTTTGGCGCGCTGCTCATCCACCACTTCTTTGATTGTGCCGCAAACTGAACCCATCGCCACAATTACTTTCTCCGCATCCTTAGTTTGATATTCTTCAACCAGAAGATCCTTATAATCCCGGCCAAAAACCGCATTAAACTCACTGCTGATTTCGGATAAATAACCTAAAGATGATTTCATCGTTTCCTGAATGGCATAGCGGGCTTCCATATAATAATCCGGATCAGCTAAAAGCCCCATGGAAATAGGCTCCGCCGGATCTAATTTATACAAAGGATTATAGTTTGGCAAAAATTTATTTACTTTATCCTGTTCCGGAAGATCGAGTGTTTCCATACCGTGAGTTAGGATAAAACCATCCATGCAGACCATTACCGGCAGCATCACCCGCTTATCTTCGGCTAAACGATAAGCGATCAAATGAAAATCCACGGCTTCCTGGTTATCCTCAGCGTAAATCTGAACCCATCCCGCATCCCGCAAAGATATCGAATCTTGCTGGTCATTCCAGATATTTATCGGAGCGCTGATGGCGCGGTTAGCGCAGGTCATCACCACCGGCAAGCGCATTCCGGCGATATTAAAAACTACCTCCTGCATATAAAATAACCCTTGAGAACTGGTGGCGGTATAAACCCGCACCCCGGTAGCCGATGCGCCTAAAACTACCGAAGCCGCAGAATGTTCGCTTTCGACATTAACAAACTGCGCTTTAAGCTCGCCATTAGCGACAATCTGAGCCAAATCTTCCACAATATGGGTCTGGGGCGTAATCGGATAAGCCGAGATCACCCCCGGCTTACAGGCCTGGATAATTTGCGCTATCGCGTGAGACCCTTCTACAAACTCTTTCATTTATCTTCACCCTTGGATTCTTCCGCCACCATCGCTATGTCTTTCTTCGGACAAATATCCGCGCATACTCCACAACCCTTGCAAAAGTTGTAATCCGCCCAAAAGGCGTTTTTTTCTTTACCGTGCACGCAGCCTTCCGGACAAATCATCAAACACATCCGGCAAGCAATACAATTCTTATGTAAATAATGCGGACGCAGCTGGGTTCTCCAGCTACCCGTCTTATCCCCCTTACTCTCTAATGGTTTTACGTTTAACGGCCCGAACATCTTATCCCTTTAATTTATTCTGCACAAACCCAAAACCTTCTTTAACTGCCTGAATATTACCTTCTTGAGCCTTGCCGCTGAAACGATTCTTCACTACCGCGATAAGATTATCTAATTTTAATTCACCGGTAGCCGCAGCAAAAGCGCCAATTAAAGCCGTATTTCCTAATGGGCGGCCAATATTCCTTAAGGCGATTTCATTAGCCGGAACCAAAAAAGCCCTCTGTTTGGCCTTTAATTTCGGCAGCTCCATATCCTCTTTGCCATTAATAATCGCTATTCCATCCTCTTTTAACCCGGAAAAACAGTTAAACCCGCGCAAAAGCGTAGGATCAACGATAATTACGTAATTAGGTTCATAAATCTGGCTGCGTAAACGCACCGGATCGCTGTCTACCCGCACAAAAGCATTCATCGGCGCACCCATCCTGGCTGCCCCAAAGTTGGGAAAAGCATATGGGAATTTACCTTCATTAAAATAACTAAACCCCAATAATGTCGCGGTAGTGATGGCGCCCTGACCAGCGCGGGCATGAATTCTGATTTCCTTCATAACTCTCCTAAATAAACGCTTTCCACAGCTCTACAAAAATCACTCAAAACGGGAAAGCGATTTATTGATTATATAACTTATGCTAATTTTGTCAAATAGTTTATTTTTAGAGATTTTTACGGATAAACAGGCTAGTTTGACTAAGCAGGCTCAAAATCCCTTCCGCCTTCTGCGCATCCAGAGTTCCTAAACCGCAAGCCGGGCTAATCAGGAGCCTTTCCCCGAGAAGCTGGCGGTCAATCCCCTTCTTAACCAAGATATCTAAACCAAATTTTATCTTTTGCGCTAATAATTCAGGTTTCTGACTGAAATTAAACTCTTGGGTCGGAACGATCCCCCAGCAAATAATCCCTCCTCTTTTGAGGAAACGATTAAGATTGTCCGCGTAAAGCACAAACCTCTCCTGAAAATTAAAAGCATCGAAATTAATAATATCGATCCCCGCCGTATCCGTGAGCATTGACCAGTCCGTATTACCGCAACAGTGCACGCCGATTAAACTGCCCTGACTTTTCAGGGTATCCGCAAGCTCAGAGTAAACATCCATCACGTCATTACGCGTAACCGTAGTATAAGCAGAACCAACCCCGGTTAAATACGGCTCATCAAAAAACATAATCATCTTTTTGCCGAATTTCTTAAAATATTCCAGCTGCCAGAGCGCCTTTAAGCCCAAACCTTTAACCATCGCCTGCATCAACACTGCATCATGTAAAATAATCCGGCCTTCCTCATCGGTTATCCCGGCGCAAAAAGTAAAAGGCCCGGTAACCTGGCATTTAATAAACTCTACGCCGGATAAATCCGCGCGATTAAGGCGCTGATAAAACTCCGGCAAACCCCGGGCAAAATCCGGGCTGATTTTAAAATAATTCAAATCCTGGGCAATAAACCGGTCATAAAACAATTCCAGCTCTTTTTCTTTATCCTGAGCGATAAAATGTAAATCCCCGCCTTTAAACTTAAGCCCGGGAAGATTTTCACTAAACTGCACCAGCATCCCCTCGCGCGGATCACTTTTAGGCAGCTGCGGCCAAAAAGGCAAAGCCGGAAGATAACGCAAGATTAAATCTACGGCGCTTTGGGCATCCTTTAAAGGAAGACTGCCGATACCCGTGGCCAGCCCTTTTAAATAACTCATCTCTTTTTCCCCTTGATTTCCTGTTCCAAACAATCCGCCAAAACATTGGAAAAAGCCGCCTTAAAATCATAAACCGCCTTAAAATCCAACAGAGAATCCTCTTGAGTCTTAGATAAAAGTTTTTTTTCAATCATATTAAAAACAATATTGCCGAAATCCTGCGTCTGATTGATTCCCCAATAAGATAAAACCCTGTTTGCCAAAGCCCCATACTGGTCAATCGCATAATCCCGCAGGCCGCCGGCAAGCTCAACTCCGCTGACATGCGCGGTTTTTTTTAGTTTTTTTTGGGTAAAACCTAAACCTCCCAGCACAAATTCATAGGCATCCGGTTTATACCGTTTATCCTCAAAACAGATCTCTTCCACTAACTTATAAAATTCACTCATTAATTTAGTCTCTACTTAAATAACAAATTCTTATAATCCGCCGGTAACCTATTTTCCTGCGCCACCTGCTCATTCGCCTTGTTCAATAATATATATGTCGGCACGCCCAGCAGATCATAACTATCAGCCGCTTTGGCATCCTTATCCAAAAGCACTCTAAAATTAAGCTGATAATCCTGAAAGAATCTCTGCACTTTATAACCTGCTTCTTTAATATTAATCGCAAAAACAGCAATCCCTTCCTTTTTTAATTGCGGGTAAATCTGATTTAACGCTTTAATCTCCTTACGGCAATATGGGCACCAGGTAGTCCAGAAGAAAAGTATGGTCGGCTGATTGATCAAAGAGAGATTAACCGGTACCCCCTGCAAATCATTTAAGACAATGCCGCTGGTGACCATCTCGCTGGAAGCAGCGCCCCGGGAAACAATATCATCAATTTTAACCACATTCGGAGGCAGATGGGTGCAGCCGAATACCGCTGAGACTAGAATGATCAACGCCATAGCTGGAAATATACTATTTTTTTTAAAAAACCGCATTAAAACCTCCTTAAGGCTGAAATAATAAAATATAAACCGGTTAAAACAATCGCTGACGCGCAGATTTTCTTGATCACCCACATCCACTTGCCGGGCTTAGGCAGCCCGGTAAAACTAACTCCAAAAGTGCCGATTAAAATAAAAATCAAACCCATCCCATAAGAAAAACTAAGCAACAAAAATCCGCCGTAGAGTGTATTTTTCGTAGTCGATAAATACGCCAGAATGGCGCCCAAAATCGGCGTAAGACAGGGCGAAATCATCAATCCTGAAACCAATCCAAAAGATAAGGCCAAAAAATAACTTCTTTTGCTGTGCAGCGGAGCCTTCAAATTCAAAGTAAAATTAAAATGGAATAAATCAAACATGGAAATTCCAAAAATTAATATAAGTACCCCGCAGACAAGATTGACGATCGGATTTACGCTGAATTCCCCGAATATCCTGCCGGTTAATACGGCCAAGACTCCTAAGGTTGAATAAGTAATGGCGATACCGGTAACATAAAATAAACTTAATAAAAATCCTTTAATTTTAGAATTTTGCGCATTGCCGATGATGTATCCGGCGCTAATCGGAATCAGCGGATACACGCAAGGGGTAAGGCTGGCGAGCAATCCTCCGAAAAAAGCAAAAACAAAATCAAACGGGCTACCGGAGAGCAGCATCAATCCACCTTAAGTAGGGCTTATCCCCGGCGATGATCGGGATAGCGATAATTTCCGGAACCTCATAGCTGTGCAAAGACTTAACCAGCTTAATAATTTTTGGTAATTTCTCTTTTTTGGATTTAATCATCAGCAAAGATTCTTTACTCCGGTCAATTCTGCCTGCCCAAAAAAACATCGAACCAACTTTATCGACCATGTTAACGCAAGCCGCTAATTTACGCTTAATTAAGCCAGCCGCAATCTTTTGCGCCTCTTTTTTATCTTTGGCAGTAACCAGAACAACCACATACATGACTTTAATTAACCTCCCATTTTTATAATCATATCATGAATAGCTATAGCATTCAACAAAACTATATATTGTCTCGTATTTTTTCGCGTAGGAACACTTTAATTATAAAGCTTTCCGGCTTTTGCTGGAGGCACAATTAGAAGATTTTCGGCAGTAGTGTGCAAGGAATTACGTTGAGCGCAGGCGGTGTCTTTTCTTACGTAAGGAACCGCGCCGGAGCGAAACGTAAACCGCCGCACACGGCGAAAATCTTCGTGCCGGAAGCGAAAGACGGAAAGCTAGTGCTAACTTAACTTTCGTGCACCTTAACCGACCTGATCCTACCCAACTGTGAACAAAGATCAAAAACCAAGGTGGGGTCTTCGGTAATCATGTTTACCTTGTAATTGCAGCTCTCCCCCTGCTTCTGGCAATCACCAACCACCAAATCACTGCCAAATTCGGCTAACGCGCTCTTAATAGTTTTCGGCGAGCTGTCTTTAGCATGTAAAACAAACTCCAGTGCGTATTTTACAATCATCTCAGCATCATCACTGAAATCAATCTGCCGGCATTCTCGGCTTCCTTGCGGAATGAAAATAAATCATGATCAGAATAAGTACATAGCGCAGGATCAAAAATATTCTCTTCTTTTACTCCGCAGGCCACCAGCTGTCTTTGATTAATTAAAGCGATATCCATAAAAACACGCCCATCTCTCTTGCGCAGGCCAAAAGGAAAATTACTTTTAAAATCATTCTCAACTTGAAAACAACAGGAACGGATTGACGGACCAAAACCGATCTGCAGGTCTTCCGGGCGGCTGTTAAACTCCTCACGCATCCGGCTCACCCCGGCTTGCGCAATATTCTTTTCCGTGCCGCGCCAACCCGCATGTAAAATACCAATCGCCGGCCGCCGGGGATCATAAATAAAAATTGATAAACAATCCGCGGTTAATATCGCCAGCGGAACTCCCGGTTGATCGGTAATAAAACCATCCGTATCGCTCACTGCACTTTCGTAATCTAAAGCCCCCATCCCCTTATTTTCTTTATGCATATACCCGACATTCTTTCCATGGGTCTGTTTGGCGGTAATTAAATCCCGGTAGTCAATGCCCAGGTTAGAAAGAAATTTTCGACGATTTTCTAAAGTATTCTGAGTGCCCCCAAAAGTAAAAGACATATTCCCGTCCTGGCGCCGGCTAAAACAAGCAGCCAGCGAATCTATCTTGAATTTTTCCAAAGGATTAAAGATCGGCATTTATCTCTACCAGTTTATTGCGAGTTTTTAGCCCGCTTTTTATATTAATCTGATATTTTTTTATTTTAAAATACGCGCTTAATAAATCAATCAGCTGATCATTAGCCATACCTTCAGCTGCCGGTTTAGTCAAGTATACTTTGAGATTATTTCCACTTTGCTCAACACGATTACGGCTGGCGCGGGCAGTCACGCGGACATTAAAAATCATTTAGCCATCTATTAGGATTTGAACTGTTTGGTATCCTGGATATCCATCAGGCGATCACTAACCCGATCTAAACGCTTTTGTGCATCAGCGTACTTAGTATTAGCATTAACTAAATGACTGCCCAGAATATTAAAATCATCTTTAAACTTCTCTGTTTCGACAGAAAGAGCGCCTAAACTTTTTAAAATCGCTTTAGCATTCTCTTCTACTTTAAGCCCGCGCAACCCTAAACAAATCACCTGCAAATAAGCATAAAAAGTATTCGGGGAGACCGGGATAACCTTCTTTTGCATGCTATAAGAAAAAATATCCTCTTTTACGATTACTTCATAATAAACATTCTCCGCCGGAATATACATCAGGGCAAAATCATAAGTATCTTCTGCCGGCAAAATATATTTTAACGCAATTTCATTAATCCTGTTTTTTATATCCTGAATAAATTTCTTACGAAAAAAGTCTTTAACCGGCTCCTCGGTAGTCTCGATCATCTTCTGAAAATTCTCCAGGCTAAACTTAGCATCAACCGGCACTAACCTCTCGCCAAGTCGGATCACCGCATCCACCGCATCGCCGCTTTTAAAACGGTATTGCGCCTGATAATGCTCTTTCGGCAAGACCTGGGAAAGCAAATTCTCAAGTAAAGTTTCCCCCATTGCCCCGCGAAACTTCGGAGCGCGCAAGAGCTCCTGAAGGCTTGAGATATCCCGGCTAATCGCGATAATCTGTTTATTGGTCTCCTCCAGCTTTCCCAGCTGTTCCTTGACATTGCCAAAAACAGAAGTAGCGCTGCCTAAATTCTGGCCGATAATTTTATTGGCCTCTTGGATAGACTGATTCATTTGATTTAGGCGCTCATTAACCTGGGAGGAAATTTTCAACACCACCGCCGCAATAAATCCGGCTAAAATTAAAAATACTGCCACGACAAAAATAATCATAGAATTATTATACCACCGTAAGCGCGCCGGTTAAAGCAAATATTCCGACCTGATTCTTTTGATGCTTCTAAAAATATTCGTCTTTATATCCGGGCAGTCTTTTTTTAACGCTTTAATTATTTTGGTTATCTTGGTGCGTTTGGAAGTCACGGAGTTCGGGCAAGTACACTTATGGTGCGGAAATTCCAGATCTTTGGCTAGTTCCACGATTAAATCCTCATCCACATAAGCCAGCGGCCGAATAATAGTGATGGCCCCCTTAAACAGCTCCTGCTTCGGATTCATTCCGGAAATCTCTCCGTTAAAAAACATATTCAATAAGATCGTTTCAATAATATCGTCTTTGTGGTGGCCTAACGCCAGCTTGGTGCAATTAAACCGCTTAGTTACTTCAAAAAGAGCTTTGCGCCGGTTCCAAGAACACCAGAAGCAAGAGATATCCTGCCGGCTTTTACCTTTTAATATATCAATTTTCTCAATATGATATTCTACCCCGATTTTTTTAAAATACTCCGCGAGAATCTTCGGATGATGACAGGGATACCCCATATCCACATGCACGGCTAAAAGCTCATATTTTATCGGCACAAACCTCTGCCGGTCTTTTAATAGTTTTAGCAAGCTTAAGCTGTCTTTCCCACCGGAAACCGCCACCGCAATCTTATCGCCGCGAGCAACCATGGAATAGTCCGTCATCGCTTTGCCGACTAATTTAGAAATATGATACTCTGTTCCCTTTAAAGTCCCCATTAAACTCCCATCCTCATAATCATAATTTATAAGCTTTCCGTCTTTTGCTGGAGGCACAATTAGAAGAAGATCAACCCCTGCCAGAATCCTCAATCATCTTGCGAATTTGCCGGCTTACCGGATGCGCCAACAGTTCCTCAAGGCTAATCGGAAGGCGCAGCGACCAGTTTTTCGGACTAATGGTTCCGGGGACATTAACCCGGTATTGATAAGGATCGCCTTTAAAGATATCTGCCAGACTTAAATAATCTCTGATAGAATTAATACAAAATATCGCCTGAGAACTTAAGATAAATTTAATCATCTTACCCAGTAATTCTGCGTTTGCTTCTTCCGTCAGCGCTCCGGAACAGCCTAAAATTTTCCAAAGCTTCTCTTTCTCTGCGAATGTATTTTCATAAAGATCAATAAAGTCCCTTACCTCTTCTTTGGCCTTACCCAGCTCCCAAGTCAATTTATCAACGCTGTCAATCTCTTTGCTCCAGCGCAATCTCCCATGGAAGGAAAGATTCGCCTCAAAAAGTTTTAAACTCACCTTGGAGAAATCTATTTTACGCTCATGGCATTTTCTGATAAACAATGCTTCATCGACGGTGCCGGCCTCATATTGCCACCAAGCCTTCCAATTAGTGGTATCATGCGTCGAAAGCATTGTCACCGCAAGCTGCCGGTACTCCTGCGGTAATAAAAAATCATGCCGTTTATGCCAATCTTTTACCCAGCGCTGCACGTCATTTCCCGGAATCCCGAATTCCAATAAAGTATCCGTACAACATTTCGGGATAATCCCTAAATCTTCAGCGCAAAGAAGCATCCGGGTATTCTCAACCAGGATGCTTAAAATCCTGCGTCCATGCGCATCCCAAAGCTGCTCATCAAGCGGATCAAAAACTCCGTTTAATCCTTGATTCTGCTGCGGATCATTATAAGGTATGCTCCAGATACGAAAAAGCCCGACCACATGGTCAATCCTTAAAATATTATAAAACTCCTGGGCGTATCTTAGTTTTTCTTTTATATAACGGTAATTGTCTTTAGAGATATTTTCCCAATTATAAGTGGGCATTCCCCAGCGCTGCCC
>Ga0172370_10003634_pt1 | contig 21206 bp, 14 predicted proteins | sample LakKiv5m_FD_114538 | JGI IMG/M metagenome (GOLD analysis project Ga0172370, IMG submission 114538) | Freshwater microbial communities from Kabuno Bay, South-Kivu, Congo - kab_022012_11.5m | ecosystem: Environmental > Aquatic > Freshwater > Lake | place: Democratic Republic of the Congo...
AAGACCCAACTTTGCAAGTGCATGAGTTTCGTAAGCAATGGCAGCGGCAGCGCCGATGGGGCCTTCGTATGTGTTGCCGTTGGGCAACAGAATCACGCTGTAGCGCGTGCCAGCGTTGATCGCGGCGGATGTCTTCAGGACTTGCGTGTGTGCAGACTTTAGTGCGTCTTCGTACCAGGACTCGATGCACACGGACAGTTCACCGTGCCGCAACGTCTTCATTCCCTCGATGTGCTGTAGTTCATTCAGGATCACATCATCTGCACGAAAGTGTTCACGAAGCGCACGGATTCCAGGCGCGTCTTTGTGTTCATCATAGTATGCGTCGATGAACTGCCAAATCGTCTTGAATTCTGGGACATTCCAGATGATTCGTTCGCGCTGCAGGGTCTGAATGTTGGCCACGGCGTGGGCTGGATAGTCGCCTGAATCCGCAAGGATGCACGCTCGCAGTGCATCTTTGTGCAGCGGGACGGGAACGTATCGCTTTGCTTTCTGGCGCTTGGGCGTTGCCGTGGCTTCGGTTGTGTTTGTGGTCTGTTCACTCATTTGCCTAGTCCTTCCCATCGGTTAGATGGGCACGCGCAACCTCCGGTCGGCAGACCCGGCGGATGGAGGTTCGGGCAGTCACACTCGACAAGTTGAGGGACTACCGGAGGTTGCGCGTGCGTTCGGTGTATATCTGTGATCTCCTTCCGCTTTGTGTGCCTCTGCCGGAGGCGTCTCCCTCATCTACTCTCTGGGGAGCCGTGGTGTGCCCCCTGCTCTACTGATCTGTCGGGCGTATGACAGGAATAACGGGTTGCGTAATCATTAGGCTTTGCCAGACAGAGCCCGAAATTCGGCGCGTCTTGGCTGTGTCCAGGCGAGTTCGTTGCAGAACTGTCACACAACTTTCGGCGACTATTTCACAAGTCGCTGAATGTATGGCGAAGAAAGTTGCCGTGACTCACGAAGCACGCAAAGGCGGCTAGGAGGCACGTTCTCTACGGGTGGACTGAGAGACGGCCACGGGTGGATCGGGGCTTGTGGGGCGATTCTGTGCGTCGGGTTCACGGCCTGGACGGCGACCGCCACAGGGTATAGGGTGGCTTGGCCGGGAAACGGCCGGGAGGTGCGCAATGCTTAAAGGGATTCTGGCTATCGTCGTGCTGGTTGTAGCGGGGTGTACGGACTATGGCACGGGCACAAGTTACTTCTTTGCGACCAACGACGCAGGAATGCCTTTGTTGCCGCGTGGTTGCCTTGACCCCATGAAGCCGTGCGTGTTGAAGGAAAACGGTAGTGGGACGCCGCTTTGCCCGCCGTGTATGATGGATTTCTTGCAGAAACGCGGCGCGTGGATGAAGGCACACGACGTTGTCGATTGCGGATCCGAGTGGGAACCCGAGCCCGATGCGGAGTAGAGATGGATGGATGGATCGATTGCTGCTGGGTGCTACCAGGGATCAGACTGGGTGCTACCAGAGGTGCTACCACTTGGCCTAGACTGTGTCTCCCGGTGTCGTCAGGTGGCGGCAAACTACCGTGAATCACTAGAACGCATTGCACTGAAAGAGGCTCGATTCGCCTTCACACGGTGGGAGTCATAGGTTCAAATCCTATCGCGCGCACTTGGAAAGCCTCGGGAAACCGGGGCTTTTTTTCGTTTGTGGCGACGGCGATCGGGCGGTTTGCCCTTACATCTGGGGTCGAAGTCCTTACAGCGAGTCCTTACAAGTGGAGGGCGACCATGAAGGCCATTCTCGGGAAGCTCAACGACGAACGTCTTGATAATTTGGCTCGTCATTCTCGGCCGTACTGTCGACGGGTTGATGCCGCTGTCGCGTACGCACAGGGCGGGAGTCACCCGCTTGTTGCGGCTTGCCGGGACAACGACCAGCACCTCACGTTCTACGGTCTCTTGGACGACACCGGAGCGGTCGGCGTCGACTTCCTCAAGTCAGTGATCAACCTCCGATCGTCGGCGGCGTACCTGCTCAAAGGCAACTTCCACGCCAAAGTCATCTGGTGGCGCGGATTCGGCGCCTACGTCGGCTCGGCGAACGCGACCGACAAGGCTTGGCACCGAAATGTTGAGGCAGGCGTTTTTCTCACGGAGGATGAACTCGCTGGTTCAGAGATTGGCGCTGATCTTGATGGCATGTTCGAGCACCTTGCATCTAACGCTGTTCGAGTGTCGCCGGACACCCTGCCACTCTTGGAGAAGCTGGAACAGCGACGCCATGCCGAACTCGACAAGGCTCAAGGCTCTGTTCGCCGCAAATTCGAGGAGTTGTTCGGTCACATCCCCGCAAACGAGAGCTTCAGCGCGGGGCGTGCGAGCAGTTCGTCCGCAGATCGCGCACGAGATGAGTTCGTCAGGGAGTGGCACGAGACCCTCGCTTTGATCCGGGCGCAATCACAGAAGTTCGCGGACCTTGGTGTTCGACCCAACTGGGTCGATGGCGGAGCCCACGACACTGTCGTCTTCGACCAGTTCCTACATTCTTATTACTATTCCTACGTTCGCCAGAGAGAGCCCGAGGAAGGCGGCGCGAGCAGTGTTGCGAAGGTCGAGGCATCGCACGAACGGAATCGCCACGATCCGGACGCTGCCCTCCGGCACGGAGCGGAATGGTGGGCGGGTTTGGACCAGGCGCCCTACGGCGAGGATGATTTCATTCGCCAGACTGCTGCGGACATGCGTTCGCGATTCGCGCCAGATGCTGTCCGCTCGATGGACATGGCGGCCTTTCGTGAAGCCATCCGCCAGGTAAACGCGTTCCGCGAGCACGCTCGACAGGTGCGGAACTCCACGTTCGGCTTGCCGAAAGATCACAAGGAATCTGCCGACCATCGCGCGGATCGCCTCGCCGAATGGCTCTGGCTGCAGCGGTCTTCGGACGGCCGGACGGTACGAGATGTTCTTGAATTCGTTCTCTGGGCCGACTTCCCAGCGACCATGGAACAGCGCCTCTGGCAGGCGGTCCGCGACGAAAAGTATAAGATTCCGCACTTTGGCTATAGCACGCTCGGCGAAACCGTCGGCTGGGCACGCCCAGACACGTACCCGCCACGAAACGACCGCACAAACAAGGCATTGCGTGCTCTCGGCTTTGACGTGAAGCTTTTCGCCGAGGCCACTTGAAGCACGGCCAGGACCATGCCTGAACGCTGCGACGGCTTCACTTCATGAACGCCCGCCCCACCGCCTCCTGCTTCGCCTTCATCGGCACGCCGGCATACCGCTCCGTCATCTCCGCCGACACGTGCCCCATGATCGACCGCAGGAAGATAGGGTCGACGCCGGCGCCCAACATGATGGTGTTGAACGACCGCCGCAGCACCTGAGGCGTGACATGCTGGCCAACCTGTCCTGAACACAGCGCAAACGGCTTCGCCAGCGCCTGCGCCAGACGCAAGCCGCCCTTCTCGTTCGGGAACACGAGGCCAGCCTCCAACCCGCGGTGCTGCTTCGCGACCTGCTTCTGCCGCAAGTCCTTCAGCACATCAGAGAGTTGCGGCAGCATCGGCACGTCCCGCGGCACGTCGGTCTTGACCCGCTGCTCGACGCCGCGCGTCGCGGATCGGCACAGGTGGATCATGTTCGTCGTGAAATCCACGTCTTCCCAGTGCAACCCCAGCGCCTCGCCTGCTCGCGCGCCGGTCCACGCGAGAAAGGCGGCAATCGGGAACCAGTCCGGCTCGAATTGCTTCACGGTTTCGAGGAACTCCGCCACCTGCTCCTTGTCCAGCGTGTCCCTCGTGCGGACCTTCGGCGTGTGAACGCGCGGCGGCTGTACACGCCGGACGGGATCCGGCAGGTCGTAGTCCGCGGCGGCGTCGCGAACGACCTGCGTCAGCAGCCGCCACCAGCCCGTCACGGTGTCGGCGCTGTAGCCTTTGCCGTTGCCCTGCTTGGCGTTCTCGGCCCAGCCGACCCAGCGCTCCAACTCCATGCGGTCCAGGTCTTTGAGCCGAATGTCACCGAGAATCGGGAAGATGTGGACGGCCAGCCGGTGCGTCCACTCGTCAGCGACGGAAGGGCGCAGCCGCGCGGCTTTGGCCTTCAGCCACTGCTCGGCGTAGGCGCGCAAGGTCTGCTCGGCACCGATCAGCCGGCGCTGCGACGCTGTCGCCGATCCCGCCGCCTGCGTCCGAATCTCGTCCTTGAGGCCCTGAACCGTCCGCACCGCGTCCGTGTCGGTCGCGCCGGCCGGCAACGCCGTCTCGCGAAAGACGATCTTCTCGCCGATCCGCACCGCGACCTTCGCCAGATAGCGGCCGTCGGGCAGTTTGAACACTCCCGGATAGCGTGTCCGCGTTCCCTTCATTCGGCCCCCTGACGAAGCTGATCGCATAGCGGTCGAGCGTCTCGATGCGGAACAAGTAGCTGCCCCGCTTGCCGTTCCGGCCGTCCGGACGCAGTTCTCCGCGGTGAACAAGCGACCGAATCGTGCTCGCGGCGCCGAGGCGCAGGTAGGCTGCGGCCTCCTCAGTGGTCAGCCAGGCGTTCCCTGGCGTTCCTGCGCGTTGCATGATCGGCTCGGCGTGCATGGTGTCAATCTGGTTCAGGAAAGCCGATCTGTTTCGGGAAGTTGGCCGGCGACGGTTGCGGTGTCGACGGTGGGTGACGGTAGTAAGGCAAGGCCGCGCTTGAGGAATTCGTCGAGGGTCTCGCGGCGGAACAACCAGCTGCCGCGCATGCCGACTCGGCCGTCGGGGCGCAGGAGGCCTTTGGCGACCCAGCCGCGCACGGTGGAGGGGTTGCCGGCGCGCGCGTAGTCGGCGGCTTCGGCGGTGGTGAGCCAGGTCTGATCCGTCGGAAACATCGTGGACTTCCGTCATGGCATCGGGCCACTGTCAGGCAGCCTGCGATAGCCGAACAAGTAGCCAATGAGGGGCGAACTAGAAGTGAACAAGTTGAACAAGGCGGAACGCTGCCGAACGTGACAGGACGCGCTGGATCGCCAACACTCGCGGCGGCGGAGTGCGCCGGCGGATCACCCGATGGGAACTCAATACGTATTCATTTCTGCCACATCAGAAGGGATCGAACGCTATCGATCCGACGACAAGCATCGAGATGCACTGCGGCTTGCCGCGCGAAAGCCGGACGGACCGATGGTCATAGATGGCTCACAGGCCTCGCGTGAGCTGTGGTCGAAAGAGGAATCTCGCTGGGTTCCCGTACGGGCGAAGGCATTCCGAGTGCTTTGGGTCCTGGCCGCACACGGCCGTGACTGGATCGACTACGGGACGGCAGCCCGCCTGGCCGGAATTAGCGGTGACAAAAAATCATCAATGATTTACCACATAGGCGAGCTTCGGAAGCAAATCGAGCCCGCCATTCCGGGGCAGCAAGGCCGTCGGCATGCCGACAACTGCGTCTTCCTGCACACGAAGCACGGAGACGGAACGCTCATGTACGGGCTGAAAGCGGCAGTAGGTCTTCGACTTGTGATCATCTCTTCAATCGACGAGTTCAAGGTGTTGCAGACCCAGAGCGGTCACGCAGACGCGGCGGATGCGGCGTCGCTGCCCGAGCGGCACGTTGACGACGGCACAGCGACGGCGTCGCAGAATCGCGAGGCAGCTGCGGAGACTCCGGACCGGGGTCGGGCGAGTACCCACCTCCAAGCAGCCCCCTCAGTTCGGGTCCTGCTGCGCGCTGCCGTCATCGCGGAAACAACAAGCAATATTGATGCTTATGTTGAGCTTACGAACAGATCGCCGACCAACATTCAGATTGTAGACATCTTCCTTGAGCTGCGACTGCAGGACAGGCGCTCGATTGAAGTCCCGGTCGCCGCGCATCGGCACACCGCTGGGAAGGAGAGCCTCCTGCGGAATGCAACATTTGTCCTGCGACCAGCGACGAATCGGGTGAATCCACTGAAGATCAGAGGACTAGAGCAGTGGACCTTGGACGCCGCGTGCCGAGTTGAGGGCTGGCTTCGATTTGTGACGACCGCGAATCCGATGGACGTCGAACAATACAGAGTCGTTGCCCATGCAGCGGATCGCGCCTACGAATCCGGTTGGCTGGACGGCCCCGTTCCACTTGAGCCGTAGAGCCGCGAATGCGTGCGTCGCGTTCATCTTGTTCATTTCTAGTCGCACGTCCGGTTGGTTGCTAGTTCGACTCGCTAAGCCTTGAGCGCGATCCGGAGCATTTCCCGGATCGTGCGACAGGCGCCGTGGTCGACAACCCCTCAAAACCGCTGACGGTCTCAGAATCGCTGCGGCTGACGTTCTTCGGCGACATCTCCTCCGAGGCCGCAGTTGAGGCGCTGTACACGGGCGCCGCGCCGGCATTGATCGACGGCATCGTGCATGGCGTACCCAGTCCCGACCGTTTGAGGGCGGCAGCGGGACTGTACATCTGGACTGGCCAGATTCCCCAGGCGACTGGCGCCTACTTCACCCCGAACCCCTACTGCGCCAAAGCGTTCGTAGGTTTGGCAGACGAGAAAGGCAAGGATCTGCGCCAGTCGATTAGGTGGCGAACCGGAATCGGCGACAAGAAGGGCACTGGCGCGCTTGTGTGCTGCCCCTTTGAGATCGACGATTTGCCCATGGAGGAACAGGCAGCGCGCCTGGATTGGCTCGAACGGGAAACTGGCCTCCGCTTGGCGCTGCTAACCCTCTCGGGTGACGCGCGCCCTGAGTCGGTCGAAGCCGCGAGTGTGACGCCGGAGCGAGTCAAGAAGGGAAAGAGTATTCATGCCTTCTACGCGATTCATACGCTGGACCCTCGAAAAGACGCCGATCTGAAGTTGTGGACGCAGGTCCAGCACGCGTTGATTGGCATCTTGCGGTCAGACCACCACATTGTGAACACAGGCCGGCTGATGCGTGCGCCCGGCGAAGTCGGACGAATGCCTCGGACCCCGTGGGCCACCGGGCCGGTGCGCATCCAGACCGTGCTCCGCGCGGAGCCAGTGGCGCATGATCCGAACGTGCTGCTCGCACGCCTCCGCGCCGCTGCCGATGCCGACGGCATCGACGACGTGGAAATGGCGTATGCAGCCGTCGTCCACGCAGCGCAGATGAAGCGCCGCGCCGCCACGCTCCTCAACGCGGGAGACTTCGAACGTGCTGCCGTGCTGCGGGTACAAGCAGAAGAGGCCTTGCGGACACGGGCGGTCCCAGCGTCACTGCCGTCATTCGCCGCGAAGAAACCAGCGCAGGCGCGCGGTGGCTACGAACGCGACGCAGATGTGTCCAACATACAAGATGATTTGCAGTGCAGCCCGTTCCTCAAGGTCCGTTCGGACATCGTCGTGACAGCCGATGACGGCCGCGCAATGTCCCTGCGAGAATGGAGGGATGCACTCAACCCAGGCGAGGGTCTGCGCATTTTCTGCCCTCAGCCAGGGTGCCTGCGGCACAGCGACGGCAGGGAACGAACGGAAACAGTCGCCATTCTCTCCAGAGGCAAGGGTAGACAAATTGGATGGTATTGCTTCGTCGAGGCACGCGTTCATCGCGTGTCCCGCGACGCAATAACCTACGAACAAGATCTTCGCGTCCAGAGCGACCGCCCGCGCTACTTGCCGCCGCTTGACGATGCGGGACCGGTCCTTCTGCTTGCCGCGGATACGGGGACAGGGAAGACGACGCGACTGGCGGAGATGGGCGGCAAGGTGAAGCGGATGCTCGTAGTCTGCGACCGGGTGTCTCTGGCGCGCGAAGCCGCTGCCCGCTACCAGGCAGAAAACTATCAGGATCTCGAAGGGCCGCTCACCGCGTCAAGGCTGGTTTGCTGCATCAACTCCCTGGATCGCGCAGCGCCGACATCGCCCTACGAACTTGTAGTGCTTGAAGAATCGGAGAGTCTCGCTGGCTCCCTCTTTGGCGGGACGATTCCCACTGTGGACCGGAAAGGCAAACCCGGCAGCGGCACGCTGCACCGCACGCTCCAGAAGATCGCGTGCGCGACGTTGCGCACCGGAGGGCGCCTCATTGCCGCTGATGCGTTCGGCGCGCTCGGCGACGTCTCCGCGTCGTCAGCGCTCCTCGCCTCGCTGCTCGTGCCACTGCCGAACCCGCCCGTCGTCGAGGTTCGCAAACATGGACGAACTCGGGCCGGCACGAAGGTGTTCCGCTACGCAACTGAGAATGATGCGATTTCAGCAGCTCGCGACCTGGCATCGATCGGCGAGCGCGTCATCGTGGCATGTTCGCAAGCGCAGACTGCAAGGTTGGTTGCGAACGAGTTGCTGACCGTCGTCGACGACAAGACACGCGTCAAGGTCTACACCCGCGATTCCGACGCGAAAGCACGCGCTGAACTCGGTGACGTCGGCTTCCATTGGTCGGCCGACCGATGCGCCGCCGTCGTGTTTTCGCCGGTTGTCGATACCGGCATCTCCTACGACCCGAAGGATGCGCGCGACTACTTCGACGCCGTGTTCATCTTCGGCCGGCGCGTACCAGGCATCGGCTGGACGAAGCTGCTGCAGATGGGCGACCGGTTCAGAAGCGCCACCACGTATCACGTCTGGATCCCCCCGGTCGAACTCGACAAGCCGACGTCTGTTGAGCACATCCGCGCGGAGCAAGTGGCGCGTATCGAGGCATGTGTGGCGGCGGCCCTGGAGGCGGTGCCGTTCGACGCCAGATCCGAGACCAAGGTGAACAGCGACGCACACTTCGACCTGTTTCTTGAAGTCGAGCGCGCAGTTCGTCTGCGCGACGAGGCAGTCAACGAGGACTACTTCGCCTGGTGGGAAGCGCACGGTGCCGAGATTATCTACGTGCCAAACAGCATGGATCCTCACGAAGATATTGCCGCGCGGAACAAGGAGCAGACGGCGGAGCGTCGGCGAGAGCGTGGCCTCGCGATCGAAAGAGCGCTCCCGCTGACTCCGGCGGAGTGGGACGCTGCCCGCGGAAGCCATGACGCGAACATGGTGAACCGCGCCGAGCACACGCGCCTCCTGGACAAGTTTGGTGAAGTGCCGGCGTCGTTGGCGGCGGAGGATGAACATCGCGCCCTGACGAAAAAGTGCGAGGAGTTTGCCCGAACGGCGGCACAGGCTGGTGCGGACTTCCGAGCCGCGGCTCGTAGGGATATCGCCATGGTTCGGAGCGGATACAAGGCGCAGGCTCCCGCCGACGCTCAACGCGCACTTGCCCGCGTATGTCTGCTGGCTGCCTGCTTTGGTGACGACGTCATGCCGCTTGTCTTCCAGGCGAGCACAGAACGCAGCGTCCTCGAAGCCATCCGGTGGAGCGGGCCAGAGCTGAAACACAAGAAAGCATCTGAGCTGTATGAGGAAATGCTGCGCCACTTCGAGATAAGCGACACCGTCGCAGGCATAGCCGGGTTGCCGCCAGAGTTCGTCGCTCGGGACCCGGCGAAGGCGGTTGGCATGTGCTTGGCCGATATCGGCCTCCGGTCTGAGGCAACTCAGAGGCGGACGAAGAACGGCGTAGTGCGGTTCTACTATCTGGAACTTTTGACGCGGGAGGAGTCGCTGCGTCTGTTCGATCGCGAGCGCCGCCGGCTGCGCGATGGTCAGGTCGAATCGCTTCTGCCCGCCACTCCGCTGGCCGAGGCGGGTGTCACACACCCCGCAGCTACGGGTCCTATAGAACGTATTGCGACGTGTGTGACAGCGCGTCGCGGATTGGCCGTCATGGTGCCGGACAAGCAGGGTGGCGCGAGAGGCCGTGCTGCCTGAGGCGTGTAGGCCGTGGAGGAAAGTCCTCGAATGTCGCTTTGTTATCCGCAGGACTTCCGCAACGACGCAAGATTGTTTGTAAATGCGGCAAACAACACAATTCTACACAAATAGCATCATCTGTAGTTTCATGATGTTACCTTGATTCTCTCTAGGAGTTGCCTAATGATTTCGATTCGCTGCAGAGCTGAACAGAGACCGGGCCGCGATCACCCGCTCGTCGGAGACCTGGCCCACATCGACGTTGCCACCCTCCGCGACGCCGGCCTTTTCGGCGATGACGAGTACGCCACAGCCTTCTTCACCGTCGCGCTCAACGGCGGCTCGCGCATGTGCATCGAACGCAGCCTCGACGATCCGCAAGTTATCGAAGTCGACGTCCACATCTCGGGTGTGCGCCGAATACCGGTCGCCTGGACGACAACGCCATGCCACTTCGGCGGCGTGCGGCACTGGCTGATCTGCCCGTCCGCCGACTGCGGACGGCGGACGCGTGAGCTGTACTTCACGCCCAACCCCTACGCCCTGCTCTGCCGGATCTGTTCGGGGTGCACTTATCCTTCGCAGCATGAGTCGTTGGAAGGCCGCCTGCTTCGTCGCCGCGCGCGGCTTCTGCAGGATCTGAAGTACCAACGCCCGGGTGCGCCCGGACGTCGGCCGCCCAGGCCGCATCACATGCACTGGTCCCGGTATTGGCCACTTTCCACGAAGTACCTCGACAACGAAGTGAGACTACTGGATCTTTGGTGTCCTCGCGCTCCACGGGAGGTTTGACCTTGTCCAGATCACTGGATGCGGCCGCATCGCAAACCTTACGTTCTGAACTGTAAATTATCGATCCCACCGTACTTTCCGGCCCGCGGAGCGCACTGCCCCGCCAACTGTCACTGTCACGCACCGTCCCGTCTGTTACGCCGCCGGCTGCCAGTCCTCGTCGACGGCATCAGCCCACGTCGGCTCGCCCAGCTCGACGGGCCATTCGTCGGCGAATGCGCACACGGGCGAAGCCTTCGGCGCTCACCGGCAGTTGCACAGGGATCGTCGCTGCCACCTTGCCGTCCACGATTGCCGCAATGACGTCACGCCGTCCGCCGAAGTCGCACGCCCGCGCATCAATGGCGCCGGCGCGCTTCAAGGTCTCGCTCAACAGCGGGCGGCGATTCGGTTCGGCGTGCGTGTCTGGCTAAGCACCGCTACACCGAGTGCCAGCGATCGCAGGGAAAGCGGCTGGACAGTGCGCCCAGACCGGCGCAGCATCGCGCCCGGCTTGGCGTCCAATCCGCAGACGGCGTCGCTTGATTTGCCACGCAGAGCGCCACACGCGGCCACGCATGAAGTTCGCAGAAAAGGGCAGCGCTGCGGCTGGCTGCTTCAGTGGCCGTTGCGTCCGGCCATCTTCACCGAGGACGAATGAGCGGATACGGGACGTTTCTGGGCACGACCTATCAGCAGAAAGTGGGTGCCATCATCGGCGTCCACATCCTCGCGCAAAGACCCCTGAAGTGGCTCGCGTTGCACGATGATACCCCTCTGGCCTACGACGGCGAGACCGGGGGCGGTGGCGATGACATGCTCGTTGTGTTGCGCAGCGGTTCAGTGATCGAAGCGCAAGCCAAGCATAAGCTTGGCGCAGGCAAAGCACTGACCGACGCCGTACTGGCCGTGCAGTCGCGCATGACAACGCGACGACCAGTGGTTCTTGTCGTGGACCGGGAGTCGACGGAGGCGGTCTACACGACGTTCCGGCTTGCGCTTGAGCGCATGCGCAGCGGGCGTACGGACGATCTTGGCCCGCATGTCGAGGATCTCGCCACAGCAGGCGTCGATACAGCCACATTCGAGGTGTTGCGCGTCGCCGTTCTGGACCTGGGCGATCCTGGCGCTGTGGAGCTGAAGCTGGCTGCGGAGATGCTCTCGAAGGTCCTTGCGCGGCCAGAACAGACCGAGGCAGCCATGGCCGTGCTCGCCACCGACGCAGGTGACGTTGCGGCAAACCGGTCGCGCCGTTCAGGGAATGACCTGAAGCGGCTCTTGGAGTTGGCGGACATTGCGCTCGCGCCGTCAGCCCCGGACAACTACGCACTGGAGCAGCTCGCTCTGGCCTGTGAGCTTGACAGCGGAGACGAGCATGGGGCCGCTTTGGCGGTGATCGATGGCCGCAGGCTTCGAGGTTCGCTGACCGACCTATCTCCTTCGACAAGGTTCGAGATTTCCCACTTGCGTGCAGCGCTCCTAGTCGCCCTAGAGCGGCCCAAAGAGGCTCTCGCGGCAGCGCTCCAGGCTCTCGATGTGGTCAAGGATGCGCCGGAAGGCATGGCTCGCGCAGCCGTTGCGGCGGTCCACGCGGGTGAAGGATCGATGGCGGTCGACCTTGCTCGCAAGGCACTCGCTGCTGGACCGCACGTGACGCGCTGTTGGACTTGTGCCGCCATCGTGGAATCCAAGCTCGGCGGCGAGTGGCCGGCCCCGCCGCCAGACGTCGCATCAACTGAGCTCTATCGCACAAGCACAGCCATCATCGCTGCGCAGCGTGGTGACTGGGGCGAGGTCATGCGTCTCACTGACCTGTTGTTTGCGGCGGGTGACACGACAGACCACGCCTACTTTCTTCGTGCACAGGCACTTGCCGCCCGGATGGCAGTGCCCGGTTCCGACGCAAGCGCGGGTGCGCAGAGAGAACTGGCACGCGTCGCCGGCCTTGCTGTGGACAAGGCTGAACAGGGTCACCGGTCGCTGATCCCGAAGGCGTTGATCCTCCGCGCGCACGCATGGAGTCGACTTGGCAAACTCGGCGCGGCGCAAGTCGACTTGGAGCGAGCCACCCGATTGGACCCCCAAGATGCGGACGTGCTCCGGTTCGCTGCGTTGGAGCGATGGCGCGCGCAAGATCCTGCCGGCGCCCTGGATCTGCTCCAACATCCGGTCGTGGAATCTTCTGTCTTGGCGCTCTGCTTCCGCGCGTTCCTGCGTCGGAGCCTGCGCGACGGTGCAGGCGCCTTGCGTGACTTCGAGCGCGCCCTGGTAGCGGCGAGTGAAGCGTCGCCGTCTGAGCCTTCCGCGCGTCTTGCAGTCATCGACGCCGCCATCGAAAACGGACGACTTGACGTCGCGGAGCGGTTGCTCGCAGCACTGCCAGTTGAAATCAGGGAAAGTGGCAGGGGAAGGCATCTCGGCGGCGCCATCGCTTTTGGGCATGGTGACATTGACGCCGGCAACGCCGAGTTCGAGGCGGCGGTAGCGCTGATACCGGAACATCGGGACGACTTGCTCGAAGAACTTGCAAATCGCTTGGCGCGGGCGCGCCGGCCGCTCGAAGCGGTCGCCGTGTTCAAGCGTCTTCCCACTGATGCAATCGACGGCGCGAGCGCACAGAACTACGCCAGTGTGCTGATGGAGTTGGAACGCTTCGCTGACCTGGCGGTTCTGCTTGACTCGGTGTCGTGTGAGCCGATGCCAGCGTGGGAGATCCGCGCCCGGGCGACGCTGGAACTGCGCCGGGAGGAGTTCGCGTCGGCTGAGCCGTTCCTCCGTGAGATGGCACAGCGCGGCATTGACGGAGACCGGGTGCTCCTGCACCTCGCCCACGTTCTCGTGGAGCTGTCCAGACTTGATGAAGCTGCGAAGTTCCTCCGGCAGTTGGTCGGATCGAAGGACCTCGTTGCGGTGGACCGCGCATTCGCCGCCAAGCTGCTTTGTAGCTGCGGGGAGTGGCAGGCGGGCGTCAACCAGGCCTTCGTCGCGCTGCGCAAGGACTCGCGGGATCCGCGGCTCTACCAAGTGTTCGCGACGCTCGCGATTCAGGGCGAAGAACATCGGAAGGAACAGGTCGACACGAGCGGCGAGGGGACCTATCTCCGACTCGTCCAAGCCGATGGCACGGCTCGCCACGTCGTCATCTACTCGGATCAGTGGACCGATCCTGCCCGGCACGAGTTCACACTCGAGCGGGCGCGAACCCTCGGCTATGTCGGCAAGCGTGTTGGCGACGTGATAGTAGAAGCTGAAGGATCGCGGGCTGAAAAGCGATGGACGGTGCAGAAGGTCGGGCCTGCGTGGGTCTGGCTCTGTCAGGACGTGTTTGACCACTACGAAGATCATTTCCCAGACGGCCCGTACTTCGTAGAGAAGCACAAGATTGGTGACGGGCTGGACGCGGCCAGCATTCGGCCGTTGCTGGACATTGTCGAAGAACGACGCGAGACAATCAACCGCGCGCTCGCACACTACGCGAAGGAGGCCTTGCCGCTCGGCGCCTTCGCCGGGATCCTGGGCACAACGTCAAGCGAATTCATGGGTGCCGTCGTTGCGAACGCCGATGTGGCTGGACCGTTGAGGGTCGAATGGCCCGACCCTGGCAGGCACGCCGAGGCGGTCGCGCTCGCTGGGCAGGCGAAATGTATTGTGCTGACGCGGTCGGCCATTCAGACGCTGGGCATGCTGGATGCGTTCGAGCTGCTCGCGCACTACGACGTGACCCTGCCTCGTGCCGTGCAGGCAGAGCTGAGGAGGGATCTCGCCAAGGCAGAGCAGACATTGCAGCGCGGAAGCGCGACCGTGGCAGCCGGCGGCCCGTCCGGGCTTCGGATGCAGCGGCTAGATGCCGGACATCCGGCATTGCAAGCGCATGTGCGCCATCTTCAAACGGCCCTGGACTGGATCTCGGCGCACGGACGGGTTCTGCCTCGATCGTTTGCAGCACTAGGCGACGAATACAGCGATATCGGTGACCTTGAGAGAGTGGTTGGCAGGGCTGACGAGGACGCCTTGATCCTGGCGATTGAAACCGGTGCGCCACTCCTCTGCGATGACCTGGGTCTTCGCAGGGTGCCGGTGCGCGGTAACATGGTGCACGGGTTCTCGTCCGTGGCACTGCTCGAAGCGAACGCGGCGGGTGACGATCCGAACGCCAAGCTTTGCCAGCAGAAGCTCAATCGGCTCGCTGCGTACAACTACTCCGCGATTGCGCCGACGTTCGCTTTGCTCGACCTGGCCTTGCGGCAAGAGTTCGAGACGGGTCGGGACGCTGTCGCGGCGGCATTCAAACTTGTCATCACATTATCGGTTTTGGACGCGGGCCGCTTGGTCGCGGAAGTGCTTCGCGCCCACGCTTTGGACGGCCTGCGCAAGTCCAGTTTCCCGGAGGCAGTTCGGCTGGCACTTCGTGCCGTCGGCGATGGATGCCCGGCAGCCCAATGGTGTCGCGCTGTCACAGTCGCCTCAACGTCCGTGTTCGCCCTGCTGCCCGTCGAGATGCATGTCATTGAGCAGGAATGCAGCAACTTCATACGTCAGGACCTGCTGCAGGGCGTAGTTGGTCGCCATTGACTGGACACGCCTGCATACAGAAACCCAGGCCACCATCCCCCATCCCGCGCCATGTAGCCACCTCCGCCGGACCTTACGGATAGCTCGCTCAAGGCTGAACCGCACCGTGGAGCCGTTCAACGTGGTCACAAGTGGGCAAACGGTATGAATTTAGCGTAGTTGGCGCACCGATCCAGCCATGCTTGTCGGCGCGCGTTGGTCCAGTCATCTGCGCCGGGGGACGTGCGGACTCTCCGTCCGATCGTTTTCATATCGATTGTAATCGATTGATCTTGCTAGATACGTTTTGCATCCTACCTTGTCAGTGGAAGGAGGCGTGGCGATGGCAAGCAAGACCCGGACACGAAAGGCTCCAGCGGGCGATGCGACACGAGCGGTTGCCTACTTGCGCGTGTCGACCGAAGACCAGCACCTTGGCCCGGAGGCGCAGCGCGCGGCGATCGAGACCTGGGCGCGGGCGCGCGGCGTGACTGTGTGCGCTTGGCACTGCGACCAAGGCGTGTCTGGCGCGGCGCCGATCGACCGGCGGCCGGCGATGCTCGCGGCCCTGTCCGACCTCAAGACGCAGCGCGCGGGAATCCTGGTCGTGGCGAAACGCGACCGGTTGGCGCGCGACACGATGATCGCCGCGATGGCGGAGCGCATGGTCGCGGCCGCGGGCGCGTGCGTGGCGAGCGCGGCGGGCGAAGGTGACGGCACGGGGCCGGAAGCCCAGCTGATGCGGACGCTGGTCGATGCCTTCGCGCAGTACGAGCGGGCGCTGATTGCGGCGCGGACCAAGGCGGCGCTGGCAGTCAAGAAGCGGCGCGGCGAGCGAGTCGGGACGCTGCCCTATGGCAAGTGCGTGGCCGCGGACGGCAAGAAGCTGGACCTGGATCCGGCCGAAGTGCGGGTGGTTGAGATCGTGCGGGAGTTGCGCGGCGAAGGGCTCAGCCTCCGGGCGATTGCCGCGCACCTGACGGACTTGGAGTTGCGGCCGCGGAGCGGCGGCGTGTGGTTCCCGCAGACGGTGGCGCGGATCGCGGCGGCGGCGTAGAACCAGCCGGGAGGATTTCGACATGACCTACAGCAGCGCCTGGATTCAGAGCGATGACAGCGACTTCGAGTTCCTCAACCGGGTCTTCACCATGGATCCACGGGACGGGGACTTGCGAGAGAAGGTCTTCCGCTTGCCGCCGACGCCGCTGGCCGGCCACTACTGGATCAACATCGTCAAGGATTGGGGCAAGGCGAACGGCGTGGAAGTCGAGTACACCACGTACAACGCCGTCGAAGGCACGACCAGCAAGGCGATGGTGGTGAAGTTCCTCGCCGACACGTTTCACAAGGCCGATGCCGCGTCGCAGATCTACGCGAAGGCAAAGGAGTTGTTCGCCGACGAGGGCGTCTACCGCATCTGCGCTGACGAGTTCTGACGTCGCATCAACGGCGAGAAGCGGAGGCGCGAATGGCGGACCCGGTGAACTTGAAGGTAGAACGTCTGGTACGCGAGCTGGCCGCGCTCACGGCGGATCGGCCGGATCTCTTGGCGGCAATCCAAGAAGCGGCGGCGCGCGAGGCGCCGAAGCCGGAGCTGGACTTTCTGACCATCGACGAAGCCGCGGAGCGCATGCGTGTGCGGCCGGGCACGATCCGGGCGTGGATCCGCGCCGGGAAGCTGCCGGCGCAGCGGGCGGGAAAGCGTGTGCTGGTTCGGCCCGCGGATCTGGCGGCGTTGTTGGAGCCGATTCTGCCGGGGGGCTTGTTCGACGACTTGGATTGCGACGACGACGCATAGCTGAACCTACGCTGGACGAACGCCCTCGCCGGCAAGCGTCGTTGCGCGCCTCGGTCGGTCGAACCGCCGGCTTCTGCACCCCGTCAACGCTGGCGCGACGCCGACTCGGGAATGTCGGCCACGGCACCCTGCTGAGCCTCAAAGGCCAGAAACTGAACAAGTTCAGCCGATAACCGCTCGTCTACGACCAGCGCTTCCTGTTCCAGCCACAAACCACGCGCCACAAGATCGCGCACCCACTCTGGCGTGCCGTCGACCAGCGCGTCACACGGCCAAGTGCCAGGTTGCCCGCGGGTAGCGCTGTGTTCAGCCCAGAATGACGGAATGAACCAATGCGTGTCTGGCCGAACCTTGCGCAAGTGGCGAACGATTTGAACACCCTCGGGATCCAGGTCGCCGAAATGGACGGCCGGAACGTGCTGCAGCTCGGCAAGCAACCACTCCACGAGCGGCATGTTCCAACCGGGCAGCCACACCACGGTCCAGCCTGCTGGCGGCTCCAAGTCGATGTATGCTCCCAAGTTCTCAACCGTTAGCACTGCAGTTGTCGCGCCTTCCAAGTGGACGCCAGCGCGCACTGCACGTTCCGTGAGGACCAGTTCTCCGGTCAGCTCGGCCACTTCCGCTGCCGCCAGGACATGGTCGCCACGCCGTAGGTGCAGGTCGGGGCCCGGCCTGAGTCGAAGTACACCGTCCGAAGTCAGCTCGGTGGAACCGAGTCGCCCCTTGCGCTGCGCCGTCCAGGCGGCCTTGCTGTGTGGCGCGAACACGGCCGCTGCGGTCTTGTGGTGGAGAAGCGCTGGCAGTTTGAGGACTTGCCGTGCACGCAGTCGCTCTGCGAGCGATCGCCAGCCGGCCGGAGTCACGGGAAGCTCCTCAGCTTGGATTGCCTTGAGTGCCTCCGTCGCGTCAGGCCATGCACGATCCAGTGCCGCGGCGACGTCGGCACGATGGACTTCATCCAAGACGCGTTGGTCGCGCCGGCCGCCAGCACGGCTCCATGGCAGCGATTCGAGCCACGACCACGCATCCGCATTTTCGCGACGTCGCCGGGCGAGGCCGGTAGCAAGCAGTTCTGCGAGAAGCCACGCCTGAGCAGTTGGAGGTCTCATGCCGCCACCACACGCCGACCTTGGACCACGACGTCCTCGTGACCATGTTCGTCCAACTGGCGCACGAGCCGATAGGTCGTGTTGCCGATCGATTGCGCAACCTCCGGTGCCGCAATAATCAACTGCAGATCCAAGTTGTTGCAGAGGTCGAACAGCACTGCAAGGTTGTCCGCTGAAAGGCGGTTCGCTTCATCCAAGAAGAGGAGGCGGAGCGTGCCGGCTGAACGCCGCGCGCCCAGTAGCCGTGCGTCCGTTTCCCACGCGGTGAGCACGACCATCATCAGTGCCGCGCCCACGCCGATCGCCTCGCCCGTGGACAGGCGCACCGAGTTCGCCTCTTCCCATGCGTCCGAGGTTTGGCGGCGCACTTCGACGCGAAGCCCCATGTATTCGCGGTAGTCCAGCAGCCGCTGTCCCCCAGTACGCCCGGCATAGCGACGCATCAGGTCGTCGAGAGCCTGTTCGATGGTCACGCCTTGCGCGAACAGGTCAACCTGCGTCGGCCCCTCACGCAGCGCCTCCAGCACCCTGCTCATCTGCTCGTCCGGCCTGACGTGGATCCGGATGCCTCGGATGCTGCCAAAGCGTATGCCTTCCAAGTCTTTGTTGAGCTTGCGGATCTGCCCCTGTGCCTTGCGGACCTGAACTTGGATTGCCTGTGCGACGTCGCCCGAATGGCCACGCAGCGCCTTTTCCTGCAGCGCCAGGCGTGCGACGAGGTCGCCAAGGTGTTGTCTGAGCCTCACCAGCGCCTCGATTGGATCATCGAATTCGGCAATCTGCGCAGGAACTCGCTGACAAAGCCAGTCGCGCACCGCTAACCACGCACGAAGATAGGCGTCGCTGGAATGCTGTTCCTGGGTTCCGACTAGCTGGACAAGTTCACCGGCGAACACGGCGGAGTCCTTGCTCCGTCCGAGTCGCTCAAGGAGCACCGCTGCGTGCTGCTGTGTGCCCATGTACCATTGAACGCTGCCCGAGAGCGTCGCCAGGGCGCGATGTCCAGCCAGCGCCTCGGCCGCGGCAAGCACCCCCGCCGCGCGCGCGCCCTCCTGCAATGCCAGCCACTGATCCCTCGCCGGCTGCAGGTCTCTTTGCGCCTTGCCAACCTGGTCGGCCGCCCGCTTACTTGCCTCTTCCGCATTGTCAACAAGGGCTTGCAGCCTGCCGAGGATCCCGGCGAGTTCCTTGTCGCGCCTGGTCACCTGATCGGCTGCGGCATCGGCTCGGCGCAGTCGTTCCCTAGCCTGATCAACAACTTGCGTTGAAGGATCAGCGACGTTCAACTCGTCGAGGTGCTTGTCAATGCGCGCAAGTTCAGCGGCTATCGCCTTCTGCTCCGCGTCCGCCTTGTTGACGGTGCGGTTGCACTCGTCAACCGCAGCTTCGGCCTCGCGGCGTGACTTGTCCGCCAACTTGGCCGCGTCCACGGCTTCGGAGAGCTGCAGCTTGAGCGCCGGCACAAGTGGTTCACGCGCGCTCAGGCGTTGCTGTGCGTCGTGCCAGCCGAGAGCCCCAATGTTCTCCAAGACTTGCTCCAAACATTCGACGCCAGTCGTCAGCGCGGCGCGATGAGAGTCATGTTCCTTCAGTTGTTCCCGCAGTTGTGCCATCGTCGCGGCGTCATCCGGCACTCGCTGCAGCACATCAATTCGCTCGGCCACCAGGCGCCGCCATGCTGCAACACGCTGTAATTCCTTACCTGCCTCGACTGCATCGCGGTACGCACTGCGCGCTGCGGCCGAGCGCTCGGCAAGGTCAGGCTCATCCAGCAGTGCGGCGTCCTGCAACAGATCGCGCAGCGCCGTCACCCTGGGGCGCAAGCCCGCGGCACGCACCGCCGCAGACTCGGCTTCCTGGTGATGCTGACGAAGCGCGTCTGACCAGCGTTTGACTTCCATTTGCGCGGCGCGCAGGTCGGCATCCCGGTCGCCCGCTTCGAAGACGGCGATTTCCTGGAGCACTAGTTCGGACTGGTGCAGCGCTGCCTCCGCGCGGCGCTTTTCCGCGGCGTGGCTGGCTGCTTGATCTCCGAGCCGCTCAGCGCGGGCGTCGAGTTCGGCGATGCGCTTGGCGCGAGCAGCCTTACCCAGCGTTGGCCGCGGCGGCAGGCGCGTCAACCGTAGCGCCGTGTTCTGCGTTACAAGTGCAACATTCCCCCGCACTTCTCCATGAAGTCGCCCGTCGTCGGCGAAAATTCGATCTTCGCCGGCGTCGACCAGCCACAGCGTCTCGGGCATCTTCGAAGCCTGAACGAGCGCGGCCGCGGCTGCCTGTACGTCGTCGACAACGATGGCTTCGGCCAGCGGACCAAGCAACGCTTCCACCGTCGCGGCTTCCTCAACCGACACGTGCTCGAACCGACCCGCCAGAAGCTCCCCGGCCACGGTATCACGGGCAGCCAGCAACTCCGGCGTGAACGCGCCGCCGGATGCGCGCAGATCCGCGGCTTCGTTGATCAATTTGTCGCGGTCCTCGGTAAGCTTCGATGCCGATTCGTGGGCATCGGCGCGCCGGCGGTCAAGTTCGGTGCGTAGCTCTCGTAGACCAGCGGCGTCGCGCAATTCAACTTCCCACGTCTCTTCGAGCCGCGTAGCCACGTTGGATACTTCCAGCCACCGCGCTTGCTCCTTTTCCAGCTTGGCGCGTGCCAGGCGCGCCCCCTCAGATTGTCGCTGTGCGTCTGCCCGCTGTAGGTCGGCCCTTTGGTGCGCCTCCTGGGCCTTGAGCAGCTCAGCCTCGTCATCGGTCAGGGCCTTCCTGAGTTCAGCAGCTGAGCGCAGATCGCCGAGCCTCTTGGCGCGATCGCGCACAGCGGTCTGGCGAGCAAGCCGTTGTTCCAGTTCGCTCGCCGCCGCGTGCAGTTGCGACGCCTGTCGGGCCAACGCATCGGCGTCCTGCAATCTCGCAAGTTCTTGACGAGCAAGATCAAGCGCTGCCTCCGTGTGCGGCTCTTTGCGCGCAATCTTTGCCAGTGCGGCGACAACTTCCCCATGGGCGCGCCGGTGGTGATCCGCAGTTGCGATGCGTCCTTGCAGATCGGCGCGGGAGCCATCCAGGGCGGACAGCCGGCGTCGCGCCTCAGCCATTGCCGCGATCAGCTCGGTCTCTTCGTCGGTGATGGATCCCAAGTGTTCTCTTGCCGTTGCCAGGGCCGCGACCACGCGCCGGTGGAGTCCGGCCTGACGCATTAGCTCCTGAACACCTTCCTGCAGGTCGGCTAGCCCAGCCGCCGCCCGGTCACGAACACCGAGCGCATCTTCATACCGGCGCAATGCCGTCGCACATGCTTCCCGGCTCGCGGTCAGAGCTGCGCCC
>Ga0172370_10003638_pt1 | contig 21200 bp, 23 predicted proteins | sample LakKiv5m_FD_114538 | JGI IMG/M metagenome (GOLD analysis project Ga0172370, IMG submission 114538) | Freshwater microbial communities from Kabuno Bay, South-Kivu, Congo - kab_022012_11.5m | ecosystem: Environmental > Aquatic > Freshwater > Lake | place: Democratic Republic of the Congo...
ACAAGCTCATCGAGGCAATGACCAACCAGGGCTTCGAGCCCATCATCACCACGGGCGACGTGGACGTTACGATGGCGGTGGAGGCAATGGTGCAGGTCTACAACCCGCACGTGCAGGCAATCGAGCTGATGACGCGCGACATAGACTTCCGCCCCGTGCTTGTGAAGGCAAAGGAGCTGGGGAAGGAAACCATCGTGATTGGGAGCGAGCCGGGCTTCTCGGTGGCGCTTAGGAACACCGCGGACGTGGTGATAATGGCCGAGCAAAGGTGATTTTATGGCGCAAAACCACCTTGACCCCAAGATAAAGCTCCTCTGGATATCCCCTATTTTCATAGCGGTGGTGTTCCTCTGGGCAGTGGCAATGGCATCAATATACTATCTTGACGCGGACAGGATAATTTTCGGGATGACCGACCAGCTGTTCGCAATCGTCTCGTTCGTGGGCATACTGATTTTCGTGATGATGCCGGCCTACCTTTACTATTCGCTAGAATATGGCGCGTTCACGTATGAGCTCACGTTTTCCGAGCTTGTGATACGCCGCGGCGTGCTTGCCACCAGCCTCAATGCCATCCCCTACTCGCACATAACAAGCATCGACGTGCAGCGCTCCATCATAGACAGGCTGGTGGGCATATCGTCGATAAACATCACGATTACCGGCCCCAAGGAGGAGCAGAGCATGTTCGTGCTTCCGGGCATCGCATGCGGCATTGACCTTGTTTCCGAGATAAAGCAGAGGGCGGATGATGCGCCGAAAACCGCGCAGAAGCAGCCTGCCGCGCCCCTGGTGAGGTATGATGACGAAATGGCGCTTCTGGTGCGCGAGCTCCGCGCGCTGAACATCAACATCTCGGGCCTTCTCTCCGCGCTCAAGGCGCCCGCGAAAAAGGGCTAGTTTGCGCCAAGCCAGGCAAGCACTTCCGAATTGTGCCCCTCGGGCTTGACGTCCTTGAATACCTTTTCCACCAGGCCGCCCTTGCCTATGACAACGGTTGTGCGCATGTTGCCCGTGAATTTCACTGGGCCGAATTTCTTCTCGCCCCAGACGCCGTATGCCTTTGCCACCTTGCCGTCCCCGTCGGAAAGCAGGGTGAACGGGAGCTTGTACTTCTGCGCGAATTTCACGTGCGACTTCCCGTCATCCGGCGAGATGCCCACAACCGGAACGCCGAGCCCCTGGAATTTCGGCAGGCTGTCCCTAAAGCCACACGCTTCTGTCGTGCAGCCTGGCGTGTCGTCCTTGGGGTAGAAGTAAAGCACGAGCCGCTTGCCCGCAAAATCCTTGAGCCGCACTGTTTTCCCGCCTGCATCCGGCAGTGAAAAATCAGGCGCTTCCATTCCTTCTGATATCATGTTCCCACCCCTGGCCAATAGTGAGTGGATATGCGCGGCTGCTTTTATGCGGCTTGTTACCCAAAGGGGCGTAGCCCAGCGCGAGAGGATGACAACGGGCATTGCCCTGCCAAGCGCACCGTATCAGCAGGAGAAGATGAATACCAGCCCGTGCTCTTCCTTTTTGTCAAGCCGCGCGTAGCCGTAGCGCTCGAACTGCACGATGTCGCCAACCGCAAGCTCGCGGCAGGAGGTTTCGCAATAGCCTGCGTCTTCCGACAGGGAGTTTTCGCGGAAGCTGCCTGCCTCGTCCAGCAGGTCGCCCGCAATCTTTACCTTGCATGGGACCGCTGACTCAACAGGCACCCACTGTATCTTCTTTGCAGCCAGGCCCTCGTCAGCGTCGTATTTTGCCTTTATGCCTTCAGGCGTTTTTTCAGTTACCACAAGGTTGTAAAGCTCCTTGATGCGGAAAGTCTCTCCGACCGTGAGCGCCTCTGCGTCCGTGCCCGCAATCCAGAACTCGGATGCCGCCGCTAGCCTTCTCTTGCCCATGCCGGGGTTCTTCGGGTGGTTGGATATTTCCGCCTCCCTTGAAGGCGCGCCTTCCACCAGAAGCCTTGCCGGCGAGCGCGCAAAGTAGCGGCGCATGCTTCTCTCATCAAGAATCTTGCGGTTCTCGGCGAGGAGCGCGTCCCAGCCAGGCTCGCTCTCCACCTTGGTAAGCCCGAAGGAGAGCACGAATGTCTTGATTGCCTCGGGCAGCATGCCCCTGCGCGCAAGCCCCTTGAGAGTGGGAAGCCTCGGGTCATCCCAGCCTTCCACTTTCTTCTGCTCTATAAGCGGCGTGATAAGGCGCTTGGAAATCGGCGCGCCCTTTATGGACAGGCGGGAGAACTCTATGAGGGAGGGAGGGCGGAGCTCGAGTATCTTGAGGATGGCAAAGTAAAGCTCGTTGCGCAGCTCATATTCCTTTGTCCTCATGGCGTGCGTGATGCCCTCTGTGGAGTCCATTATGGGCGCCACGAAATCGTACGATGGCCAGCACTTGTATTTCTCTCCCTGCCTGTAATGCGGGGCTTTTATTATCCTGAAAAGCGTGGGGTCGCGCATCACGGTGTTTTCCGAGTGCATGTCGCCGCGGAAGCGCACAACGGCGCTGCCCTCATCCATCTTCCCCTCGCGCATCTTTCGGAAAATCGCCATGTTCTCCTGCGGCTCGCGCGCTGCGCAGTCGCAGAGCCTCTTCTCCTCGCGCCCCTTCTTCACCTGCTCCGCAGTGCATGTGCATGCGTAAGCCTTGTACTTCACGAACATCTCGTCGCAGCTTGTGTAGAAGTCCTCCATCCTGTCGGACGTGTAGCTTTCCCCGCTCCATTCAATGCCAAGCCATTGCAGCCCTTCCTTTATGGCATCCACGTATTCCTGCTTTTCCTTCTCGGGATTGGTGTCATCAAAGCGGAGCAGCATCTTTCCCCCGTAATTCAGCGCCGACTGGCAGTCCAGCCACGCCGCCTTGGCATGCCCTATGTGGGGGTAGCCCGAGGGCTCGGGGGGGAAGCGCGTGAGCACGTGCCCGCGCGTTGCATTGGGAAGCTCAAGCTCCTTCTTCTCCTCTTTTTTCTCCGCGTACTCGAATTCCTTCATCTCCAAAATGACCTGCTCCATTGTGAGCGAGTTCACGCGCTTGGCTTCTTCATTAAGGAATTTCATGGTGGACTTCATGTCGCTTTTCGCGTCAGGGAACTCGCCGATGACTTTGCCCACCACCTTTGCCGGGATTGCGAGCTTGTAGTCCATCGCGTTTTTCAGCGAGTATTTGCGGATGGTTTCTTCCAGCGTGAGTTTTCCTGCCATGCACTACTTTCAGGAAGAAGATTATTAAGAATGTGCGGCACGGCGCGGGATGGCTACAGGGCGTTGGTTTGTAGCCATCCTGCAATGCTTATTTCTTCCTCAGCAGCCGCCCAAGGCTGCGGTATTCCTTGAGCATGAGTTCCATCGTAGGCCTCAAGTCGTAATGCTTTTCGTAAGCCTGTAGGGCGGCATAGTATTCGTGCCTGTTCCCAAGCTCAATGTTCATGGGAGGCATGCCATGCTTGAGCAATATGTTGTTCAGGAGGAGTCTGCCCACCCTGCCGTTGCCATCCTGGAACGGGTGGACGTTCTCGAACTGGTTGTGCACCACGGCAGCAAGGACGATTGGCGGGTATTTTTTTGCGTTCTTTTTGTACCATCTGGCACGCTCCCAGAGCAGTTTCCTGAATTCGGATGATGGCGCGCCGCGGTGCACTATGTTGCCCAACCCGTCCGCAACCACCACTTCCACGCCCTTTGCCCGAAGCTTGCCCGCGAATGGCTTGGAATTCTCGAACACGATTTTATGCAGCTTCAATATGAGGGGGACCGAGACGTGCTCGCGCGTCTTGCGGATGAAAGCAATCGCCTTTGCAACCCCGTAAGTCTCGGAGATGTCCTCCTTGGGCTTGTCGGGCCACTTGCCACTCTCCAGTATCTCTGCCGCCTCTTTTTGGCTGATGGACGAGCCCTCGATGGCATTTGTGCTGTATGCGAACGCCTTGGTGAACGTGCGCCAGTCTGCCTCTGAAAGGTGCGCCACCTTTATGTGCGCCTTTGCCTCCAGCGCCTTCAGCCCCGCGAGCTCGCTTTTGGAAAGCACAGTCTCGAATGGGTCTGGAATCCTCTTGGCGGCATCAAGCCTTGACAGGAGCGCGCCTTCCGCCTTCTTTTTGAGCGTTTCGAGCCTGTTTTTGTCAAGATTCGTGCCCAAGTAAATCCTTGCCTTCCTGACTTTCCCACCCTGCCTGAATGAGTGTGCGAGGTAATACCTTTTGTGTTGCCCGCGCTTCTGGATTTCGATGTGCATGACGTCCATTAGGATGACTACATTTTATAAATATATCTGAAGGGATGACTACTGATGCTAGGGGCGACTACAATGCGTCTTTTAGGGGGCACGCCAAATCCTGCATTTGGGGGCACGCCTCAGCGCCTTGCGTACCTGTGCACGTCCACGCCGATGCGCTTCATCTCCTCCGATGTCCTGCCAGTTATCACGAGGCGCGCACGGTGGAATGTCCAGAGGTTCTTGCTGCCGGAAAGGAGCATTGCAATCTTCAGGTCGCGCTTCCACGCCGCGGCTTCCTTTGCAGGGTCTGCTGCGCGCAGGAAGGGAAGCGCTGCGCCTGCGAAAGAGGAGCCAAGCGCGAGCGCCTTTGCAGCGTCAAGCCCGTTCCGCACGCCGCCGCTCCCAATGGTTTCTATCACTTCGGAGCATGCGGCTATGGAGACGCAGGTCGGGTTGCCCCAGTTTTCGAAAACAGGGGACTCGCCGCTCCTCATGTACTCCACCTTGCTCCAGGAGGTGCCGCCCGCCCCTGAGACGTCCACCATGGAAACGCCTGCGCGGCGAAGCGCCACTGCGGCGTCCAGGCTCATGCCTGCGCCGGTCTCCTTCACGATGACGGGCATGCCCAGGTCGCGCGCAAATATCCCAATCTGTTCAAGTATGCCTGTGAAGTCATGGTCTCCTTCCAGCTGGCAGACCTCCTGCAGCGGGTTGAGGTGGATGGCAAGCGCGTCGGCTTCCACCGTGTCAAGCGCCTCGCGGACTTTTTTCACCCCGTATTTTTTCAGCTGGCAGCCGCCGATGTTGCCGATGAGCGGGATGGTGGGCGCGGCTTTCCTTACCTTGTAGGTGGCCGCAAGCGCGGGCTTTTCAATCATGGCGCGCATGGACCCCAAGCCAAATGCAAGGCCTTCCTTTTCCGCGGCTGCCGCGAGCTTGGCGTTTATTTTTGCAGCCTCGGGGTAGCCGCCCGTCATGCCCAATATTATGATGGGGGCGGAAAGCATCTTGGAAAACATGCGGCACTCGGTGTCCACGTCGTCAAACGACATCTCCGGCAGGGGCTGGTGCACAAAGCGCACATCGCCAAAGCCTGCCGTGAATGAATATTCGACGTCTTTTTTGCGCGCGGCTTCCACGTGCTCGCGCTTCCTGCTCTTGATATCCGCCGCCATAGTGACACCCGCAAGGAATCCGCAAACATCCTTTTTAAAGTGCAGTGCGTTATTGCTGCATGGCAACGCTTGACTGGATAAGGGAAAAATACATTTACCTCGTGGTGCTTGCGCTTTTGCTGCTGCTTGGCTATGTGCTCATGATTTTCCAGGCGGGCAACATCCCGCCCGAGGCTGCGCGCGTGTACCTTGAGGCGCTGGTGGCAATTGCCACGCTGGCGCTCCTTTATTTCGCCTACTTCAACGTGGCCTCGAAAAAAGCCGAGGATGTCGCGCGCCTCGAGCTTGCGGTGCGCCCCATACTCATTTGGGAGCTGGAGCCGAAAAACGGCGGCGCGCAGATGGTCTACAGGTCGGTGAAGCACCCGATTTACGACTTCCGCGCAACGCTTAGCTGCGCAGGCAAGGAGCTGGTGCTGGACGAGAGGCACATAGACGTGTTCGAGGCCAACCCCGACGCGGAAAAGAAAAGGGACGTCACCGCCTTCATCCGCGAGGCGATGGGCAGCAAGGACTCGCGCAAGCTTGGCATAATCTTCACCTATCACTCGGAAGCCGGCGGGCATTATGAGCTTGTTTTCAGCAAGGAAGTCTCGCGCAAGGGGAAAGGCTTCCTGTTCGAGCACAGGAAATTCGTGTCAGCGAAATACCCATGGCGCGCCGAAGCCGTGCTTTTTGACGAAGATTAGGCGCTACTGTTCATTGCGCACCGGCTCGACTTTTATGCCATCCCACAGCCACTTGAGCTTGTAGATGCGCCGAAGCGTCTGGTTGACCAATTGCATGGAAAGCCCCGATGCCTCGTCCGATTGCGTGCCGCCCGAGAGGAAGGAGGAAAGCGCCTCAAGCGTGAGGCTGGGGGCGGTTTTGGCAAGCTCGCTGAAAAGCACGAGAAGCGCGGTGGACTGCGGCACCCTGCCAAAGGCGGTGGAAACCGACAGGCCGGTGCGTGTCGAGGTGATTTTCACCTTTTCCTGCAGGCGTGCGTTCAAGAAGGAGGCCATTTCCTTTGCCAGCGCAAGCTCGTTTAAGGGGAACGAGATGGAAACCGGCGCTGCGCCGTTTGCATGCAGGTCCAGCGCGTCATACATGCAGACATCCACCCTATAGCCGCAGAGCAGGTGGGGGCTATTGCGCCTTGTTGCAAACCCCACATAGGCATTGCTTATGCCGTTGAGGTGCGCAACCCCGCCGCCGGGGGAGATGCCCGGGATTTCGGTGCTGGGGGATATTTTGCGCGAGTCCGGAAGGAAAAGCCCGCCCGCAGGCAGCGCCTTGCCCTCGATGGCCTGCATCGGCCGCACGAATTTTTCCTCAGCCCGAAAGAAAGTCACGTACCTAAAAGTGCGCGACTGCTCAGGCACGAGGACAGGGATTCCATCGTCAAAGCCCTGCCTCACCTCAAGCATGGCAGGCATGCCGATGAACTTGGACGGCACGATGAAGCGGTTTTCGAAGCCTTGCCTTGCGCGCCATTTCATCTCGCGCTCAAGCTCTTCCCCCTTCCGCGGCTTGACGACAAAGCGGCCCACAAGCACGGGCCGCGCCCTTTCCTTCCTGTTGCGCATAAGCTCGTTTGCCTTGCCTGAATATAGGAAAAGATGCGCCCATTCGTTGGGCAGCATGAATTCCAGGCGCCTGTTCACTTCCCTAAGCGCCGCTGCGTGTGGGTTGGCTGCAGCCGCAAGGCTGCGCATTTGTATGTGCAGGCTGTTCATTCCATCGCCTCCTTTCTCCCGTTAGGAATGGCTGATTGGGAATAAAAGGCGCTTTACAAAGGAAGGAGTAGCGCGCCTACCTTTTGTGCATGAGCGCGTAGTCTATCGCGTTCCTGTCAAATCCTACTATTACTTCCCCGCCGATGTCAAGCACAGGCACGCCCATCTGGCCTGTTTTAGTGAGCATCTCCAAAGCGCGCGCCTGGTCTGCGGCGACATTCACATCTTCATACTTGATGCCGCGCTCGCCAAGGTAGCGCTTTGCCATCACGCAGTAGGGGCAGGTCGGCGTGGAATACACCGTCACCTTGGGCTGGGCAATCGTCCTTTCATCTATCATGGGAAACACCGCGGGAAAGGTAATTCAAAGGAATATAAAGCGCGCCTGAAAGGATTTGAGTAGAAAGTCAGGGCTCGAGCCTGAAGTAAACCCGCCTGTTGCTCTTGCCCTTGTTTTCCGCGGAGAGGAAAATTATTTTTCCAATCTCACTTGTGTTCCTCACGTGCACGCCTCCGTCAGCCTGTTCATCTACGTCGCCAATCTTCACAATGCGCAGCTCCTTCACTTCCGGCGGCAGCGCGCCTGCCAATTTCACCATGCCGGGCAAGCGAAGCGCCTCCTCGCGCGCGAGATGGGAAACGGAGACGTCAAGGTTGCGCGCGATTTGCGCATTTGCCTCGCCTACAAGCGCCTCGAATGCGGCTTTGTCGAAGTTTTCCATGGAAAAGTCAAAGCGGCTCCTGTCGATGTCTATCGAGTTGCCGGTTATCAGTATGCCGCTTTTCCTGAACATGATTGCCGAGAGTATGTGCCCTGCTGTGTGCGAGCGCATGAGGCGGTGCCTGCGTTCCCAATCTATCTCGCAGGCGACTTCGTCGCCTGGCGCCAAGGCAGGGGCAGCGGCGCCTTCCATGCCTGCCGCCGGCGCGCCAATCTCGTGCTGTATTGCGCCGTCCTTTTTCACGACATAGATGACCGGGAATGCTGCGCCGTCGCTTTTGCGCACGAGCTTCCCAGTGTCCGACACTAGCCCGCCGCCGCGCGGCGAGAAGATGCTGGCATCAAGCGTGGCGAATTTGCCTTCGGCAACGGCCTGCACGCGCGCGCTGCAGCTGCGCGCGTAGGAGTCTGACAGGTAAAGCGGGTTTTCCATGCTTGGCAATGTGCCGGGGCATGTTTAAAAATTTGCCCTGCAATATTCGTGCGGGAGGGATAATCATGTTCAAATTCACAGTTGAGGATGCCAAGCGCTACAAGAATGCCACCGATGCGATTGTCAACCTCATAGACGAGGGCATAATGGAGGTGCGCGAGGACGGGCTGTACCTGCGCGCCATGGACCCGTCCCAAATCGCCATGGTGTCCTTTGCAATGCCAAAGGCGGCATTCTCAGAATACGAGGCTCCCACGCCGTCGGCAAAGGTGGGGCTCAATTTCGACGCGGTCGCGAAGATACTCTCGCGCACGCGCGGCGCCGAGAAGCTCTCGATTTCGCAGGAAGGCAACAAGTTCCAGCTGAAGTTCGTGGGCCAGGGGAGGAAGAGGAGCTTCAAGGTGCCCATCCTCGACATGCCCGCAGGGGCGGCAAAGGAGCCCACCATAGCCCATGACGCCGTGGTGAAGGTGTCGAGCTCGCACTTCCGCGAGTCGCTGCGCGACGCCTCGCTCATAGGCTCTCACATCAGCCTCGAGGCGAACGAGGCCGGCTTCTCAATAGAGGTGCACGGCGACTCGTCCGACCTTACCGAGGAGAGCGAGAAGGCGGGCGAGGAGATAATGGAGATGAAGGTCGCAAAGCCCGCGCGCGCCACGTTCCCGCTGCAGTACCTTGACGACATCGTGAAGGCCTGCCCGGACAATTCGCCGCTCACCATCTACCTCAAGACGAATGCGCCCCTGAAGGTGGAGTACGAGGTGGAAAGCGCCAAGGTGGTCTACTACCTCGCGCCCAGGATTGACAGCGACTAAAATGCCTCGCTACAAAACGCTTCTTATTGACTGGGGAGACACTCTCTGTGAAAGCAGCCTGGCTTATCGGAAGATTGGGAAGGGCGCTGCGAAAATATTTTGCAGGCGTGGCTACAGGATGGACGAGGACAAATACCTCCGCATCGCAAAGAAAACGAGGAAAGGATTTCAGAAGGAACTTAAGGGCAATGCGAAAAGGCAAGCAATGGGCATTTACGAGCAGAGGATAATTGAAAAGGTCGGCGGCAAGGTTTCCCTGGAGGAGGCACGCAAGATAGACCTTGAAATATTTGCTCTTTACTTGAAGAAATGCCGCGCGCGCCAAGGCGCAAAGCAATTTCTTAGGAGGGTGCGCAAGTGCGGGCTGAAGATTTTCCTTGTTTCAAACTCCAACCACTACAAGCTGAGCCACGAGATTGCTGCCACGGGCATGGGAGAATATTTCGACGGGATAGTCTGCTCGGAAAAGTGCGGGCAGGAAAAAAGCAGCGGCGTCCCTTTTTCGCTCGCAATGGAGATGGCAATGAAGAGAGGATTTGCCGCGAAGCCATCTGATTTTGTGATGGTGGGCGACAGGGAGGGAGAGGACGGAGTTGCGAGGAAGCTCGGCGTAAGAGCGATAATTGTTGGCGATAAGCCCGGCGAATTTGAAAGGGTGTTTAGGCAGGTTTGCTGAGCCACCCGCACCCTTTCCAGCGCGGTTTATAAAGTGTGCCAAGGCAACCTCATCAAGGCGTTTTGAATGGTTGAAAAACTAGCGATTAGCATAGAAAAACTGTCCAAGCACTTTGGCACGCTCAAGGCGGTGGACGGCATAAGCCTCACCGTGCAGGAGGGGGAGATATTCGCGCTTCTGGGCCCCAACGGCGCGGGCAAGACCACCACCATTTCCATGCTCATCGGCCTTCTTGCGCCCACTGCGGGCAAGGCGACCGTTGCGGGCTTTGACGTGCAGAAGGAGCCGCTGAAAGTCAGGCAGCAAATCGGCGTGGTTTTCCAGCAGCCGTCGGTTGACGACCTGCTTTCAGGCAGGGAGAACCTGGAAATGCATGCCATGCTCTACAACGTGCCTGCCAAGGGAAGGAAGGAAAGGATTGACGACATGATTTCGCTCGTGGGGCTGACTGCGAGGCAGCATGCCAAGATAAGGGAGTATTCGGGAGGCATGAGGAAGCGCCTCGAGATTGCGCGCGGGATAATGCACCGCCCGAAAGTGCTTTTCCTTGACGAGCCCACCACGGGGCTTGACCCGCAGACGCGCCAGCACATATGGGAGTACATCAGGAAAATGTCAAAGCGCGAGGGCACCACGGTTGTTTTCACCACGCATTATCTTGAGGAGGCTGAGCAGTTCGCGGAAAGGGTGGCAATCATAGACCATGGCAAGATTATCGCGGTGGGAAAGCCGCACGAGCTGGTGGAAGAGCTGGGCGGCGACACTGTCATCATGAAGGCAAAGGACGCGAAGGCAGTGGCGGCAAGGATAAGGAAGATGAAATTCGCCTCGCACGTGAAAGCCGAGGGCAATGGCGTGCAAGTCACGGTGGCAGACTCGCACAAGAACCTGCCAATCCTGCTAAAAGCGCTCTCAGGCATCGAGGCGATTGAGATACGCCCTGCGACGCTGAACGAGGTTTTCATAAAATACACGGGCAAGGGCATACGCGAGGATGCAGCGGAAGGCGGGTTCTGGGAAAGGATGATGAAAAAATACGATTAGTATTTTTTCAGTATTTGCGGGCTTGCCCGCAAATCTGATGAACCCGAACAACAGGTAGCTGAGGCGGGCGGATGGCGCCCGATAGATGGTAAGTGGTTGACATGGGATATTTTGACGGAGTCTACGCAATCTGGGTGCGGGAGATAATAGTCTTCTTCAGGGAGAAGGAGAGGGTGGTTTCCGCAGTGGTCACCCCGCTCCTCTGGATTTTCGCAGTTGGCGGCGGGCTTGGCGCAAGCGTGGAGATAGCAGGCATGAACTACCAGACCTTCTTGTTTCCCGGCATTGTGGCAATGGCAATTCTTTTCGGCTCCATATTCTACGGGATGTACATCATATGGGACAGGAAACTGGACTTCCTGAAAGAGGTGCTGGTGGCGCCCGTGCCGCGCTCCGCGGTGTTCCTTGGCAAGATGCTGGGAGGCGCAAGCGATGCCACCATGCAGGCCACCGTGCTTTTGGTAATCGGAGTGGCGTTCGGCTTCATACCAGGCATTTCGCAGTTCCTGCTGGCAATCCCGCTTGTGGTGATAGTGGCGTGCTGCATGACAAGCATTGGCTTGATAATCGGCGCGAACATGAAGTCGCCCGAGGGATTCAACCTCGTGATGAGCTTTGTGATGTGGCCCATGTTCATGCTTTCAGGAGCGCTTTTCCCTGTGGAGAACCTGCCCACCTACCTGAACATCATAGTGAGGCTCAATCCCATGACGTATGGGGTGGACCTGATGCGCGAGGCGCTTTTGGGCACCGGGCAGTTCGGCATTGCCTACGACGTTGCGGTGCTGGTGGTTGCGACCTTGGCATTCGCATTCATTGCCAGCAAGAGCTTTGACAAGATGCAGATTTAGGGGGAGCCGCGTGGAAATATACAACAGCCTGGGAAGGAAAGTGGAGAAGTTTATCCCGCATAGCCCGAAGGCCGCCAAAATTTACACCTGCGGCCCCACTGTGTATGCTCGGCCGCACCTCGGCAACTTCAGGACGTATGTTTTTGAGGACGTGCTGAAGCGCTACCTGCTCCACCAGGGTTACCGCGTGCGCCATGTGATGAACATCACGGACGTTGACGACACCATTTCCAGGGAAGTCCGGAAAACGGGCGTGCCGCGCGCAAAGCTCACCAGGAAGCATGAGGGCTTTTTCAGGCAGGACGCCGCACTGCTCGGCATAATGCCTGCCGCCAGCTACCCGCACGTGAGCGATTATGTGGAAAGGATGGCAGGCACTGTCGGGAAGCTCCTGAAAATGGGCGCCGCCTACCGGGATGAGAAGCACAGGATATTTTTCGACATTTCGAAGTTCCCGTCCTACGGTAAATTGGCAGGGAGGAGGATAAGGGGAAGCGGGAAAGTGATGCGCGAGGAGTACAAGCCTTTCCAGGCAGGCGATTTTTTGCTCCTGGGCAGGTGCCCGAACGCGGAGTGCGAAAAATGCATGGAGACGCGCCTGGGCATGTGCAAACCTGCCTGGAACGTGCAGTGCGCCACCATGGCAACCGCCGAGCTTGGCAGCAACATCGACATTTCCATGGGCGGGCAGGACAACCTGTTCAACCACCACGAGAACACGCGCGCGATTGCGGACACGCTTTGCGGCCATGAATTTTCAAGATATTACGTTCACGTGCGCCACTTATTGCTTGACGGGGAGAAAATGAGCAAGTCAAAGGGCAATGTGGTGCTGCTGCCGGATTTGCTGAAGAAAGGCTTTGCGGCGCGCGAGGCGCGCATGCTGCTTTTGTCAGTTCATTATAGGAAAAGGCTGAATTTCACGTGGGAATATGCAAAAGAAATCAAGCTAAGGTCAATCGCACTAAGGAAGGCAATCAATGTTCTGAAGAGCGCGCGCGGCGATGGGAGGGAAGGCTTTGCCCAGTTTTCTTCTGATGCAAAAGAGGATTTCGAGGCTGCGATGGATGACAATATGGATGTGCCTTCAGCGCTTGCCGTCGCTGAAACGTTCGCGCGCGAGTGCGCGGATGCGGGCCTGTCAAAAAAGCAGGCTGCCGCGGCGCTTGCGCTGCTTAAGAAATTCGATTCGGTACTGGCGTGCCTGCCGCTCTAGTTTTTGCTGTAGGTCAGCGGGATGAAAATCGTTATGCCGAACTTGCCCCTCACGCCGTTGTTGTCGTCGCTGACCCCGTTGGCATACTTGTATGGGCGTTCTGAGAAATCGCTGTCCTTGAATTCGTAGCGGGTCTTGTACTGGAGGCCGAGGGGGTGGTCGATTTTCAGCAGGAAGTTCACCTGCGCAAAAACCATGACAGCTATGTTGCGAAGCTTTGGCCCGAGGTTCCCGCCCACGCCGCCCGTGAAAGCAATAAAGGTCTGCTTCACGTCGAAGGTGGTGCTGACCGAGCTTATTTCCCTGCCCACGCCGCCCGTGAATGAATAGGTTATGTCCGCGCCTTTCCCAAAGCTCCTTATCATGCCCATTGAGGCGCCGACCGAGGCGAAGAAATGCGAATAGCTGTAGCGGAGCGCAATCGACGGGACTTCGATGAACAATGTCTTTGTTGCAGGCACGGTTATGTCCCTGACCACTATTGTGCCGCTGCGCGAACCATCGGTCTTGCCGCCCACCGCCCCGCCCCAGTACTCAGGCACGAGAGTGGTTGCAACCGCTGCCTCGACCAGCAGGCTCCAATCAGCATTGCAGCCCCACCTGTAAAAGCAGTAGGACGCGCCGATGCCCGCAAAAGGCGTGGCAAACTCGTTGATGAATGCAGACGCTTTGATGGACAGGCGGTCGCGCGTGAATGCCTCGAAGCCTTTCTGCCTGCTTTCCTTCACAGGCTTCTTTTTTATCTTCAAGGCGTGCTCCACTTGGTCTTCGGCGAAATAAACCTCGGCATTCTGCGCAGCGCGGCGGTTTGGCGTGATGTGGATTATGATGCCCGTCATCTTCCCGCTTGCTGGGTCAATATACTCCAGCTTGCCATTCAGGTAACCATCGTCCTTCTTGGAGAAAATCGTGAGGCCTTTGATCGTGATGCCCTTGCTGGAAAAAATGCGAAGAGTCGCGTCCGGGCGCTGGGAAGCGAGATTGATTGTGTCGCCTTTGGAAAGAGAGTAGGTTTCTTTTTTCGCCTCTTTGGATGGCCATGCCGCGGTTGCCTTGTCAATTTTGGGCGCCATCTGCGCGAATGCCCGGGGCGCAGGGCTGATTTGGGAAGGCTGCTCCTGTGCGAGCCCCTTGCCTGCAAAAAGCGAGGCTGCGGCTATTGCAGGCACTACCATGAATTTTACTGCCTTCTTCATGTTCCTTATGTGTAGGCAAGTGTTTATAACTGTTGTTATAGGTGGCTGTTCGTGATGCTATTTAGCGGCGCCTTGGCGGCTGCGCAGGCATTATTCCTTGGCTTAGATGACGCCTGCCGCTGCAAGTACCGCGGCTTCTTCCATGCTGAGTTTGCCACTGAGGTGCTTGCACCTAAGATTCCTGCATGCCATGTAGAGTTTTCCTTCGCTTCCTGCCTTATGGTGCGGCGGCGCTCCGTTCAGCGCCACAAAATCCTTGTAGGCTTGCGCCCAGTAGGAAACATTGTGCCTTTTCCTATGTTCTTCATTGTTTTTCCGGATAAGCCCACGCCTGCCCCGGCAAGAAGCGTTGGGCTGTATTTTAGGTGAATCCCGGGCTGGCGGGTGAAGGCAGATTATGCCCGCATCTGCAAGCACCGCTACTTCTTTCCTATCAAGCGTGCCATCCAAATGTTTTGCGCGCAGGTAATAGCATACATGGTAAAGCAGGTTTTCCTCCTTTGGCGCGTTTAGCGAATGGGAAGGGACGCGCCCGTGTTTGAGGACAAATTTCTTGTAAGCGCCCGCATGGTAGAAGGCATTGTGCCTCTTTGGGACCATATCCACCCCGGCATCATCAAGCTGCTTTTGCCTTTCGCCAGAAAGCAGCCCGCTTTTGAAAAGATGGACCTGGTTGTTCCGCCAGGATTTCGACCACTTGCTTGACGGGTCGCTTATGTATTTTTTGATGCATTCCCCATATCGCAGGCGGCGCCCAGAGGACAATATCGACTCGGCGAGCACCACGCCGATTGACTCAAATTCGTTGATTTTTTCCTGATTCAGCTTGCCGCGGTTTTTCACGATGGTTTGCAGCTCAATCCAGTCCAGCGACCACTTGCTTGTGGGTTCTGATTTGTACTTCTCAAAGTTCTTTCTCCATACTGAGTTGATGGCAGGCCTTGGCGGGCTTGCCTTTGTTGCCTTGTGCCTGTCCATCCGTTTTGGCATGCTCGGCGGCACGCTTTTCTTGGAACCCATGAGCTCTTCAAAGCTATAGATGCCCTTGGAGTACATTTCGCCGCTCACGCCCTGCTTCAAGAATACAGTCCTGCCCATGCTGGGCATTAATGTCACAAAAGGTAGATAAATGTGTTGCCATTGCCTGAGGGCTCAGAGCTTTTTGTACATGAATGTCTGGTCGTCCCCGTCCTCTTCGTAGAAGTTCACCCTGCCGCCGATTTTGAAGCCCTGCTTTTCGTAGAATGCCTGGATGGGCTTGCCGGTGTAGATGTCCACGCGCAGGAACTTTGCACCCGCTGCGCGCGCGAGTTCTTCCACGCGCACGATAATTTTCTTGCCAATGCCTGCTCCAAGGTAATCGTTGCCGACGAGGATGAAGTAGAGCACGAACGCCTCCACTTCCTCGCGCGTGGCAAACACTGCCACGAGCTTGCCGCCCTCGGTAACTGCATAGGCGGCAAGGCCGCAGCGCGGGCAGCCGCGCTGCGAGAACACCTTGCGCATGTGCGAGGCCCAGCCTGCGCCGAACGCGCCCTTTGCCGCGCTGAGCATTCCGTTGAAGGCAGGCAAATGCTTCTTGCCGAAGCGCATGAACCGCATGGCATGGGATGGCGCGCGCAGATTTATAAAAGGGCGAATGGAAAGTGCGGGTATGAAAGAGATTTTTGAAAGGCGGAAGCGGCTGTTTTCCGGCGCTGCGTTTTCAGCCGCGGTTTTCTGCAACGGGGACCAGACCAGGGGCGAGTGCGCGTCGTTCTGCTATTTCTCTGGCTGCAGGACGGACGGGAGCTACCTTGTGCTTAGGAAAAACGGCGGGATGCTGCTCACGCACGGGATGAACTATGAGGAGGCAAAGGAAAGCTGCTGCTACCCCGTGAGGAAGTTCGGCAGGGAGCCTGTGAAGGACCTGAAAAGGGCGTGCGGCAGGGGAAAGATAGGCTTTTCGCCGGGCGAAATGCATGCCTCGCGCTATCTTGCGCTCCGGAGGATGGCAAAGCTGAAGCTCGTTGACGCCGGAGAGAAGATTGCCGAAGTGCGCGGGAGGAAAAGCGCGGCGGAAGTGCGAAAGATTGCAGCCTCCGCAAGGATTGCAAGGAAGATACTGGATGGGCTTCGCCCGTGGGACTGCAGGACCGAACGAGAGCTGGACGCGCACCTGAAAATCCGCGCGCTAGAGGTTGGATGCGACCTTGCCTTTGAGCCCATCGTGGCGTCAGGCAGGAACAGCGCGCACCCGCACCACAAGACGGGAAACGCAAGGCTGGGAAATTTCGTGCTGGTGGATTTCGGGGTGAAAAAGGACGGCTACTGCTCGGACTTTACCCGGTGCTATTTCAGGAAAAAAGGCATGGTGGAGCAGGTGGCGTATGAAAAGTGCAGGAAAATATATGGCGAGATTGCCCGCGCGCTGCCGAAATGCAGGACTGGCAGGGACGTTGCGCTCCTTGGCGGCAGGCTCATGAAAAAATACGGCCTGCCCCCGCTCATCGCCTCCATCGGGCACGGCATTGGGATGGAAGTGCATGAATATCCCCGCCTTGGGCCAAAGTCGGATGAAATGCTGGAAGGCACGGCGCTGGCCATCGAGCCTGCGGCATATTACCCCGGAAAATTCGGCGTGCGCTACGAGGGCATGTTGGCGCGCGTGAAGGGAAAATGGCGCGAAATCTGAACGCCTGTGCAAAGAGCATTCTTTTAAAAGATTATAGGGCATATCCCAACCCACAGAAGACGTGTTCTTCGAAGAGAGTGATAATATGAAGATAGTTATATCAGACCCAAAGGCAGGCAAGAGCTACGGAATCGACCTTGCGAAGGACAAGGAATCCGCGCTCATCGGCAAGAAAATCGGCGACAAGCTGGAAGGCGGCGCGGTCGGAGCAGAAGGGTACGAGCTTGAAATCATGGGCGGAAGCGACAGCTCGGGCTTCCCCATGAGGAAGGACGTGTCAGGCCCCAGGCGCGTGGGAGTCATCCTGAACAGCGGCACGGGCTTTCGGAAGCTTGGCAAGGGCGTGCGCGCGAAGAGGAATGTGCGCGGCAACATCATCTCTGACCAGATAGTGCAGGTCAACACCAAGGTAATCACGGCAGGAAGCAAGCCGCTCGAGGAGATATTCCCCAAGGCAGCGGCGGGCGAGGGCAAGAAGGAAGAGAAGAAGAAGTAAGTTTGTTAGAGGAAAATAATGCAAGCTGAAGTCAACATCGGGATGGTCGGGCATGTCGACCATGGGAAGACAAGCCTGACGCGCGCGCTTACGGGCAAGTGGACGGATACGCACTCCGAGGAGCTCAAGCGCGGAATCACCATAAAGATAGGCTATGCCGACGTGACTTTTTACAGGAGCAAGGACGGCACGGCATACGCAACGGAAGCGGAGGCTGCGAAGGACAACCTCCTTTTGCAAGAGCAAAAGGGGTCCCCTTCGCCAGGGGCGAAGAGGGAGGACAAGTGGGAGGTTGCGCGCTATGTCTCCTTCCTTGACGCGCCCGGGCACGAGACTCTGATGACCACCACCATATCCGCCTCAAGCATACTTGACGGCGCGGTGCTGGTGATTGCGGCGAACGAGGAGTGCCCACAGCCGCAGACAGAGGAGCATTTGCAGGTGCTCGACATTTTGGGCATCAAAAACGTCGTGGTCGTCCAGAACAAGATAGACCTGGTGGACAAGGAAAAGGCGATGGAGAACTACCGCCAGATAAAGAAATTCCTGAAGGGCTCGACTGTGGAGGATGCGCCCATCGTGCCCATATCCGCAAACTACAATGCCAACATCGACAAGCTCATCGAGGCGATTGAAAAGACAATCCCCACTCCAAAGCGCGACACAACGCTTCCCGCGCGCATGTACGTCGCGCGCTCGTTCGACGTGAACAAGCCAGGCGCGGACATATCAAAGCTCAAGGGCGGCGTGGTGGGCGGCTCGCTCATACAGGGCATGCTCAAGGTCGGGGACGAAATCGAGATTGTCCCCGGCATTGCAAAGAAAATAAAGGACAAGGAGGCAATTGAGCCCCTTGTCCTGAAAGTGAGCGCGCTCATGGCCGGCGGCCAGAGCGTGCAGGAGGCGCACCCGGGAGGGCTTATTGGCGTTGCGACGGGGCTTGACCCCGCGGTCGCAAAGTCCGACCACCTTGTGGGCAACCTGATCGGGAAAAAGGGCACCCTTCCGCCAGTGCTTTCCGAGATTACGCTGGACTATTCGCTGCTCAAGCGGGAGGGGTTCGACAACCCTGCGCTGAAAGCCGCGGAGCCGCTTGTGGTTTCCTCGGGCACCGCCACCTCGCTTGGCGTGATTGTGAAGCTCAAGGGAACTACCGTTACTCTCAAGCTCAAGCGCCCCATCTGCGCGGACAAGGGCAACAAGATGGCAATCACGCGAAGGCTCGGGCAGCGCTGGAGGCTGTCAGGCTACGGCGTGCTGAAGTAGGCGGGAACGTGCTTGTCAAGGAAATCCCCAATTGCAAGGAGTTTGTCGCCGGGGACGGCTGCTATTTAAGGGAAGTGCTCCTTCCGCCGGGGGATTCTGCTGGTGAACTGTTCAGCATGGGAAAAGGGGAAAGAAGCCGTGCCGGGATAATCACTTATTTTGCATTTTAGAAAGAGTGTAGACATCAGCCACATTGTTCTTGTTTTCCGAAGACTCGTAAGTGTACGTTCCGTGCGAGACCAAGCTGAATCCAATAAGTGAGAGGAAACCTTCCATGTCGTGCCTGCTCTGGAAATATGCCTGCTGCCCAAGGTTCCTGTTGATGTCCTTGCGCTGTGTATAATCCATGACGCGAAGCTTGAAGTGCATTCCATTCACTTCCAGCGGAACAATGATGTCTTTGCATCCGCACCGGATGCAGTCCTCGAAAAACGGGATGTTTGACGGGTTTCTTGCATCCCGGAAATTTATTGCCGCCATTCCGCCATCAACCAGGGACGAATACGCATACATGCCCATATTTTCCACGCAATTTGCATAAATCATGGCGTTTACCAGGATGGCGCCATGGAATGAGTTTGACGGCGGGCGGGCTTTTGCCACATCCGCCTGCTTGAAAACGCCATGGGGGATGCTTTTCTTTGCCTCGACAAGCATTTTTTGGGAGATGTCCATGCCAGTAAGCCGGACGCGCGAGTCATTCTTGAGGAATTCCAGTTCGTGGGCAAAGCCGCAGGCAACGTCAATGAGCTTTACAGGAGGGCCGAATTTCAATATCAAGGACTCGATTATTGGCTTGTGGAACCGTTCAAAATAAGCCTGGCTCTGGGATGGGCTGGCGATGATCCGCTTGTACTGCTCGGTGTTATAGACGCTGAAATTGATTTTTGAGTTTTTCATCCAGATGCCCTGGGTTGGAAGTATGGCGAAGAGTATTTAAGTATTGTGTTTGGAAGCGGAAAAAGAAGAGTTGACTGCATCTACAATCTTTTCAGGGCCAAAATCGCAGCCTCGCGCTTTTCGTAGGGGACTAGCACGTGGTCGTGGTGGTAGCCGGCGAACACGTTTGCGGGGATTTTCGCGCGAGCGAGCGCGGATGAGAATTCCGCAGTCATGCCGACATCGCTGAGGGAAGTTTGCGCCTTGAAAGTGATGAGCGCGAACGGGCCTTGCATCCTGCTGTCAGTGTAGCGCGCCAATTCCTCTTTCGCTTCCTCGCGGAAAACCGCGGTCAGCCCCTCTTCCTCGCGGAAAATGCAGATTATATGGGAAAGGTAGTTTGCCAGCCCCATCATCTGAGCCTCGGAAAACGTGCCGACGAAGCACTTGCCATCCGAAAGCGAGGGGAGAAGGTTTTTTCCTGCCATGCTAAGTGAGTTGGGGGCTGATTTTATATTATTAACCGCAGAATTGCCATGGGGATGCTCATGAACATTGCAGGATTGTGCTCGATTTGCGGGAGGACTGCGACAGAAACCTGCCGCTCGTGCGGGAAGGGCAACTGCGGAAGGCCGCAGTGCAAGACGGGATTTGTCTGCAACGACTGCGCAAAGGGGAAGCAGCAGTAGCTGGCGCTTATTGTTCCTTGATTAGCGGGAGCAGGAAGGGCCAGGGCTTCATGGAAAACTCGCGTAAGTTTTCCAGCATTATAGTGGGAGAAGCGGGCTATAATTCGAAGAAACACTCGGCAGGGTTTTCCTGTATTATAATTGCGAAGCAATTATAATTTGAGGAAGAACTCGTGGAACTTCGTAGTGGTAAGCTCGGGGTGGAACGCGCAGGCGAGGAAATGGCGCTCGCCCTTCTTCTGGTAGGCCGCGACCACTTCCTCCCCGTGGAAAGCCATGGGCTGGCAGTCCTTGGATGTCGGCGCTATCCTTGGCGCGCGGATGAAGACGCCGTTTATCGTGCCGAACACCGTGGTGAGGCGCGATTCGAACGAGGAAAGCTGGGAGCCGTAGGCGTTCCTTGAGGCTGAGATGTCCATGAGCGAGAGGAAGCGCTGGCCTGGCACTGCGCCCTCCACGCTTTTTGCAAGCATTATTGCGCCTGCGCACGTGCCGAATATCTTCCTCACGCGCAATATGTCGGGGAAGAGCCCCTCGCGCTCCATGAGCCTGCTTATTGCGGTGGACTCGCCGCCGGGCAGTATTATCCCGTCCAGCCCTTCGGCGTCCTGCCGCGTGCGGACTTCCACCACCTGGGCAGGCAGGGAGCATTTTGCCGAGGCTGAGAGAAGCGCGTTTATGTGCTCCTCCACCCCGCCCTGGAGGGAGAGCACGCCTATCCTTTTCATTCTCCCGGCATTCACCATTTTCAGATGCCTCTTTTGGAAAGCCTTTCCTCGGGCGCAAGCGTGTTGACGTCCAGGCTGTCCATCGGCTTCCCCAATCCTTCAGAAGCAGCGGCAATCTTGTCAGGCTCGTCGTAGTGCGCGACCGCGTCCACAATCGCTGTCGCGCGCCTCTCAGGGTCGGATGACTTGAAAATGCCGCTTCCCACGAACACTCCGTCGCAGCCGAGCTGCATGCAAAGCGCTGCGTCGGCAGGGGTGGCTATCCCGCCCGCGGCAAAGTTCACCACAGGCAGCCGCCCGAGCCGCGCGACCTGCTCCACAAGCGAGACGGGCACGCGCATGTCGTGCGCTGATTGCGCGAGCTCCTTCTTCCCCATGCCTTTCAGGTTCGCGATTTCCTCGTTCACTGTCCTTATG
>Ga0172370_10003639_pt1 | contig 21197 bp, 17 predicted proteins | sample LakKiv5m_FD_114538 | JGI IMG/M metagenome (GOLD analysis project Ga0172370, IMG submission 114538) | Freshwater microbial communities from Kabuno Bay, South-Kivu, Congo - kab_022012_11.5m | ecosystem: Environmental > Aquatic > Freshwater > Lake | place: Democratic Republic of the Congo...
CCGAGCAGGAAGCGGATGCCCTCGTCCTGGTAGGCGTAGGGCTGCACGGGAAAGACCCCGGGCGCGTTCGGATCCGCGTTGCGACCGGCCGCGAGCAGCTCGCGCGTGCGGCGCTCGTTGTCGAGCAGGCGCAGGACCTCGCTCTCGACCCGCGTGCCCGCGACCACCAGCCGGCGCACGTCGAGCTCGCGCGTGTCGAGCACGTCGAGTGGCACGCCCGTCCGCAAGAGCCGCGCATCGAGCACGAGGCCGCCGTCGCTCGGCGTCGCGGGCGCGAGGCACAGTCGAGCACCGGCCGGATCCGTCCAATCGACGTGCAGCCGCGGCTCACGGGCCGCGTCGAGGATGCCCCGCCGGTCCGCGCCGAAGCCGCGACTGTGCCGCAAGCGCGCGCGGACCCACTCGGTGTGCTTGCAGGTGCAGATGTAGTTCGTTCGAAAGTCGAGGCACGAGCAGCCCCACGCCAGACCCGTCTTGTCGCCCCGCACGGTCACCTCGTAGGTCTCGCGGCTTTCCCCGCGCACGAGCACGACGTCACACGGCGTGCCTTCGTCGCGCACGCGCTCCATCCGCTCGGTCTTCGACGAGGCCACGCGCAGCGCAATCTCGAAGCCGCGCCGCTCGGCCAAACGCTCCGCAAGCGGCAGACGCAGGGCCGCTTCCGGTTCGGCAGGAGGCAGCTCGGGAGCTGTCTGAGCGCCACCTTCGAGTTGCGCGCACCATGCGTGCCAGCCCGCGACGGCGTGCTTGCACCAGTCCTCTTCGTCGTAGGGGCAGTTGCAGTCGCACGTCAGCTCGCCGCGCTGCGCCTCGAGCAGGACCTGATACGGGTGCGCCTCGGAGCCCCAGACCCAGGCGGCAAGTGCGCCGGTGCCCACGCGCGTGACGTCGACAAGCCCCGCGTCGAAGACCTGCCGGCCGCGCCGCAGCGTGCGCTCGCTGATGAGGGTGACGGGGAGATCGGTGGGTCGCATGGCGGGCCTCGGCGAGATGAGACCGCGCGCGTACGACGGCGGGCTGTGGAGCGTCAAGAGAGGGGCCGCCGGTGCCGTTGGGGTGGCGGGTGGCGGTGTCGAGGAAGCATGCCCATCCGGTTGGCCCGCAAGGGTCTCGTGGTGAGTGCGCAGTCCGCGAAGGCGGACTTGGCTCAGCAGCAGCCGGGACATTGGTCCACGGCCCCCAGCCTCATGTGCCGTCGACTGAAGTCGCGGCTGGTAGGAGCGAAGCCGGCCTGCGCCGGCCAAGTCGTGGGTCCATCGGATAGGTAGGCGAGTGCGACGGTAGCGTCCACCTTGCCGTCTCAATCAAGTTCCGACCGCCTGCGCGCTCGCGTCCGAGGCTTCGTCGAAGACGTTCGAGGCACGTCGCAAGGTTCGGGCGAGATCGACGCAATTGCAGCAGCCTGCAGTCGCTTGACGTCCCCTCGATCGCGCGGCCGGTTCGCAAAGCGTTTGGCGGCGACGAGGTCATCACGACCGATCACTCGCATCGGGACGCCCGAGAAGGACGTCGCCACCGTGAGGGCCCACGCGGCCTCGAAGTTCAGTGGGTCGACGGAGGTGAGGATGTCGACCCGCACGGGCTCGACACCGATCTGAAAGACGGTTCCGGGCGCGTACAGGTCCTGCAACGCGAGATCGCCTAGCGGTGCGCCGAAGGCAGCGAGCGCCTGCATCACGCGGCGCGCGTTGTCGGGCGTCGGACGAACCCAGATGTCGAGATCCTTGGTGTAGCGCGGCTCGGCGTGGAAGGCGACCGCGTAGCCACCGACGACCATGTACTCAGCGCCCGCGGCGTTCAACGCGGACAACATCGCGGCGAAGTCGGAGTCCGGATTCATCGAGTCGTCCCATGCGCACGAGGTCCAAGACGCAGTCCCAGGCCGCGGCGAGGCGCGCTTCCGGGGCAATCTGCGCCCAGAAGGCCACGTCGAATTCACCGTCGGGCTGTTGCCCGTCGCGGAGAACCCTGGTCATGATGACGCGCTTGGGCATGCGCCGAGCGTAGCACGCGCAAAATTCACTCGCCACAGCCGCGTGAGCTGTTGCCTGGGTCGGCTCCCTCTATCGTCCGCCTGCGCGCAGTCCCCGCGCCGCGAGCGCGTCCCACAGGTTGCGCCGGCGCGCATGGGCGATCCGCCAGGCGCCCAGGATCCGCCCGCAGGACTCTCCGTCGAGCTCGCGCAGGACCGCGAGCCACGCCGCGCAGTCGTCGTAGCGCGAGCCTGTGGCCTTCGCAGGGTCCGGGATCAGGCGACTGGCGTGGCGACGCCAGACGTCCAGGACCTCGGGCGCGAGCGTGCTCGGGGACAGGCGGGCGAGACAGCGCCGGCGCGAGGCCTCGAGCGTGCCTCCCTTGCCCACGGACATTGGCGACAGTTGTCGCATCAACGAGGGGGCCTCCACTTCCAGCACCGTACCGGGACCCAGATCACAGGTCAGCGTGCGCAGCGCCGGGAGCGCGTCGTCGAAGGCCGTCCCATCCTCGGCGGCCCGCGCGAGCCACGCCCGCAGATCCCGGTGCAGCGACGACGTCGCCTCGCCGCCCCCCTCGGCCAGTGCATCGGTGAGGGCGAAGCTCCAACTGCGCGCGCAATGCAGCGCGACGAACTTCGCCCGCTGCGCGCGCAGCCGTCTCGCGGCGACCTGCCCGCCCGCGTCGTGCGCGGCCTGCAGCGCAGCCGTCGCGGCGTCGAGGTCCTCCCAACATGCGACGAGGTCGGCTTGCAGGGTGAGCGCCGCGGCCTCGCCGACATCGCCACCGCGGCGCGCCGCGACGGACCGTTGACGCAGCAGCGGAACGAGCGCGTGGAGCCACCCGGTGCGGTAGCAGAACCGATCGAGGGCGATGGCGAGCGTGTCTGCGGGCGCCCAGGTCTCGTCCGTCTTGAGGTCAAGCGCGAGGCGCATGGCCGTCTCGGCCAGTGAAATGGCTCCCGGCCAGTCTTGGCGGGCGATCAGGTCGTCGAGCACGGCGAACGCGAGAGTCCAGTCGGCATCCAGGTGCTCGCGACAATAATCCAGGTGGCGCTCGGGATCGTGCCGCGCGGTGAGTGCTGGGTGCGGTTCCAAATCCGTGGCCACTCCGGGCTGAGGGCGATCGTGTCGCCGGTTCGGGGCGTTGCTGGTTCATCCCGCGAGCTTGCGGAGCATGGCGCCGACGCGTCGGAGCAGGAGTTGATTTTGGCGTGCGACGTCGGTCGAGAGCAGGTCGAGGACGGCGCAGGTTTCGGCGGCCGATCCGAGAGCGATCTTGAAGTGGTTGCGGCCGGCTTGACCGCCGCGTGCGCGCCCTTCCGCGATGTTGAGGACTACCGGCGGTGCGGCGCGGACGGCCTGGTCCCGCAAGGACGCGCTGTTGGATGGGAAAGCGGCGTCGGCGACCCAGCGCGCGACATCGAGCGCGAGGCGATAGCTGCAAGCGTCCCTACCTCGCGGCGCTGCGGCGGGCAGGGCTTCGCGTGCTGCGCATACACGACCTGCGACACAGCTTCGCGAGTCAGCTCGTGATGGGCGGCGTTCCGCTCAAGGTGATGCAGGAGCTGCTCGGCCACGCGAGCATCACGATGACGCGCCGCTATTCGCACCTCGCTCCCGGGGTGACGCGCAACGCCGTCGAGGTGCTCGTCGAACCGGTGTCAGGGCAAAAAGTGGACACCGCCCACGAAAAAGGCCCGGTCTTTCGACCGAGCCTTCCGCGAAATCGTCAATGATTTTCTTGAGTCGCGGGGGCAGGATTTGAACCTGCGACCTTCGGGTTATGAGCCCGACGAGCTACCTGGCTGCTCCACCCCGCAAGATGTTCGACGGGCGCGCCGCCGAGGCGGTCAGGCTTCTACGCTCCTCACCCCACGCTGTCAACCACGATCGCGCTCTCTGCCCGCGACGCGACGCGCGATTGCTGGACCCGGAGGGCGCACGCCCCTACAATGCGATGGCGCGCCTGCCGCGCTCGGTCCTGGCCATGCACTCATCGCGTCCAAGTCGTCCCGGTCGCCTCATTCGCGCCGTCGCGATCCTGCTCTGCGCGTTGCTCGCCGCGCCGGCGTACGCGAAGCCGCCGAAGAAGAAAGAGCCGAAGCAGGCCGCTCCCGCGGGACCCGCGCGCGTCGAGATCCAGTCTGTCACCAACGGCGCCGAGATCTTCATCGACAACGCGAAGGTCGGCGTCGTCCCGATGCAGCCCATCGAGGTCACACCCGACGTGGACCACACCGTGCGGTTGCGCAAGCGTGGCTTCTCTCCCTTCGTCGACACGGTGAAGGTCAAGCCGGGCGAGACGCTGACGGTCGAGGCTGATCTCGTGCCGTCGGGCGGCGTGCTGGTGGTGGAGGCGAACGTGCCCGGTGCGGCAGTGATCATCGACGGCAAGCCCTCTGGATCGGCGCCCTACGAGGGTGACGTCGACGTGGGCCGCCACACCGTGAAGGTCGTCGCGACGGGCTACAGGGAGTCGTCGCAGGTCGTCGAAGTCAAGCTCGGTGACACGCAGAAGCTCACGTTCACGCTGGAGTTGGTGCCCGTGATCCCGCAGAAGCCGCCGGGTCTGATGTCGAAGTGGTGGTTCTGGGGCGCGGTGGGCGCGGGCGTCATCGGCGGGGTCGTCGTTGGCGTATTGGCCGGCAAGAACACCGAGAAGGCGCCGCCGCTCCCGGACGGAACGGCCAAGGTCCCCGCGATGCCGTAGCGCGCGGGTCGATCGCTAGTTCACGCGGATCTTCTCGCCGGCATAGCGTCGCAGCGCCTCGGACAGCGCCGCCTCGTCGAGGCCGCATGCCCAGACCACGCGCCCGTCGCGCGATGGCTCGACGAGCGCCCTTTGCGTCGCGTCACAGCGATTCGCGGGCACGTCGAGCGCCTCGTTCGTCGCGTGCCGTGTCCACGTCGCGTCTCCGGCGCCGAGCGCGAGCACGAGCGTGACCTGCGGCGGCGACTCGTCCGATCGCAGCGGCGTCCCGACGGTTCGCCACCTCACGACGCGCGGCTTGAGCTCGCGCGACACCACACGAAACAGCGCCGCCGGCGCGCCGGTCGTGGACACGACGCTGAGCTCGTGGAGGGCCCAGCGCCGCGGCGGCGGCGAGGCGACCACGGCCTTGTGCCAGGCGAGAAAGAGCGCACGGGTCGCCGTGTCGTCAAGGGCGCGCTGGGACTCCACGAGCCGCTCGAGCGTGTGCATCATCGCGCGCGCGGACCGCACGATGTCGCCGTCGTCGTAGGGGCGATCGCGGGCGTCCCGTGCGACAAGGAGCTGCGCGACCGTGGCCTGGCTCTCGTCGAAGAGGCCGATGAACGCGCGCGTCGTCTCTGTCGGCGGCGCGAGCGTACCCGCCAGCAGCGCGACGATGCGGGCGCGAGCGGGGGCGAGCGCGACGTGCGCCCACTCGTGGACGGCCACAGATCGACGTTCCTGCGATTTGCATCCGCGCGCGAGATCGAGCCTCACGACGCCGTACGCGGCGCGCGCGCTGAGCGCCTCCGTGCCGTCCGGGCGCCACGTCAGCGTAATCTGCAGCGCGGGCAGATCGACCCCCCACAGAGCCGCCCAGCGCGTCATCGCGGAGCGCAGCCCCAGGTCCGAGAGCGATGTCTGGAGCTCGGCGCGTCGCTCGTCGATCCAGATCGCGTCGTCGTCTGTGATGGCGAACAATGCGAGCCGCGCGAGCGCCGCCTCCAGCGCACGCGCGTCGTCGTCTCCCAGCGACACCCGCAGATCCTCACGTCGACGCAACGCGTCCGGCTCGCCGAGCAACACGGCGCGCACGAGCGTTCCCCGCGCGCCGCCGAGCACCTTCGTTACGACCGCGCGCGAGGTCTCCGTCTCCGGTCGAAGTCCGCGCGTCTGCGCCCAGCGCTTGAGCGACTCCCCCGCTGCGCCGTCCAACCCCTCCAGCGCGTCACAGAGCGCGAGCGCCTGAGCGTGCCGGTGCCACATCACTTGCACCTCGGACGCCGTCGCGAGATCGCCGAGTCCGAGCAAAAACGCCGCCGTCAGCGCGGCGCGTACGGCGACCGACCTACACACCGAACGCGACCACGCCGGATCCGAGCAGCCTCTCCGCCTGGCTCACGAACGCGTCGCTCGGCTCGATCCGGTTGCTGGGATCGCTCTGGATGAGCACATCGCCGAGGCCAGGATAGCCCACGCGGACGAGCACGTCGGCCGATCCCGGGAACTGCTGCAATAGCGCTTTCACGGACTTGAGCCGATCCGCCGTCACGGCGGAGGCGTCGAGGCGCAGCACGACGTATCTCGTCATGTCCTGCCGCGCGGTCGCGAGCAGCTGCGCCGAGTCGAGCAGGAAGCGGAGCGCGCCCTCGTCCCCGCGTTCGTCGCGCTGAACGGTGACCCTGAGCAGAAGCGGCTTGTCGCCCTTGAGTAGCGTCTCGACGGCCTCGAGCGTCTTGGCGAAGCACGTCACCTCGACCTGACCGGAGTGATCCTCGATCGTGGCGAAGCCCATGCGCTTGCCGGCTTTCGTGATGCGATCGCGATACGCCGCGATCACACCGGCGACGAGCACACCGCCACGCTCGTCGACATGCCTGCGAAGGTCGGCGACCGGTGTCGCGCCGAATCGCTTCATGTCCCGCGCGTACTCGTCGAGCGGATGTCCGCTGACGTAGAAGCCGAGCGCTTCCTTCTCGAACGCGAGCTTCGTCCGCTCGTCCCACGGCTCGGAGGCTGGCAGGTACTTCTCCTCCGCCTTCGTGCTGGAGCCCATCCCAGTCAGATCGAAGAGTGACACCTGCCCGCTCTCCCGTTCCCGCGCGGCCGCCTGTGCCCGCTCGATCGCGCGATCCAGGTTGGCCATGAGCACGTCCCGCCGCTCGCCGAACCCGTCGAACGCACCGCACCTCACGAGCGCTTCGAGCACGCGCTTGTTTACCTTGCGCGGATCGGTGCGCGTCACGAAGTCGAAGAGCGACGTGAAAGCTCCCTCCGCGCTGCGCGCCTCGAGGATGGCCTCGATGGCACCTTCGCCGAGCCCCTTGACCGCGCCGAGCCCGAAGCGAATCGCCCCCTGCGCGACCGAAAACGAGAGCTCCGAGAGGTTCACGTCGGGTGGCAGCACCTTCTGCCCCGCCGCGCGCGCGCCTCCGATGTACTGCACGACCTTGTCGGTGTCCGATTGTTCGCTGGTCATCAGCGCGGCCCAGAACTCGGTCGGATGGTGCGCCTTGAGGTACGCCGTGTAGTACGTCACCAGACCGTAGGCAGCGGAGTGCGACTTGTTGAACCCGTACTCCGCGAACTGCGCCATCAGGTCGAAGATCTCGTTGGCGACCTTCTCGTCGACGTTACGATCGACGGCTCCCTGTACGAATGGCACGCGCTCCAGCGCCATGATCTCGGGCTTCTTCTTGCCCATGGCGCGCCGCAGCAGGTCCGCCTTTCCGAGCGAGTAGCCCGCGAGCACCTGCGAGATCTGCATCACCTGTTCCTGGTAGACGATGACGCCGTACGTGTCCTTCAGCACCGGCTCCAGCGACGCGTGCGGATAGACGACCTTCTCCTGTCCATGCTTGCGCCGCACGAACACGCCGTCCATCCCCGATCCGAGCGGGCCCGGGCGATACAGCGCGCCCGCCGCGACGACGTCCTCGAAGCAGGACGGTCGCATCTTCTTGACCATCTCGGTGAAGCCCGAGGACTCCATCTGGAACACGCCGGCCGTGTCACCGCGAGAGATGATCTCGTAGGTCTTCTTGTCGTCGTAGGTGAGCAGCGACAGCTCCAGCGGCGTCTCGCCGGGCTGCTTCTGCTTGTTCACGAGCTTGACCGCATCGTGAATCATCGTCAGCGTCTTTAGCCCAAGGAAGTCGAACTTGACGAGCCCCGCCTTCTCGACCTCGTCCTTTGCGAACTGGGTCACGATCTCGTTGTTCTGCCCGCGCAGCACGGGCACGTACTCCCACAGCGGCTCCTCGGAGATCACCACGCCCGCGGCGTGCATGCCGACGTTGCGCACCGCGCCCTCGAGCAGCGTCGCTGTGTCCACGAGCGCCTTGACGCGATCGTCCTCCCCGGTCGCGGCGCGCAGGCGCGGCTCCATCTTGAGCGCGTCCTGAAGCGACTCCGCACCGTCGGGCACGAGCTTGGCCACTTTGTCCACATCCGCGAAGCCGAGCCCTTGCACGCGCCCGACGTCGCGCAGCGCGCCCTTGGCCTTCAGTGTCCCGAAGGTCGCGATCTGTCCAACGTTGTACGTGCCGTATTTCTGCGTGACGTACTCGATGACCTCGCCCCGTCGGTTCATGCAGAAGTCGACGTCGAAGTCGGGCATCGACACGCGCTCAGGGTTCAGGAAGCGCTCGAAGAGGAGGTTGTAGGGCAGCGGATCGAGGTCGGTGATTCGCAGGCTCCATGCGACGAGCGAACCCGCACCGGAGCCGCGGCCCGGCCCCACCGGGATGTCGTGATCCTTCGCCCAGTTTATGAAGTCCGCGACGATGAGGAAGTAGCCGGGGAAGTCCATCGTCGTGATGACGCCGATCTCCAGCTCGAGTCGCGCGCGATACGTGGCTTCATCGTAGGGCTCGCCTCGCGTGCGCTTCTCCTCGAACCGGCGCGTCAGTCCCTCGCGTGCGAGCCGCGCGAAGTGACCGGGCAGCGTCTCGCCCTCGGGCACCTTGAACGTCGGCAGGAAGGTCTTGCCGAGCTGGAGCTTCACGTCGCACATCTGAGCGATCTCGAGTGTCGCGTCGCAGAGCTGCTCGAATCCGGCGAAGCGCCGCCGCATCTCCTCGGGCGACGCGAAGTCATACCCCGTCGTCGGCAGCCACCGAGCGTCCACGTGCGCCTGCGTGCCGAGGCCGATGCACATCAGCACCTCGTGCGCGTGCGCGTCGCTCTCGTTGACGTAGTGCACGTCGTTGCTCGCCACGGCCGGCAGGTCCAACCGCTTGGCGAGCTCGAGGAGCCGCGGCAGGGCGATCTTGTGCTCTTGCAGACCGGCGCTTTGACACTCGATGAAGAAGCACCCGGGCTCGAAGATCTGCTTGTAGCGATCGGCGGCTTCGAGCGCCTCGTCCTGTTTGTCGCGCAACAGCGCATGTGGGATCTCGCCCCCGAGGCAGCCCGAGAGCGCGATGAGCCCCTTGCTGTGTTGCGCGAGCGTGGCGTGATCGAGGCGTGCCACCGCGGCCTGCGGTACCCGCAGCGACGCGAAGCTCACGAGCCGCTGCAAGTTGCGCCAGCCCTCGTCATTGCGCGCGATGAGCACGATGTGGTGCATCTTTCGAACGCGCTCGTCGATCGGCGCGGCGGCGATGTTCAGCTCGCATCCGAAGACGGGCTTGATGCCGGCGCCCTTGCACGCGTTGTAGAAGCTGACCGCGCCGTGCAGATTCGAGTGGTCGGTCATCGCCAGCGCGGGCGCGCCATGCGCCTTGGCGGCGGCTGCGAGGCCGGCCACACTCGCGGTGGCGTCCAGGACCGAGTACTGCGTATGAACGTGGAGGTGTACGAATGACATGGCTACTGGATCGCGCTCCCGGGTGTGGACCGTCAATACCCCTTCGCGCGCAGGACCCCGACGGTTCCCCCGGACGCGCGCCGCTGCTAGCATGAAGCCGTGACCGTTCGACCCACCGCGCGTCGCAGTCCTGTTCGAGCCGCCGCCTGGTGCGTCTGCCTGCTCGTGGCGTGCCCGGTCGTCGCCTTCGCGGGTCCCGCCGAGGACTTCAAGTACGCCGAGAACACGTTTCTCTTCCAGGACTACGACGAGGCCGTCAAGAAGCTCGATCGCTTGTTGCATCCCCGTTCGCTGCTGGACCCCGTCCGCGACTTGAAGGCCCGCGAGTACCTCGGCGCGTCGCTGTGGTGGCTCAACCAGAAGCCGCGCGCCGAGACCGAGTTCAGCGCGCTGCTCGCCCGTCGACCGACGCACCAGCTGGATCCGGTCTTCTATCCGCCGGCCATGATCAAGGACTTCGAGGCGCTTCGGCAGCGTCTCACCGATCTCGGCCTCATCAAGCCGGAGATCAAGCCGGACATCGTCGCGCCGAAGACCGTCGTTAGGGTCCGCGTGGTGGAGCGCCGCGCCTTCGGGCTATCGTTCATCCCGCTCGGCGTCGGCCAGTTCAACAACGGCGAAAACGGAAAGGGCGCGTTTTTCCTCGGTTCGCAGCTCCTGACGGGCCTCGCGAGCGCCTCGCTCTATGTCGTCAACCGCGACGCGGGCCTGCTGGAAGGCCGCAAAAGCACGAGCCTCGAGGTGCTCCAGATCGGCGCGGGGGCTGCGTTCTGGGGGCTCGCGCTGTGGGGCGTCATCGACGCCGTCACGCGTTGGAGGCCGGGGCGCGTCGTGCAGGAGACGACCGAGGACGCGAGCCCCGCGCCGCCGCCAGCGGGCCCCGCGAAGCCTCCGGGGGGACCGCTTTTGACGCCGCTGTGGGGCGCGCTGCCAGGGGCCACGTGGGCCGGCCTCGGACTTGGCGTGGCGTTCTAGCTCGGGGTTTGCTAGTCATGGTGCCAGACGCGCGCGCCTCGGGTTCGAGGCGGAGGTCTCCCCGAGATGAGTGCAGCGGCTGCCCTGGTCGAGATCCTCCCCGACGACAAGGCCGGGATCTCGCACGCCCTTACGAAAATGGTTTCGTCCATCGGGGCCGATCCCGACTGCGACATCCGCCTCGCGGGCAAGGGCGTCGAGCCCGTCCACGCGCAGATCCGCATCGACGGCGGCAGCTTCGTTATCGAGGCCGTCGGTGACGGTCGCGTGGTCGTCAACGGCCGCCGCGCGGAGCGACGCAGCCTCGCGTCCGAGGATCTCATCGACCTCGGTTCGAAGCGCCTGCGCTTCGCCATCGGCGTACCGGAGGTCACAGGCAGGCGCCCGCCGGACGTGAAGAAGTCGGCGATGGTCACGACGCTGCGCAGCCTCGTGGAGTTCAGCGAGCTGCTCATGCGCAACTACGACATCGAGACCATCATGGAGTCGATGCTCGACGGTGTCATCGGCATCACGCAGGCCGATCGCGGCTTCGTGCTCCTCGTCGAGAAGGGCGAGCCGCAGGTCCGCGCCGCGCGCAACATGGAGCGCTCCCGCCTCGACCGGCACCAGCACGCGTTGAGCGACTCGATCGTGCGCAAGGTGCTCGCGTCGCGGGAGCCGGTGATCGTCAGCGACGCGCTCCACGATCGCGAGTTCTCACAATCGGAGTCGGTGGTCGACTTCAAACTCTGCTCGGTGCTGTGCGTGCCGCTGCTCGCGCGCGGGAACCTGCTCGGCGCCATCTACCTCGGCAACGACAACGTCGTGAACCTCTTTACCCACGAGTCGCTGGAAGTCGCCAAGATTTTCGCGGGGCAGGCGGCCCTGATGCTGCGCAACGCACTGCTCGTCAACGACCTGCAGTTCTCCAACGCGAACCTCACGCAGCAGCTCGTCCGCCTGCAATTCGGCGACCTCATCGGCTCGTGCGACTCGATGCTCCAGGTCTTCCGCAAGGTGGACAAGATCGCGTCGACCGACATCTCCGTCCTCATCCAGGGCGAGACGGGCACCGGCAAGGAGCTCATCGCCAACGAGATCCACCGCCGATCGAATCGCGCGCGCGGCCCCTTCATCGTCGTCAACTGCGGCGCGATCCCGGAGAACCTCCTCGAGAGCGAGTTCTTCGGCCACATGCGAGGCGCCTTCACCGGCGCGGTCGCGACGACCAACGGCAAGTTCCAGGCCGCTGCCGGCGGCACGCTCTTCCTCGACGAGGTCGGTGAGATGCCGCTGAACCTGCAGGTGAAGCTGCTGCGCGCGATCGAGGAGCGCTCCGTCACGCGCGTGGGCGACACGAAATCAGAGAAGGTCGACATCCGCATCGTCGCGGCGACCAACCGGAACTTGCAGAGCGAGGTCAAGGCCGGTCGCTTCCGCGAGGATCTCTACTACCGCCTCAACGTCGTCACGCTCGGCCTGCCGCCCTTGCGCGAGCGCGGAGACGACACGGTGCTCGTCGCGCGCTACCTGCTGCAAAAGTACGCGAACGAGATGCAGCAAGGCTCGGTGCAGTTCTCCGCCGAGGCGCTGCGCGCCATTCGTCTCTACCCGTGGCCCGGCAACATCCGCGAGCTGGAGAACCGCATCCGAAAGGCAGTGGTATTCTCCGAGGGGGGCGTGGTCACAGCAGGCGATCTCGACCTCGCGGACATCCACCTCGACACGATCCTGGAGCTCGCCGACGCAAAGGAGGAGTTCGCGCGGGGCTACGTGTCACGCGTGCTGCGTCTCAACGCTGGCAATCGCACCAAGACCGCCAAGGACCTTGGTGTCGATGTCCGCACGATCTTCCGCTACCTCGAGAAGGGCCGAGGCGACGGAGAGGGCGAACAGGGCGATTGACAGGCGCGTTCACCGCCCGCGCAGGCGCTTGAGCTCCTCGCGCGCGGTGGCCAGATACTGTGCTTCAGACGGCAGCTTCTCCGCGAACCGGATGAACGCCTCCCAGGTCGCGACGGCCTTCGCCTTGTCGCCCTTCTCCGCGTACGCGAAGGCCAGGTTGTAGAGCGCCTGCGTGTAATCGGGGCGAATCGCGACCGCCTTCTCGTAGGACGCGATCTCGCCGTCGAGGTCCTTCGTCCGCCCCAGGAGCACACCGAGATTGTAGAAGGCTTTCGGATAGTTGGGCCGCTTCTCGATTGCCTTTCGGTAGGCGTCCATCGCCTGCTTGTAGAGCGCGGCCTTGTCCGCCTCCGGTGCCTTGTCCGCCTTCAATCCCAGCGCCTCACCCAGATTGAACCACGCGTCGGCGTACTCGGGCTTGGCCTCCGTGGCCCGTCGGAACGAGGCGATCGCGTCGTCCAGGCGCCCCTTCGCGAGCAGCAGCATCCCGCGGTTGATGAGCGCGTCCTCGGCCTTCGGGTCGATCTCCAGCACCTTGTCGTAGGTCGCGAGCGCGAGATCGGCCTGCCCGTCATCCTCGTAGGCGACCGCGAGATTGTAGAGTGCCCGCACGTACTTGGGGTCGAGCTTGAGGGCCTCCGTGTAGGCAGCGATCTCCTTCTTGTAGTCCCGCTTGCGACCGTGGAGCACGCCGATGTTGTACCAGCACTCCTTGAAGTCGGGCCGCGACTTGACGCACAGCTGGAACGACTCCAGCGCCGAGTCGTTCTTTCCCGCCTCCATCTTCCCGCGGCCGTCGTTGTAGTAGTCTTCGGCTTTCTTGCCCTGCGCGAGCGCGGGCAGCGCGACGAACGCGACGAGGCCGAGCGCGATGAGCGCGGCCGAGCCACCGGCGAAAAGGCCGGCGCGGGCAGGGGACGAGGACCGAACGGACATGGGCAGCTCCCGGACGACGAAGGCCAGCAAGGAGATAGGGCAGCGCGCCGCGTGTGTCAACGCGGGCATCGTGGCGTGCCTGGTCATCGTCGCGGCGATCGACGCGTGCAGAGCAACGCCCGCGCGCGAACCGGGCGCGTCGCGCGGCCCCGACATCGCGCCCCTCGATCCCGCGCGCTTCGGTTCCGCTGGTCCCGCCGCGCGTCCTGACGCCGAACCGACCGATGCCCCGGCGTCGTCGCCGCCGTCCAAACCGCAACCCGCGCCCGAGCCCACCGCGCCCTATGTTCCCGTGCCGGCCTCCGAGCGGGTCGATCCGCCCGCGCGCGGCGATGACACGCCGCCCGTGCTGCCCGATCGCGTCCCGAGCGTCGCGGAGAGGGCCGCGGTGAAGGCCGCGATCGTCGCGTCGAAGCGGCGAGAATCGAAGGGGAGGCTCGGCGATGCGTGGCCTGGCTTGGAGGCCGTGCTCTCCCTCGCGCCGCGCGATCCGGCGCTCCGCTACGCCGCCGCGTCGCTGCTCGGTCGCATCGGTCGCAAGGCGGACGCGCTGTTGCAGCTCAGTCTGCTGGCCATCATCCCCGGTGAGGAGGCGGCGTCCGCCTTGCGGCGCACCCGGGTCGATCCGGACTTCGCACCGCTGCACGACGACCCGCGGTTTCGCCAGATCACGCGCTACGAGCTCGCGCAAATCGTCCTCGGTCCCGGTGTGCCCGCGAGCCTGCTGCCCCGCCTGCGCGAGGCGCTCGCGGCGGCCGAGCTGCCCTCGGTCGGCAAGGGGTCGTCGACCGAGCGCGTGGAGGGGGCGCGCGTGCGTCATCCGAAGTCGTCGTCGGCCCGCGTTGGGGCGCTTCGTGCCGTGTTGGGCGAGCCGATCGTCATCGAGGAGATCCCGGAGGGGCAGCCCTTGACCGTGCTGTGGAGCCGCGCTGCCGTGCCGATGGGACCGCTGACGCCGCACGCCGGGGTGCTGCTCGCCTGCGACGGAACGTCTCAGAACGTGCGCATGCGCTTCGAAGCGGATGGTCGCTTCGCTCGCTGGGCCATGGCGCGCGACGGCTCGCGCCGGGAGAGGTGGAGCGGCCGCTTCTCGCCCGCCACTGTGACGCGCTGGGTGCTGCGCTACGCCGAGGAGGTCGACACCTTCCCGGCCGATCGCGCGCCGAGCCACCGTCGACGCGAAGCGCAGCGCGTGGAGTGGACGATCGCCGTCCGGCCGGGCGGGCCGCCAGGGGGGGCGATCGCCGTAGGACCCCTTCGCTGCCAGCGCGCGCCCGACGACAGCCTTCCGTGGGGTGCGGAGACACCGCCTCGTGGCCCCGTCCCCCATAGCCCTCGCTAGGCCCCACATCCCATGGTATTTTTCGAGGCCGGTGAGCGGTCTCCGACCGTCCTCCACGTTGTCGCCGAGCGCACGCTCGAGAGGGATCTGCCATGGCTCGCAACCCGCCGAATCGTCCCACCGACGAGGAGCAGCCTGCCGCGCCACCATCCCAGCAGGAGATGGAGAGTGGCTCCGAGATGGCGAAGAAGCTCGCCGGCATGCGCGCCGCGCAGATGGGGCACGACGTCGCCGAGCGCTACGCGAAGATCGGCGCGAACCTGCTCTCCGATCCATCGCCGACCCGCCTCGATCAGCGCCTCATCCAGCGCCTCGCGCGGCACGGCTTCGATCCAGACCGCCTCTCTCGGATTCGCGTTCACACCGGCCTCAAGGCCCAGTCCGCGACGGGGGCCCTCGGCGCGCGGGCGTTCGCGGTCGGCGACCAGGACATCTTCTTCAACCGCGGCGAGTTCAACCCCGCCTCGCGTGAGGGTCGCGCCGTGCTCGCGCACGAGGTCGCGCACGTCGCGCCGCCCGCCGCGCCGGGGACCTTCAGTGCGAGCGGCGGCATGTCGGGCGCGATGGGCGGCGAGGCGTCCTCGTTCGGGCGCGTGCTCTCGATGCGGCGCAAGGACGAGACGAACGAGGAGGAGCGGCAGAAGGCAGAGAAGATGGCCCGCCGCGCGGAGCAGCAGGTCTACGCGCTCGAGGACGATCACTCGAGCCTCCCGCCGATGGTGAGCAAGGCGACCCTCGGTCCCGAGAACCCGTCGATGGACGAGAGCTACGCGGAGCGCAGCGCGGACCACGAGAAGCCGGGCGATGTCGAGGTCGACGAGCGACAGCTCGAGGATCGTGTGTGGCGCCTCCTCGACACGATGATGCGTCGCGAACGGGAGCGGACGGGCAGTCCTTCCTGGTGATCCCGCCGTGACATCTCCCTCGCCGCGGGCTTCGACCCGCTCCGCCCCTCGCCTCTGCGCGCTCCTCGTGGCCCTCGCCGTGGGCTGGTCCATCACTCCCGCCCACGCCGAAGAGCTCCCCGTCTCGCGACTGCCGCTCGCGAGGCTGCTGCTCGAACAATCCGGCGCGCAGTTCGAGGAGCTGCCCGCGGCGCCGCGCGTCGCCTATGCGCGCAGCACGCTCAGGCTCCTGCTGAGCGGCGGCGATGACGTGACGCTCACGGCGATGCGCGAGGTGACCTACCTCGTCACGGCGATCGTCTTCCTTGAGGAGCTCGGCTCGCGCGCGCCGCTCGGTCGCGAGGCCCGCGAGGCGCTCGGACGCCTGTATGTCGTCACGTGGCAGGTCGGCACGATCGTGTCGGACAACCCGGCGCTGGTTGCCGATGCGCGTTCGCAGCTCGCGCGGCTGCGCGAGCCCGGCGAGCGCTTGATGCAGGAGCGGCTCATCGAGACGCTGGCGAAGCTGCGTGAGTTCGGTCGCGAGCGGATGCAGCGCTGGCTCGCGCCGTTGTTGGAGGCCGGACGCCTGTCGCCGGAACTCGTGACGCTCTATGCCGCGCACCTCTCCATCGACGGCGCGCACGATCGGGCGATCGCGTTGCTCCCGAAGGGCGGCCCGCTCCGCATCGCCCACGCGCGCGTGCTCCAGCGCGCCGGCAAGCTCGGCGAGGCGGAGGCGATCGTGCGCGCGATCGTGACGACGGGCGGCACACGCGCGGCGTTCGCCCGCAAGCTGCTCAAGGATCTCGAGGCGAGCCGGGCGGCGCTCGAAGGCGAGGCGCAGGGCGGACTCGAGGGGCTCACGCGGGCGCTCGTTGAGCGCGATGGGCTTGCCGATCGGACGGCCGCCGCGCGAGTCGCGGGGGAGCTGGAGAAGCTCCTGCGCGCGGATCGCGGTGCGAAGGGCAAGCACGGCGACGCAGCCCTGCACGCGATCGAGGCGCTCGGTGAGCACGCGGTGATCGCGGAGGACGCGCGGCTCGCGGCGTTCGTCGAGTCGGAGGTGAAGCAACGCAAGCTCGCGAGCCGCCGCATCGTCGAGGTGTCGCTGGCCGCGCCATGGCGCAAGCTGTCGTCCGGTCGAGCGCTTCCGCCGGAGGAGCGTGCCGCGCTGCGCAAGACGCTCGATACCTCCGTCGCCGCGCTCGCCGGCCACGACGCGGCGCTTGCCAAGGACGTGCGTCTCGTCATCGACGCTGCGATGCTGCCGCAGGACGACGGCACCCCCGAGGCCGCGAAGGCGGCCACCGGCGCGGCGGAGGCGCTCGCGAAGCGCGTGGCGGGCGATTCGTCCGCCTCGCACAACGCTCACCTCATCGTGGCGCTGCTGCGGCTTGGCGCGGGTCGCGATCGGGAGGCGACGGCGCTGCTCGACGCGGCGGTCACGCGGGTCTCGCCGGACGCCCGCAATGCGGTCCGATTGTTCGCGACACGCATCCGGCTCGTGACCGCGATACGCACGGGCGACCTCCCGTCGGCGCGACACGCCCTCGCGACCCTCGATGCGCTCGTGCCGGCCGCCGGCGCTCGACCTTGTCCTCCCGACGGTTGCGTCGACGCGCCGTCATTGGATCTGGCACGCGCGACCGCGCGCGCGTTCCTCGCCGAAGGGACGCCCGAAGCCGCACCGCTGCTCGAGAAGGTCCTCTCCACGTTCGACGCCGCCGAGCGCCGCGGGCGTCTCGTCGCGCAGTCGGCAGCGCTGCTCTCGGCCGCGATCGCGGGTCGTGCTGGACAGCGCGCGCGCTTCCTCGCCGATCTCGAAGAAGTTCGCACGCTGGATCCCTCGAGCGCGGCGGGTGACCTGGCCGCGGCCTTCGCGTCGTTCTTCTCGGGCGAACTCGACGCCGCATACCTGCTCGCGCGCCGGGTGATCGATCGGCGCTCGCACCTGGAGCTCGGCTTCCTCTCTAACCGTCTCGCGTTCCACGTCGCCGACGCGCTCGGCGGGGCCTCCCTCGCGCACGCCGATGCGCTCGAGCGCGCGTGGGACGGCGCGTCGAAGCGCTTCCACGATCGCGACGCGAACGCCTGGTTCGCCGCGGGCGACTCCTTCGTTGGCCTGCACTACCGGTGCGGTCGCGGCCTCGTCGTCGATGTCTGGGCGGAGCCGCTCGCCTACGTCTTCCCCGCCATGGGCCAGGTCAGCCGTGCGCGTGTCCGCGACGCGCTGGGCCTCAGCACGCCGGAGCGCGGCGAGAGAAAGCGCTGATCGTTGGGCGCGCCCGGCAGGATTCGAACCTGCGACCCAGAGCTTAGAAGGCTCCAGGCCAACATGTGTTTCGGCGCCATTTCATGCGTCGAAACCCGTGCGCTTGGCCTCCCGTGCGGCATAGGTGCGGCAAAGCGCCGCGTGTGGCATGACCTCCCCCATCAAGGTTCACGCGAGCCCACGACGACCGGCGGTCGCTCTCAGCTGTTGCGGTGCCCCGGTCGGCACCCTATGCTGAACGCGGCACAGGCGAGCGCCCGGCGACAGGGTGCAGCGAGGCCAGATGAAGCGCGCGTTCAAGATCGTCATCGTGCCCGAGGAAGACGGCCCGGGCTGCTTCGTTACCGTGCCGAGCCTGCCGGGCTGCTTCACCTCGGCCCCCACCGCCGAGTTGGCCGTCGAGCGCGCGCAGGAAGCTATCGCCGCGCACCTCGAAGCCCTCGCCAAGAGCGGCGCGCCGCTGCCCGGGGAAGACGCGGCCCTCGTGCGAACGGTCGAGGTCGAGCTGGCCGCGTGAGCCCGCAGCTCCCGCGCGTCGACGCCAGGCGCGTCATGGCGGCCCTGCGTCGCTTTGGCTTCACGCTGCATCACGTCCGCGGCTCGCACCACGTACTCCGCAGCGCAGATGGCACGAAGCACGTCACGGTGCCCGCGCACGCCGGCGAGACGATCGGGCCCGGGCTCTTGCGGTCGATCTTGCAGCAAGCCGGGGTTGACGTGGAGGCCTTCCGCGAGGCGCTCTGAGCCTCAGCGCGCGCGACGTCAGACGAGCCGCAGCCGCGAACCAAGTGAGACGGGCATGTTGCCGGCGGCGGATTCGAGGTCGTCGGCGACGATGTGCGCGTACCGCTGCGTCACTTGCATCGACGTGTGGCCGAGAAGGCGCGCGACCACGTCGAGAGGCGCCCCACCTCGCCGCGCCGCGGTGGCGAACGTGTGGCGTAAGTCGTGGAACCGGAGGTCACGCCCTTTGGCGCCGATGCACGCACGGCGGAAAATGGCCGTCACGCCGTCGGGCGTGTACGGCGTGCCGAGGCGCGACGTGAACACGTGCGCGGCATCCTCTGGCCCCCTGCGCGACGGCGTCGCGCAGTGCGTCCAGCGCGAGCGGGTGCAACGGCACGGCGACGCGGCGCACCGTCTTCCCTTGCACGCGCACGATCACGTCCGCTGCCAGGTCGACGTCGGACTTGCGCAGATCACACAGATCCGCTCGTCGAAGGCCAGTGAGCACGGCGACGACGACCATTCGGCGCACGCGCTCCGGCAGGGCGGCAATCAGGCGCGCACGCCCGTCGTCGTCAAGTGCCCGCAGGCGGCCTTCGGGTTCGGCACGCTTGGCGAACGCCTCGCGGATGTCAGCCACGCGCGAGCGCGCACACCACCCTTGGCGCGCGCACCACCCGAGGATCGAACCGCTCGTGCAGGTCCTCCTCGGCGCGCTTGCGTCCGGGCTCGATGCAGACGCTCGGCGCGGTCGAACGGGAGGGAGGGCGATGTTCCACGGCATGCGACGCATGAAGCGTGCGGACCGGCGTGGCAACCGAACCGTCCAGGCAGCCGTCGAACTTAGCGACCGGCGCCGCCGCGGCCGGCCTTGTGGGCCGCTCGACATCGCGCGCGCGGTCGCTGACCTCGTGGTCTTGATCGGCCCGCGGGACGCTGCGATTACATGCGACGTCTACGGCCCCACCAGGTCGCGTGCCTTCCCTGGCGCCGCCGCGGCTACACCCGGAGCGCCTTGCTGGCACACCGCCCGCGATTCGCGATCATGGCTCACCGGCACGATGAAGCGCTTGAACGCCGTCGCGCGCACATGGCGTGTGCACGGCTCGCGCCGCGTCGCCGAGGGGCGCAGGCCTTCGCCCAGGGAGCGCGGGCGGAAGTAGCGGACTCGGCCCCAGGCTAGGTCGGTTGGGGCGCGGAGCAGCAGGGCGGCGTGCGACACATCGGGTTGCTCACGGCGACTTGATGCAGACGCACCTCCCTTCGGAGCAGTCGGCCGCGCCGCCGGCGGTGCAGTGGCCCGCCGCCTTGCAGCCCTCCGACTGCGTGCCGGTGGCCTTCGACTTCTTGAGGGCGGTCAAGGAGGGGTGCAGCCCGGCGGTGAGCGCGGTCGCGGCCTTACCCACCGCGCGCCGCGCGCTCGACTTTCGCCATCGCGTCGAGCGGAGCCGCTCACACGCCCTCGCCGGTGCGGCATAGGTGCGGCAAAACGACCGCGGGGTCCCGGGATCTCCCGTTGCCTTCCGGGTGGGGCGCCGTTGCCCCGATTAGCGCAACGCTCCGAAAACAGCCATATTTCAAGCGCGCCCGGCAGGATTCGAACCTGCGACCCAGAGCTTAGAAGGCTCTTGCTCTGTCCCCTGAGCTACGGGCGCGTGCGGGTCCGGCAGTCTCAGCCCACCGCGAGTGCCTCGGCCACGAGGCGCTTGACCAACTCCGCGTCCACGTCGCCCTTGTGCAGCTTCATCACCGAGCCCATCGCGCGACCGGCCTGCTTCGGATCGGTGATGCCCTCCCGCGCGAGCGCCTCGCGCACGATCGCGCGCGTCTCTTCCTCGCTCTTCGTCCTCGGCAGGAACTCGGCGAGGTAGTCGAGCTCGAAGCGCAGCTGATCGACCGTCTCGCCGCTCGCGCTGCCGGCGGCCTCGAACTCCTCGAGCCCCTTCTTCAGCATGCGCGCATAGGCGCCGATCACGTCACGCACGAGCGCGTCGTCCACCTTCCCCGCGAACCCCTTCGCCGTGCGGCGCTCCATCACCTTGGTCTTGACCATGCGTATGCAGGCCGACACTCGCGCATCGCGCGCGCGCATGGCGTTTTTGAGCCGGTTGTCGAGCAGCTGCTCGAGCGTGACAGGATCGCTCATCATCTCACCCAGGCGCACCGAGCGCGGTACAACACCTTATCAGCCCGGCGCCCGCCCAGGAAGATGCACGTTGCCAGCGCGTGCTGCGGTGTGCCCCGCGCGGTGTGCTCGCCTTGACGCGACGCGCCATAACGCAGATCATGATCCACCCCGTATCGGAGACCTCCCATGACCGCTCAAGCCCGGATCGTCAAACGCTACGCCAACCGCAAGATGTACGACACGGAGCGATCCGCCTACGTGACGCTCGAAGAGATCGCCGAGATGGTCCGCGCGGGGCAGGAGGTCCGGATCATCGACAACCGCACGAAGGAGGATCTGACAGAGGTGACGCTGGCGCAGGCCCTCGTGGACGCGGAGCGGAAGCAGCGCGGGCGGCTGCCGGTGGAGAAGCTCAAGACCCTGCTCGCGAGCGGCGGCGAGTTCCTCCAAAAGCGCATCGCGCAGCCGGTGACCACCCTGCGTGAGGAGGCGGAGCGCACAATGACCGGCTGGCGGCACGAGGCGGAGCGGTCCATCGGCTCGTGGCGCGAGGAGGCCGAGAAGCG
>Ga0172370_10003641_pt1 | contig 21192 bp, 27 predicted proteins | sample LakKiv5m_FD_114538 | JGI IMG/M metagenome (GOLD analysis project Ga0172370, IMG submission 114538) | Freshwater microbial communities from Kabuno Bay, South-Kivu, Congo - kab_022012_11.5m | ecosystem: Environmental > Aquatic > Freshwater > Lake | place: Democratic Republic of the Congo...
GCCCTTCTGCTTTATAATATAATTAAGTGTTTTTTCCAGCCCTCCCTCTGCAATATAGAATGCTTCCGTGCTTTGTTCCTCCTGAAGCCCTATGCCGGTGCTTGTTGTAACTAATGACACCGCGACCGCGGCAAAAAGCGCGAGTATCAGCAGCGCCATCACCGTGGCAATAATGGAAAGGCCGGAATTATTGGCGAGCCTCAAGTGATTTCCCATGGTTTGATAACTTTAATAGCTGCGATATTATCGAAATGTTTATCTAATGTAAGCAAAGTTGCATTTAATTTCTTCGCAGTATAGAGCTGAACCGAATCGTCAAAATCAAGCCTTGTATTTTCCATTAAATCAAGTATTTCCATGTCTTCTACAGGGGTTGTATTATGAACCTTTATATGCTTAATATCGGATAGAGCGCTTAGAAATTCCTTAAGTTTGATATTTAGTTTATTCCTTAGCATAATTACCTCAATGGAATGAAGACTGAAGGAGCTTATTACGGCATCGGCATTTGTATTTATAATGGTTTTTATCGCGTTAAAACAATCATCGGCCTTTTCCTGCGCCAATAGATATTCAAGAAAGATGTTTGTGTCTATTATAACTACCACAGGTTTTTTGCTTTGTGCTGGAGTTCTACAGAAGTCATATTTGGATATGCTTCTTTTAAAACACCTTTGAGCTTTTTAAATCTCCGTAATGCCTTATGCGCTTTTCCATGTTTAAGCCCCGTCAAAAAAACCCTTGTCAATTCTTTTTTGTTTTTCGGTATTTCCTTTTCTACATGGGACGGCACTTCTATCGTTATATTCGGCATAAAGTCACCTCCATATTTATAATTTTACCACACTCACATCACAGCTTTCACCTCTACGGGTCAGGACCTTTTCCGAGGGGAATTCGGTAATAATGTTAGGAAAACTAAATCGGCTCAAAGATATGTTCTACTTTATATCTCGCAACTTTTTTCCCTCTATCCTGCCGTTTGGTTTTAAACGGTATTTCTTTATCTATAAAGTCCAGTTCAGCGCCATTTGGTATGGTATCTACAATTTCGGGATGGTTAATCAGGTGCCTAATAAAATCAAATGTTATGCCGATATTCCTTGCTGTGTATTCTTTCTTTGTCATTATTTCACCCCTTTTTTAAATTTCTCTTTATACCATTCCCATCTATCTTTTAAATCCTGTTCAGCATATGTTAATGCATCGTTAAGATTATTTATTGAAATCGGTTGTTTTACCTCTTCGCCCTTTGGATTTATTATATCACGATGAAAAAAACCGTGTGAGCAGTCATATCTTACAATGCAATGCCATTTGTCTTTTATCTTGGTCTCAAGCTGGACAACAATGTCCGTTACTCTGCCTTTTTCAGTTTTAATTCTTATCCTTAATCTGTCATCCCCTTCTGCGCTCAGCATTTTAGTGAAATCTTTTTTGCCCATTTTTTATTTTCCCTTTGCGCTTATTTCTCAGCTTTCCCCCTTAACAAAGGGGGTTAGGGCTATCCCCTTCGCTTTTAAAGTCCCCTTAGCCATAACCTATTTCCCTTCAATTAGCTTAATCCTTAGAGCTTTGCAGATGTTTTTAGCTGTAAAGGTATTAATTTCATTATGCCGCGGAACTGTGGCAGATACCTTTTCTGACGGATTGAAATATAACGTGTGCTTTGAGCCTTCTCTTTCAAGGATGCAGCCATGTTCTTCCAGATGTCCGATTAGTTTTTTTCTTTTCATACATCAACTGTAACTAATTCCTCCTTGACCAACTCAGGCTTTATATCCAAATCGTCAAACATGTGCTTTTCGTTGGATTCCAGAATCATTTCAAGCGCTTCTTTGATATTTTCCTTTACCTCTTCAATGCTTTTGCCTTGAGCATTTGCGCCCGGAACTTCTTTTACGAACCCGGCGTACCATTCACCCTCTTTAACAATAACAAGTGTAAAATCTCTAAGCATTCTGCACCTCCCTGCTATAATTTTAACACAACCATATCACAGATTCCTCGGCCAAACTTCGGTCTGAAGCGAGACGCTTTCGTTTGAACTGGTGGAGGTAAGGGTGATTCTGATTTTTTTTGTATTTGCCGCGCTGAATGCAGCGTCAACAGTGCCGTCTGCTCTGATATAACTAAAAGAAAAAGAATTTATATTTGCTGAAAGCGCTGAGCCGCTGCCTAACGTGCAATTGCCTGTATCGCGTTTTATGTCCGTGCCTGAATAGCTGTAATTTATCTGCACACTTTCCGTATCCGTGAAACAGAACTGTGTTGCGCTTGAAACGGACACACTTGCGCTGTTATTTAGGTTCCTTATCTCCTTTGCCATCCTGTCTAATGCGATTCTTCCTTGGTCCAGCGCCTCTTTGCGGTTATCTGTCGTGAAGAAGGCCGTTACGCCTGTTGACAGCGCATTGGCTACAACAAGGGCGACGATGCCCATCAATACCATTGAAATCACAAGCTCAATGAGGGTGATACCCTTTTTGTCGGTGAATGGGTGAATGGGTGAATAGGTGGATTTGGCTGGTGAATAGGTGAATAGGTGAATGGGTGAATGGGTGAATAGATGTGATCGATTCACCGATTTACCTGATAGCGATTCACCCTTGTTTCTTGTTTTGCCGGTTAACCAATTCACCATTTTTTTATTTTCCGATTCACCGTTATTTTTTAGTAGTTCGTCATTACCGTTGTAAGTGTGACGGATGTATTCCCGCTGCTTACAGTTACCGCTATTCGTTTATAATCTGTTTGGCTTCCACTGGCAATGGTCCTTGTGCAGCTTCCTGCCGCAGGGGCATTATCTACGCATGTGTTGAGGTCGCCCGGATTAACATAGCAGACCTGAGTTTGCCTTGTGAATGTTACGTTGTTGACTGTTACACTATCAGTACATGGGGGAACACTTCCCCCGCCCGGAGCTAAATCATTAAAATCATCAACATCGTCATAACTTGCAAGTGTTGTCTCTGTAGCGCTGCCGTCATCCGGTCCCAGCGATGTTGAAGGGGTTGCTGTCTGCGCACAGGCGCTTCCCGAAATAGAAGTTTCATCCCAGCATTTGGTCCTTATCTCTTCCATCAATTGCTGCGCGACATTCGTAGCCGTGACACGCAACTCGGCGTCAACCCCGCGTCCAGCCTCGCCTCCGAGCATTATCAAAAGCGCAGGTATTGCGATTGATACAATCAGGATTATCATGATTATCTCAATGAGAGAAAAACCATTTTTGTCGGTGAATGGGTGAATGGGTGAATGGGTGAATGGGCGAAAAGGTAAATGGGTATATAATTTTTTCCGATTCACCGATTCACCGTTTTTTATTCTCATCAATAGCTCACCCTTCCTGTGCCTTGTTCTATGGTGATGCCGGCGTTTGCGCCTTTGTACGTTACTGTTACTGTTTTGTCGCTGCCAAGAGCTGCGCCAGTATCATCAAGCGGGGTGCCGAGGCTGTTAAACTGCAATATATTATTAGTTAAAGTAGTGGACGCTGTGACGCCGCTGTAATTGCTGCATCTGCTTTCATTAAAAGCAACAACAAACTTATTTGCTGAGTCTGTGGAGCAAGGGTCGCCGGGACTGGTGGCAATAATTGCCGCATATCTCTGATAAACGGTGTACCCGTTTGTATTGAACACAATTGCGGCATATGTTTCTTGCGTTGAGATTGCGAGTTTCTGCACGTATCTGATATCAGCCGCGACTTTTCTTGTCGCGCTGTTGAGTTTGATTGTGTCAAAAGGGCTCCATCTCGTGGCAACTACCGCTGCAAGGATGACGGCAATGACCATTACCATTATGGATTCCATGAGGGTGAAACCGTTTCTGTTGGTGAATAGGTGAATAGGTGAATAGGTGAATGGGTGAATGGGTGAATAGGTGAATAGGTGAATAGGTGAATGGGTGAATGGGTGAATGGGTGAATGGGTGAATGGACGGACAGGTGAATGGGTAAATGGGTGTATAGTTTTTTGCGATTCACCGATTGACCGATTAACCGATTCACCGTTCTTCATGCCTGCATTTTATCACATTATATTTGACAAAGTATATCCCTCTGTAGTTTAATATTAATCTCTTTCGGGCGGATAGCTCAGCTGGGAGAGCACAGCCCTTACAAGGCTGGGGTCACAGGTTCGATCCCTGTTCCGCCTACCATTTTTGCCTCTGGCAAAAATGAAGTGAGAAGTGGGAAGTGAGAACCAGAAGTTATTGTTTTTTAACTTTTAACTTTTAATTTTTGAATTCAAAAATCTGCCAAGCAGATTTTTGCTCGGGGTGGTAGTTCAGCTGGTTAGAACGCCGGCCTGTCACGTCGGAGGTCGCGGGTTCGAGCCCCGTCCACCCCGCCATTTTCTCCTACTTCACTATCATGCCTGCATATCCTACGACATGCTCGTAGTCTCCGCTGACTTCGCCTGATGTAGTGTATTTAATAAGCCTGGCCTCAATTGCGCCGAGGGCTTTGGCGGCGAAGAGCATTATTGTTGCCGGAAGATAACCGCACATGGATATTCTCTCTCTTACGACAACTTCATAAAGTCCTTCGGGGTTCAGGGATTTAATCATCTCTAGCGCCTTTTTGTCTTTTTGCCGTGCGACATCATCAGGCACATAATGGCTCATATCAGAGCTTGCGACTATGACAACGGAGTAATTAATCTCTTTTATTGTCTTTGCGATTCCTTCGCCGAGCAGACGGCACTCTTCAAGAAAGGCGGACATGACGGTAATCGGCACAATCTTCGGTCCGCCTGATCCGCCGGAGGCGGCAGATGAAAAATAAGCTATGAACGGAAGCTGCACCTCAAGGGAATGTTCAAATATATGCGCTTGCGCATCTCTTGAAACCAGAGGTATGTTTGCCGCTATTCTGCCTGAAAGTTTTTCGTCTATTGAAAAGACGCCTGTCGGTATTTCCCATTCTCCGGAAGCCATCATAGAGACTTTTGTCCCAAGTCCTGTATGATTGGGCCCCAGCAGCACAAAGGTCTTCGGCATTTCTATTGCAGAGTAGACTTCTCCTGCTACAGGCCCTGAGTATATGAGTCCGGCGTGAGGAGAGAGTATTCCGATTGCATGTTCTTTTACCGCGTTGGCGTTTATGTATTGTTGGACCTGCTGCGTAAGTTTTGCTGCCGTGCCGTGATAAAACTGTCCTGCAACCGCCGGCGAACGCCTCATTTTTCAGAATACCTCTTCGGCTTCTCCGTATTCCCTGTTGGAATAATTTTCAAACCTTGTGTAGTGAGGGAAAAATGCCAGGTTGATTGTTCTTGTAGGCCCGTTTCTTTGTTTTGCGATATTGACTTCCGCCCGGCCCTTTTCATGAGAATCCTTGTTGTAGAATTCATCCCTGTAAAGGAAGATTATAACATCTGCATCCTGCTCTATTGCGCCTGACTCCCTCAAATCCGCCAGGTTAGGCCTCTTGTCGTGTCTTTGTTCAACGCCTCTGTTTAACTGGCTCAATGCAATTACAGGCACCCCCAGTTCCTTTGACAGGCCCTTTAAAGAGCGGGATATTTCCGATATCTCCTGTTCCCGGTTCTTGTCAAAGCCTCCTTTGCCTTTCATCAACTGCAGATAATCTACAACAACCAGGCTTAAGCCCTTGTGCTCAAGTTTAAGCCGCCGGGCTTTAGCCCGCATCTCAAGGACACTCGTATTGGAGGAATCGTCTATGAAAATAGGAGCTTCTGTAAGCCTTCCTGCGGCATTGGTGAGTTTGCTCCAGTCCTCTTTTCTTATAAAACCTTTTCTTACGCCGTTGGAATCAACCCTGGCTTCCGAACAGAGCATTCTGAGCGCCAACTGTTCCTTTGACATTTCAAGACTGAATATTGCAACAGGTTCTTTCAGTTCAACGCCGACATGACGGGCGATGTCCAGGCTGAACGCGGTCTTTCCCATGGACGGCCTTCCGCCTATGACTATCAAATCGCCTCTCTGAAACCCTGACGTCAGTTCGTCCAGTTCTGTAAACCCTGAGGCAACGCCTGTTATCGCGCTCTTTTTGTCATAAAGATGCTCTATGGTCTCAAAGCTGCCTTTAATCAAATCTTTCAGGGTTACAAACGATGACTTTATGCGTTTGTCCGAAATGTCAAAGATTATTCTTTCGGCATTGTCAACAAGCTCGTCTGCGTCCAGGTTGTCTTCATAGACCTTGCCTGCAATCTCGGAAGCGGATTTTATGAGCGACCGCAAGAGGGCTTTCTCGCGGATTATCTTTGAATGGTATTTTATATTTGCTGCGGTAGGGACCTGACTTGCAAGGCTGGAGAGATATTCCTCGCCGCCGACCGCGTCAATGTCGTGCCTCTTCCTTAGTTCCTCTGCGATTGTTACCAGGTCAATAGGCTCGTTCTTTTCAAAGAGTTCTATCATCGCATCAAAGATTTTTCTATGGGATTCCCTATAAAAATCATCGCGCGTGATGAGTTCAATGATTTTCGGAAACGCATCATTTTCTATCATGATTGCGCCGAGCACGGACTGCTCCGCCTCAAGGTTCTGGGGCGGCAGTTTGTTTATTGTCAGGTCTGTATTTTTCATTATTCTGCAACGACAGTAATATTCAGTTGAGCCGTTATCTCAGGGTGAACCTTTACGCTCACGGTGTAGGAGCCGAGCCTTTTAATCGGCTCTTCCACGGATATTTTTTTCTTGTCTATATCAAGGCCTTCATTTTTAAGCGCCGCCGCAAGGTCCATTGAGGTTATGGAGCCGAAGAGCTTTTCTTCTTCGCCTGCCTTTGCCTTTATAGTCAGGTTAAGCGCTGATATTTTTTCTGAAAGCGTCTGAGCCGAGTTCTTTTCTTTCTTTGCCTTTTCCTGAATTACTTTTTTCTGATGTTCAAGCTCCTTTATGTTTCCTTTGACAGCCTCAACCGCCAGCTTTTTGGGAATGAGAAAATTCCTCGCATAACCTTCGGCGACATTGACGATAGCGCCCGTTTTGCCGAGGGATTTAACGTTTTCTTTAAGAATGACCTGCATCTGAAGTCTCCTTTCAATTCTGTCAGTTATATAGGGTAGTATAACCAAATTAATCCGGAAATGTTAACCCAAAAATTAAGACCGCGCTGTCTTTTATTTATTGTGCAGATTTTTAGCGCAGTATCTTAAAAGGCATAGGGATAAATGTCAGGATAAATATTATTGTTGAAATCCAGCTTATGAGCTGTCTTTTTTTATCCAGAGGAGTTTCCCAGTATAAGACAGGCGGGTGCCTGAGGCCCAGAATGATGAGCAGTATTGCCCAGATTATCCAGCCCTCCCAGAATAAAAAGCCGAGTATTATCATGGAAAGGACCAGTATCTTTGAAATGTTCTCATGTTTTTCGCCTAATATTGCATAGGCGACATGCCCGCCGTCAAGCTGGCCTACAGGAATAAGATTTAAGGCTGTTACAAAGAAGCCTATCCATCCGGCAAAGGCAATAGGATGCAGAAGCACATCGTATGATTCAGGTATCTCGCCCAGAAGCAAGCGGGAAAGAAAAGAGAAAAGCAGAGAGTCTCCGAGGGCAAGGCCGCCTTCCAAGCCTTTTGCTGCTATTATCCTGGACTGCGGAAGACCTAGGATTACTGCAAGCAGCGAGACTATAAAGCCTGCGATGGGCCCTGATGCGCCTATGTCTACAAGCGCTTCCCTTGTAGGGATGGGAGATTTCATCTTAATAAATGCGCCGAAGGTGCCTATTAATGTCGGCGCGGGGATAAAATAGGGCAGGGTTGCCCTTACATGGTGCTTTCTGGACGCAAGGTAATGCGACAATTCATGACATAGAAGTATGAGCATGAGACTGAGCGAGAACGGCAGTCCGTTTAATATTTTTAACGGATTTTTTATTATATCTTCAATGGTCTGGGTCTGGAGCGCGCCCACAGAAAGAGTGGAAATGAATGTGACAACAAACAGGATTATATGAAGCCACGGTATTTTTTTCATTTAACAATCTTCCCCTTTAAATCATAATCGTAAGCATCCGTAATCTCAACCGCGACAAAATCGCCGGCCCTAACAGGTGAATGGGTAAAAGGGTGAATGGGTGAATCGGTGAATGGGTGAATCGGCGCTTTGAAACTCTGACCCTTTTTCGCCTCGGCTCTCCTCGGCGAGTCGCTCGAGGCGACGAATCCGCCTGAGTGCGGAGACCCTTTGATACTTTCATCTATAATTACCACCCCGTCTATTTCCGGGGCATGAGAGTATAATCTTGCGATTGCAACTCCTTGTTCAATTTCGTCAACAATGGCCCTGAAGCGCCTGCCGACAAGTTTTTTATTCTTCTCAAAAGATATACGTTCCTGACGCTGCATTATCTCGGCAATCCTCTTATTCTTTACCGTCACAGGCAGAGGCCCTTTGAGCAGCGCGGCAGGCGTTCCTTCTTCTTTTGAATATTTAAAAGCGCCCAGCCTGTCAAATTGCGCTTCCTCTATAAAGTCCATCATAGACTTGAATTCGTCCTCTGTTTCAGAAGGGAATCCTACAATGAACGTTGTCCTGAGGGCAGGGTCCGGAACGGCGCGCCTGATTTTTTTGATAAGGTTCAGATATCCTTTTCTGCTTCCTCCTCTTTTCATAAGCTTCAGGATCCTGTCCTCAGAATGTTGAAAAGGCATATCCAGGTATTTGCATATCTTGTCCTCTCCGGCAATAACCTTAAGAAGGGAGTCTGTTATTGAGGCCGGATAAACATAGAGCAGCCTTATCCAGAAATCACCGCTTATTGAACATAGGTCTTTGAGAAGGTTTGCGATGTCATAGTCTTTGAATTCTCTGCCGTATGAGGCGGTATCCTGAGCAATTAATATAAGCTCTTTTAGGCCTGATTTTATATGTTCTTCTGCATTTCTAAGGATTTCATCGGGCGCGGCGCTTTTATATTCTCCTCTGATTGACGGGATAACGCAGTAAGCGCACTTCCTGCTGCAGCCTTCGGCGATTTTCAAGTAAGAATAACTGGTGAATGGGTGAATCGGTCGCCCCGTTCTCCTCGGCGACTCGCCCCCGCGCTCAGGCGGGTTCGCTGCGGAGAATGCGGCGAGACCCTTTGACGCCTGTATTCCCTTGCAGTATTCAACTATTTTTTCTTCTTCTGTTACCCCGAATATAGCGTCTATCTCAGGAATCTCTTTTATCAGTTCGCCTTTGTATCTCTTTGCAAGACATCCAAAAACGATAAGCTTTGGAAAAGAAGTATCAGAGTTGCACAGTGTCAGAGTATCATTCGCCTCAGGCGTCTCCTCGGCGACCCGCCCGAGGCGGGAACCCGCCGAGGAGGGGAGTTTTTTTACTTTGATACTATGACCCTTTGATACTTTGTCTCCTCGGCGACTCGCCCCCGCGCTCAGGCGGGTTCGCTGCGGAGAATGCGGCGAGACCCCCTGACCCTTCTTTATTTCCACAAGCTTCAGTATCTCCTCTATTGACTCTTTTTTGGCGTCCTCTATGAAGCCGCATGTATTGATAAGAATGATGTCTGCAGCTCCGGCCTGGTCTGCAAATACAAAACCTTCTGCCGCAAATAATTTCAACAAGCGGTTGGAGTCAACCTGATTCTTTGGACATCCGAGGGTTATAAGAGAAAGTTTAGTTGTCATGGATGCGGGTCTTTTTTACCGTGTGATAAATAATAAAATAGCTGATAACAGCAGAGATAAGGCCGATAAACAGCGTGCCGAATACAAATGGCGTAAGCAGCGGCTTTAATTCATGCGTGAGACTTCTGAAGGTGATATGCGACCAGTCTATCTCGGGAATTATGTCTTTTATGCCTAATATCTTGGCCCCTGACCAGGTTGCAAAGGTATAAATCGGCACAATAGTCCACGGGTTTGTTACGTATACGCCTGTGATGGTCACAATCCTGTTAAGCCTGAACATCCATGCAAGTGTGATGCCGAGTATCGTATGAAGCCCGAGCAGAGGAGACATGCCTATGAAAACACCGGCGGCAAAAGCAACTGCAAGTCTGTGCGGGGAATCCTTGATAGCTAAGATGCTGCTGAGTCTATCCTGAAATTTCAAAGTGCTGATACCCTTCTGCTTTCATTTGTGATTCTCTGCCGGTTGCGTGAACAACGATTCTGCTTCTCTTTGTTATTTCGCCTATGCAGGTAATTTTTACCCCCCCTGCTCCCCCCCTTATTAAGGGAGGGCTGGGGGGGTAGGAAGGAGCAGTGAAAAGTAGTTCGTAGTCCTCTCCGCCTGAACAGGCAAGTTTCATCGCATCCAGTCCAAGCAGGGAAGATGCGCTTCTCATTTTGCCTGATACAGGTATGCGTTCTGTGAATATCTTTGCGCCGACCCTGCTTTCGTCGCAGAGCCTTGAGAGGTCAATAAAGAGGCCGTCGCTTAAATCAATCATTGAAGTTGCATATTTGGCAAATCCCTTCGGCTTCCGCGCAACAGGCATGAGATGTCTTTGAATCAATGGAGAAATCATGTTCCATGTCAGCCCCTTTTGTTTATATGCAGCGATCAACCGATAGCCCGCAGCAGTTGGTTTTTTGCTGACACCTGACACCTGACACCTGACAGCTCTCTTTAAAATCTCCAATCCGCATGCCGAATCACCGAGATTTCCGGTTACGTATATCTTATCTCCCGGTTTTGCGCCGGAGCGTTTCACAGGCCTTTCGGCTTCGCCTATGAGTGTTGCCGCTATAGCCATATCTTTTTTTGAAGAAGAAATGTCTCCGCCTATGAGCGCAACGCCGTATAATTTAATTGCATCGTGTATGCCGTCAAAAAAGGCCTTAACAAATTTTTGTTCGGTGTTTTTATTCATTGCAATATCAAGCAAAAGATATTGCGGTTTTCCGGCCATCGCGTATATGTCGCTGACATTTACGGATACGAGTTTGAAGCCGAGCTGATATGCTGCTGTAAAATTCAGGTCAAAATGAACGCCTTCAACCATCATATCGGTAGTCATCAGCATATTTCCCCCTGAGGGTTTTATTACCGCGGTATCATCGCCTATGCCTGTGAGGATGTTTTTTGCCTTTACGCCAAATCTTCTGCGGATTTGTTTCAGGAGAGAAAGTTCGCCGATTTCAGAAAGCTTCATATACTACAAATAGGTGAATAGGTGAATGGGTAAATAAAGTCTTTCGATTGGCCGATTCACCATCTTTTTTGATTTCCGATTCACCGATTTACCTGATAGCGATTCACCGTTTTTTTGTCGTTTTCAGCGCTGCCTTAAGCACATCATCCATTGTGTCTGCAAAAATAAATGCAAGGTCTTTCTTCACGTATTTCGGGATATCTTCAAGGTCTTTTCTGTTTCTCTTAGGAATAATAATGCGCTTTAGGCCCATTCTCTTAGCAGCTAAGGCCTTTTCTTTCAACCCGCCTATCGGGAGCACCCTGCCTCTTAATGTCACTTCGCCGGTCATAGCGCAATCCTTTCTTGCCGGTTTTCCAGTGAGCGCGGATGCAATTGCGGTTGCCATTGTTATGCCTGCCGAGGGCCCGTCTTTGGGTATTGCGCCTGCAGGGACATGGATATGAAGGTCTGTTTTTGAGAAGACCTCATCCTTTATTCCAAGCAGTCTGGCCCTTGAGCGGACATAACTTAAGGCAGCCTGCGCGGATTCTTTCATCACGTCTCCAAGCTGGCCCGTCAGCGTGAGGCTGCCTTTGCCCTTCATTGTAGTTGCCTCAACATAAATTATGTCGCCGCCGGACTCGGTCCAGGCCAGGCCTGTTGCAACGCCGACCTCGTCTTTTTCCATCTCTTCTTCCGGCAGATATTTAGGAATACCGAGAAATTTATGCAGATTCCTCCCGGTTATCAGGAATTTCTTCTGTTTCCCCTCTGCTATCTTTTTTGCCACCTTCCTGCATAGGTTGGCGATCTCTCTTTCAAGGTTTCTTACTCCGGCCTCTCTTGTGTACTGGGATATTGTTGCAAGGACCGCAGAGTCTGCTATCTTCAATACCTGGTCCGTTATCCCGTGTTCTTCAAACTGTTTCGGGAGCAAGTAATTTTTTGCGATGCCGAGTTTTTCTTCTGCCGTGTATCCCGAAAGATATATTATCTCCATCCTGTCGCGCAGAGGGCTGGGTATCGTGTCAACGAGGTTTCCCGTTGTTATGAACATTACCTTTGAAAGGTCAAAGGGAACTGTAAGGTAATGGTCTACAAACGTGTTGTTCTGTTCGGGATCCAGCACCTCAAGAAGCGCTGACGAGGGGTCTCCCCTGAAATCCATTCCTATTTTGTCTATTTCATCCAGCATGAACACAGGGTTGTTTGTGCCCGCGGTTTTTATGCCCTGTATTATCCGGCCGGGAAGCGCGCCTACGTAGGTCCTTCTATGCCCTCTGATTTCAGCTTCGTCCCTGACTCCGCCAAGAGACATACGGACAAATTCGCGTCCGAGCGACCTCGCGATGGATTTCCCGAGCGAGGTCTTCCCGACTCCCGGAGGGCCGATAAAGCAAAGAATAGGGCCTTTCATCTTTTCTTTTTTTAGTTTTCTTACGCTGAGATATTCAAGAATCCGCTCTTTTACTTTTTCCAGATCATAATGGTCGGTATCAAGCACTTTCTTTGCTGTTTTTATGTCCAGATTGTCCTTTGTCTGTTTGGACCACGGCAGTTCAACCATCCACTCAAGATAGGTCCGGACTGTTCCCGCCTCTGCACTGTCAGGGTGCATTTTCTCCAGGCGCTTAAGCTGCTTTTCCGCTTCCTTCTGAACTTTTTCAGGCATCTTTGCAGCCTCAATTTTTTTCCTGAACTCTTTTATCTCTTCTGTGCGCTCGTCAATATCGCCCAGTTCTTTTTGTATGGCCTTCAGCTGTTCTCTGAGGAAATATTCCCTTTGGTTTTTGTCTATCTCGCCCCTCACCTCGGTCTGGATCTTTTGCTGCACCGTAAGAAGCTCTATTTCCCGGCTTAAGATTTCACTTACTTTTTTCAGCCGTTGAACAGGTTCGGTTATCTCAAGGACTTCCTGCGCCTGCTCTGTCTTTAATCCGATGTTTGAGGCAATGAGGTCTGCGAGTTTCCCCGGCTCTTCAAGGTTTTCAATCACAATCATGATATCAGGCAGTATTGTCTTGCCGAGAGAAACGGTTTTGTCTATCTGTTCTTTAACCGTCCTCATTATTGCCTCGGTCTCTATGGTTATCTCTTCCGGCTGGACGTCTGTCACCTTTTCTATTTTTGCCGTAAAGAACGGCTCTTCTTTGAGAAACTTTATTGTCTTTGCCTTTGTAAGCCCCTGCACAAGTATCTTGACCCTGCCGTCAGGCAGTTTCAGCATCCTCATTATGAGCCCTACCGTGCCTGTAGAATAAAGCTCGGCAGGCAATGGATTCTCGGCATTGAGGTCTTTCTGCGTAAGAAGCAAGACCATCTTGTTTGTGCTTAGCGAGCGCTCTATTGCCTTTATGGACATTTCTCTTCCTACAAAAAGAGGAAGTATCATGTAAGGGAAGACAACAAGGTCTCTTACGGGGAGTACCGGAAGGCTATCCGGAATTTCAATCTCTTTTTCTTCTTTTTCCGCTGCTTTTGCCATTTTTATCTTCAGACCCCTTTATTTTTTAATCATTGCTGCAATATCAAACAGATATTTTGCAAACGGTCGCGAAACCTCTGAATTTTTCAGGGCAAAGTTTACAGTCGCCTTAAGATACCCGAATTTGTCTCCTGCGTCATACCTGCTGCCTTTAAAAAGATATCCGTAAATCGGTTCGTTTTTAAGAAGTTTTTTAAGTCCGTCTGTCAATTGTATCTCTCCGCCTCTGCCCGGAGAGAGCTTCTCAAGTATTCCGAATATCCGGGGCGTTAAGATATATCTGCCTATTATCGCCAGGTTGGACGGGGCTTTCTCTTTTGCCGGCTTTTCAACGAGGTCGCTGATTTTATATACTCCGCTGCCGCAAGGTTTTCCCTCTATCACGCCGTATTTATGTATCTCCGTTATCGGGACTTCTTCAAGCGCAACTATTGAGCATCCGAGTTTTTCGTAAAGCAATATCATTTCTTTAAGCAGTGTTTCTTCCGGCGCAATCACATCATCGCTCAGTAGAACTGCAAAGGGCTCGTCCTTTATGAACGGCCGGGCGCAGAGGATTGCGTGCCCGAGCCCGAGCGCCGCCCTCTGCCTTATGTAAGCGAAATTCAAGTGATTAAGTTTTGTTATTTCAGCAAGGAGTTTTTTCTTGTCCGTTTTCCTCAGGTTTTCTTCAAGTTCGTATGCCGAATCAAAATGGTCTTCAATAGCGCGTTTATATTTGCCCGTGATTATTATGAACTCTTCTATATTGCATGCAATAGCCTCTTCAATCGCATACTGTATCATCGGCTTATCTACAATAGGAAGCATTTCCTTAGGCGAGGCCTTTGTCGCCGGCAAAAATCTTGTGCCGAGGCCGCCGGCAGGGAATATCGCCTTTCTGATTTTTTTGTTTATTTTTTTCTTCATAAAAGTTATATCGTTATGATAAAATATAACGTTGTAATTTTTAATTATAGCATACATCACACTTGTTTTTTCTGTCCGTCTAAGATAAGATTCATCAGTAAATTTTGTTCTGCTTTTCTGAAAGGACTGGAAAATAAAAAGAACTCTTTGTTAAAATTATAGCCGATTTTTTGTTCGGAGGTATGAATGGATTTTAAAGGTCAGGCGGCTGTTGTCACGGGCGGCGCCCGGGGGATTGGAAGGACAATCGCCGAAGCGCTTGCAAAAAAAGGCGTAAATATCATTATTGCCGATATCAGCCGCGAGCAGGCAAAGGCAGCCGCTTCAGAGATTGAAAAGATGGGCGTTAAGTCAACCGGCGTAGGGCTTGATGTCTCAAAGGCGGAAGACGTAATCCAGGTATTCGGAGAGATAACAAAAGACTATGGAAGAATAGATATTCTCGTAAATAACGCAGGCATAACAAGAGACGGGCTTATAATGAGGATGAAAGAGGAAGACTGGGACGCGGTGCTCAACATTAATCTGAAAAGCGTGTTCCTCTGCTCTAAAGAGGCGGTTAAGATCATGGTAAAACAAAGATACGGCAGGATTATAAATATATCATCTGTTGTTGCTTTTATGGGAAATGCCGGGCAGGCAAACTACAGCGCATCAAAGGCAGGGATTGTGGGGCTGACAAAAACTACGGCAAAAGAATATGCCAGCAGGGGAATAACCGCAAATGCCGTTGCGCCGGGCTTCATAACAACTGCCATGACAGAGGCCCTTCCTGAAAATGTTAAGCAAGAGATGATGAGGGCTATTCCTCTCGGAAGGTTCGGCGCTACAGATGATGTCGCGAATGCGGTTGTTTTTCTTGCCTCGCCTGAGGCAGGCTATATAACAGGGCAGGTTATACATGTCAACGGCGGAATGTATATGTAATTAAGTTAGAAGTTAAAAGTTAGAAGTTAAATACATTATAATAACTCTTAACTTTTCATTTGTAATCAAAAATTTTTTGGAGGTAATAATGGTAGAAGAAAAGGTAAAAGAGATTATATCAAAGCAGCTTGGCGTCAATGCATCTGAAGTGACGCCTGAGGCTTCCTTTGTGGAAGACCTCGGCGCAGATTCGCTGGATACGGTTGAGCTTGTAATGGCATTTGAAGAGGCGTTCAATATAGAGATTCCGGACGAGGATGCTGAAAAAATAACAAAGGTCAAGGACGCGATAGCGTATATCAACAGTAAAAAATCCTAATGCTGAAGAGAAGAGTTGTTGTAACCGGTGTGGGGCTTGTCACACCCCTCGGGATAGGTATTGAAGAAAGCTGGAAGGGACTTCTCGCCGGCAGGTCGGGGATAAGAAAACTGACCCGGTTTGACGCTGCGGCTTTTCCAACACAGATAGCAGGCGAGATAGAGGGATTCAATCCCGGGGATTACATTGAGCCGAAAGAAATAAAAAAGATGGACCGTTTCATCCATCTTGCCATCGCTGCCTCTGACATGGCAGTAAAAGATTCAGGATTGAAAATAGACGGCAGCAACGCCGAAAGCGTCGGCGTGATAATCGGCTCGGGCATGGGCGGTCTGCCGGCAATTGAACATTATCATTCCATTCTCCTGGAGAAAGGCCCGAGAAGGATAACCCCTTTCTTTATTCCCATGCTTATAATAAACCTGGCCGGCGGCCATGTGTCTATGAGATACGGCGCTAAAGGGCCGAATTCCGCGGTCGCGACTGCGTGCGCTACAGGAAGCCATTCCATAGGAGACGCCTTCAAGATAATCCAGAGGGGAGATGCTGTTGCAATGATTGCAGGCGGAACAGAATCCGTTATTACGCCGATGGGAATAGGCGGGTTTAATGCCATGAAGGCGCTTTCCACGCGAAATGATGAGCCGGAAAAGGCCAGCAGGCCTTTTGACGCAGACCGGGACGGTTTTGTAATGGGAGAGGGCGCAGGAATAATGGCGCTTGAAGAACTTGAGCACGCCCGTGCAAGGAGTGCAAGGATATATGCAGAAGTTGTCGGTTACGGAATGACTGCTGACGCCTATCATATGACTTCTCCCGCGCCTGAGGGAGAGGGCGCCGCGCGCTGCATGGCTATTGCTTTAAAAGACGGAGGGATTTCTCCATCGGAAGTTGACTATATAAATGCGCACGGCACATCCACAAAATACGGGGATGAGCTTGAAAGCATGGCAATAAAGACTGTTTTAAAAGACCACGCATATAAGGTTGCTGTAAGTTCAACGAAATCCATGACAGGCCATCTTCTCGGAGCGGCAGGAGGCGTTGAGGCTGTTGTCTGCGTTTTAAGCCTGAGGGATAATATGGTTCCACCGACAATAAACCTTGATAACCCTGACCCTCAGTGCGACCTGGATTATGTGCCTCATAAGGCCAGGAAGATGGAGCTTAACTGCGTGATGTCCAATTCATTCGGTTTCGGCGGAACAAATGCCTGCCTTGTTTTCAAGAGATTCAAAGAATAGTCAGGGTTACTTCAGCATCTCTTTTATCGTAATTAACACCGACTTGCCGAGAGCTTCTAAATCGTAACCTCCCTCAAGAGAAAAAATGACAGGGATATTTTTTGCTGATTGCTGAACGCTGGACGCTGAACGCTCCGCAGATGAAAGAATCCCTTTTACAATGTTTCTTATTCCCTCATCCGATACCCTTATTCCTGAAAGCGGGTCTTCCGCGCGGATGTCATAGCCAGCCGACACAAGTATCATATCCGGTTCAAATTTTTTTACAAGCCGGGGAAGAATATCATTGTATGCTGAAAAGTATTCCTTGTCGCCGGAGCCGTGCCTCATGGGAATATTGTATGTGAATCCTTTTCCCTTTCCCCTGCCTGTCTCTGTTTCGCTTCCGGTTCCGGGATAATGCGGATATTGATGAGTGCTGAAATAAAAGACGGTGTCGTCCTCCCCAAACATGTGCTGCGTGCCGTTTCCATGATGCACGTCAAAATCAATGATGAATATCTTTTTATAACCGGTTTTCTGAGCGTATCTTGCGCCTACAGCGATATTGTTGAATATGCAGAACCCCATGGCCTATCTGCCTCTGCATGATGCCCCGGAGGCCGGACCGCGCAGAAGGCCCTTTCAATCTCTCCTTTTTTGCACCTGTCTATTGCCTCAATTACTGCTCCCGCAGCATAAAGCGCAGCTACGAAGCTGTTTGCAGATATATATGTATCAGGGTCTGCATAGCCTGTTCCCATGCCTTTAAGCCTTTCGATATAACCATGTGTATGCACAGCCGCAATGTCATTAAATTCAGCCTGGCGGGGTTTTATGCGGATGAGCTTATCCCAAATCTCAGAAGATTTAAGCGCATCAATGATTGCGATTAATCTTTGTTTAGATTCAGGATGCCACTCCGGGGTTTCGTGCTCCAGAAATATGCCGTCGTAAACGAGGCCGACTTTTTTCATGGAATTAAATTAACTCATATTTCTTTTTTTCTAATATATGACACGACAGATGCGATAAATTCTTTCCCTTCTTTCATGATTTCCTCTGCATCTTCGCTCGTTATAACAAAAGTATACTCATAATCGCTGAATTGTCTTTTTTCAAATGCCTTTGTCAAAGATTTGCTCATCGCCTTTGGGAAAATGCCGGTTTTAACAAAGTGTTGGCCAAAGGCCGATATAACAGCTTTATGACTTGAAAAAGAAAGCCCTTTGGTTAGTAACAGAGCCTCAACACAGTAAAACATGGCGTAATATACACGCGATACAGCAGACTCATAATCACCATCTTTAATAAGAAGCCGCGCGGATTTCATATACCGTTTTGCGCGGGCAGTAAGCCCTTTTATCTCCTTCATACGCTTACACCTTCTCGCTTTATGTTTAACAATAACGGACTGTTGCCGGAAAGGAAGGATTTCTCGGAAATAGGGTACACAGATATAAGAACATCGTATTCAAGGTTAATGTCTGTGATTACATCTATAAGCCTGTCAATTTCTTTAGCAGGCAGCACATCATTTTTAAGTACCACTGCAACATCTATATCCGAGCCTTCCCATGCATCAGCCCTCGCATACGAGCCGTAAAGAACGAGTTTGCCGAATTTCTCGCCGTAGATGAAGAGAAGTTGTTTTTTGAATTCATCAAGAATTTTTTTTATGTTGCCTATCCGTCTCACAGGCCGTGTCTTTTTTACAGCAACCGCCATAGCTAATTCTCCTTTTATGCCTTATTTTACCCCGTTGAAAAGTTCCGCTGCAAGCAAAATGCTTCTTATCTATACAGCTGGTTTATCTGAATTCCGACCCTTTTACAGACTAATGTTTGACCGAGAAATTGATTTTAAGGTTTTCTCAGATATTTTTTTGTAAACTTTCCACCCATTTCAGAGAACGCATCTAAAACAGCATCAGTCAACGAAGAATTATTCCCAAATTTTGATTTGATTATCTCTCTTGCCTCATAACATGAAATTTTGCCACGTTGCCCAATTGTATCCCATAGGAATTCTGCAATGGAGTATTCGGTATGTTCAAACCGGCGGTCGATCAAGTCATACCAGATGGCATATTTGTCAGTCACAACATCGGGTACTCTATCGGGTAAATTTTTAACGTAAATTTCCAACTCGCACTCCGCATCAATATTTTTATGACATCTTTCTCGTAAAAAATATGCCGCTAATGCTTCAGCACATATGCGATTGTCAGCAGATAAACCTCTTAGTCTAGAAGCATACGAGTCAGGAGCGACCCTTAAATAGTATTTCAAATATTCTTTAGTCGTATCTTCATGATCTTTTACTGAATTAAAACAAACTATAACATTATATGTCTCGACTTCGCGTTCGGGCGACGCATGATGTGGTTCATTCGTTGCTATGGCATGTACATGAAATCGTTGCCATTTGTTAATCAGCTCATGCATTTCTGCCACCTCCTATTGCCCACTTTTGATTTAATACTATTTTGAGTTTCTAGTCAACCGCTCCCTTTAAATTATCTTCCTCTCTTCCTCTGTCACTCCATACAACCCATAAACAATATCATCAATCTTTTCATCCGTAACCGCAATTTAACCCTATGCTTTTTTCATGCTTTTTTAGATCTTTTGCTTGACTAAATTCCAGCCCACATCATATACTTTAGCATACCGATAAGGCAGTATAAAAAGAGATAGAAAATTTATTTACTCGGAGAAGAATGAAGTCGGATGTTTTAACCTCAGATTTACAAATACTTACTGGCGATTGTCGAGAACTTCTTCTTACCCTGCCTTCTGAATCGGTTCAGTGCTGCGTTACTTCGCCGCCTTATTGGGGCTTGCGCGATTACGACCATCCATCTCAGATAGGCGCAGAACCGTCGCCAGTTCAATATGTTGAAAATCTTGTAGAAATATTTTCTAAAGTCAAGCGTATATTACGAAAGGACGGGACCCTTTGGTTAAACATAGGCGATGGATATGCCCGCAATGGCGGAACGGGCAATTGCGGACCTAATGCAGTAGTTGGCAATACAAAAAAACTTATTCAGAAACGCAATTGCAAAGTCCCGAATTGTTGGGGCTTGAAAGACAGGGATTTGATGGGCTTGCCTTGGCGAGTCGCGTTCGCATTACAAGCAGATGGTTGGATATTCAGAGCAAGAATAACATGGGTCAAAAAAACTGCCATGCCGGAGAGCGTAAAAAACAGGCCGACAAATGCAACCGAGGAAATTTTCCTGATGTCTAAAGCGCCGACTTACTATTACAATTCAGATGCCGTGCGGGAAACATCTGGCGCCAATTTGAGAAATTTCTGGGTGTTAGGTCCTGATACAAGCGGCAACGGGCATCCGGCAACGTTTCCGCGCGAATTAGCGCGCCGGTGCGTTCTTCTCGGCAGTCAAACCGGCGATACCGTATTAGACCCCTTTAGCGGCTCCGGCACCACAGGCGTAGTAACCCAAGAATTGAATCGTCGCGCAATTCTCATTGAAATAAACCCTAAATATTCCAATTTTTCAAAGGAACGGATAAGATATGCCAAGCAAAAAGTCCTCTGGCTCTAAAGAGTTAATCCTTAACTATTTTCTTGCAAATATCGGCAAAGTTTTAGAATCGAAACAGATTCAAAAGGCGAGCGGCGGAGCAGTTGAGTGGGCAAGACGGGTCCGCGAGCTTCGGAATGAAGAAGGATATCAAATTCTTTCCCACAAAGATCGGGCGGATTTAAAGCCGGGTCAATATCTTCTCGAAACAACGGTTCGGGTCCCGGCGTTTAGGCGTGGGATATCCAAGGAAACGCGTGCTTGGGTTTTAGAGCGTAATGGTTATACTTGCCAGATGTGCGGTGTCGCTGCTGGCGATCCAGATCCGCTTGGAGGTCCGCGTACCGTTCGTTTGACAATCGGACATATCAAGGATAAATCCAAGGGCGGGGATGATACTCCTCAAAATCTACGCGCTATTTGTACGAACTGCAACGAGGGCTTGCAAAATACTGCCCTTCCAAAACCAGACCAAATTCATTTGCTTTCTCAAGCGCGCCGCGCAACGCTTAAGGACCAAGAAGTATTGCTTAGTTGGCTGCTCAAAAAATTTAAATTGAAAGCTGTCCCTTTAGTAAAATAATTACATCATTTTTAAATCCCAAGGAGGCAAGATGTCTGAACTTAAAAAGATGTACCGAACTATTATGGATGATAATTTCCCTGATGACATGACAATAAAATTCGGGGAACAGACCCTTA
>Ga0172370_10003642_pt1 | contig 21186 bp, 9 predicted proteins | sample LakKiv5m_FD_114538 | JGI IMG/M metagenome (GOLD analysis project Ga0172370, IMG submission 114538) | Freshwater microbial communities from Kabuno Bay, South-Kivu, Congo - kab_022012_11.5m | ecosystem: Environmental > Aquatic > Freshwater > Lake | place: Democratic Republic of the Congo...
ATTTACCGGCCCACCAGTCCTGTTCGACTCCGGACTTGGCCGCCTGCAGGGGGGCCAGGCCGCGGTAATCATGGTAGGGGTTGAAGTAGCGTAAAAAGATCACTTCGTGCGGCTGGAGCGGGATCTTCTTGACGCCCTTGCCGTAAACCCAGCCCGAGATCAACCCGGTTTTGGCATCCACCACTTCCTTAAACCGCCCTGGATGGCAGACCCAAATCTCCCGGGGGATTTCACGTTCGCTTTGCCGTTCCACGATAAAAAAGGCCTCACCGGTCAATCCCAGATAGATGAAAGTAGCCTCCAGGAGTTGACTCCCGGACATCATGGGGTTGGGCGCCTCGAACAGGTTCACCAAAGGGTGCGATTCCACGATCTTGGGGTCTCTGCGGGTCCCGGTCATGAAGAGCAGAGGCACGCTGCTGATGCTCTGGGCGATGGCGTTGATGCAGGCATAGACCCAGACGTGCTCCCGGTAAGGCTGTCTCAGTTCCCCGCCTGACAGCTGGGTGAGCATATGGGGGGAAAGAAAAAACAGCCGGGTAGCCTCGGGGAAATAGGGAACTTCACGCTTTAAAGCGCCACCACCCCACAACGCCGCCAACCCCCTCCTTATCAGCCCCAGCAAACCGCATCCCTTGCGCCGCCAAATTTATTGACCTCATTATCTTGTGTCTTTGGGGAGTTACGCAATTCCGCTAATTGACCCCTTTTGGGGAGGATTTTGGGAATGTTTCGAAGGTCGGAGCGATAAAATGAAATGCCGCGCTTTTACGGCGCCGACATGCAGGTTGCTCATATTAGGATTTAGAATTCTTATGATGGTTTTTTCGCCTCTATATTGGGGGACTTCAACTCTTTCACATCCTCCGTAAAGATTCGCCCACATCCACTTTTTCTTGTGAACTCCAATCAATAAAAGTATAAAGAAACCAAAGCGTTCAGCTCATTGCCTGAGGGCTGGGACATTCGTATGGATTGGGAATCCGCCGTAATCCAGGACATCAATCAAAGAAGAAAGCGCGAGCGGGAGTTAGCTCCCGAGATGGCCCTGAGGGAGGACAACCTCCTTAAATTGATGAGCAAAAGCCTTTATGGCGAAAAAGTCCATTATGCCCTGGAACTCATACAAAATGCAGAGGACGCTGATGCTTCATCGATCACCTTCATCTTTGAGAAGAACAAGGTGATAGTGGTAAACGACGGCAATGTTTTCAGCGCCGACGATGTTGACGCGATATGTTCTGTCAAACCAGGCAGAAAGAAGAACAAGATCGGTTTTTTCGGGGTGGGTTTCAAGTCTGTCTTCAATGTAACGAATACGCCACAAGTAATATCCTCCCGCTTCAATTTCCAGATCGAGAACTATATTTATCCCAGGCCACAAAGCCGGATTCCTGATGAAGCCAAGGAATACCATTCCCATGAGAAGGGCTCGATTTTCGTGCTGCCCTACTCAGATGGGCTTCCATCAACACCGGAACTAATCGAGAATTTCAAAGAAATTGATGACAAGATCCTCCTCTTCCTAGACAAGCTAGAGACCCTAAATTTCATAGACAAAGTCAATGGGCAAAGGTGGTCTATCAAAAAACCACCTTCTGCCGATAGACTCATGATGCTGGAAGATGGGAGGACTGACCAGACTACGAAATGGAGAGTTTTCTATGAGGATCTAACGGTATTTGATAAAGATGTGACGATTCCAGAGGGAAAAGAAGGCATAAGCCAGACAAGGATAATAATTGCTTTTCCGGCTGATGAAGAGACCAAAAAAAAGAATAAACGATCAACCTTATATTGCTTTCTACCGACCGACAAGAGGAGCGATATGCCTTTTCTCGTACAGGCGGATTTCGTCCCGACTGTAGGGAGAGGGAATATCCAGGACGTTGAATGGAATAAGTGGCTACTCAAAGAAATCGGATTCTTAGCATCTGAGGCAATAGACCAAATCAAAGTAGATCCCTCCATGGGTAATGAGGTATACAACCTTATCCCGCTGAAAGATGAGGTCCAGGAACCGTTGATGAGCATCCTAAGCGATGCCATGTATGGCTCCTTAAAAGACAAAAAGATCGCAAAGATCCTTGACCAAGGTTGGGAGACTCCTGCTGAATGCGTCATAGCGAGTCACCCGGAAATAACAAATATCATTCCGCAGCAAGATCTCAGGCATCTTTTTGGAAAGAATCTTTTTTACGTCGTCCCAGAAGCACCTGAAAGAGCCTGCCAAATCTTTACAGAACTCGGTTCATTGACCTTGGGCGAAAAAGAGTTCGTTGAGTTTCTACGGAAAGAAGATCTCATAAATAAAAGAAACCCTGGCTGGTTCCTCAACGCATACTTTTGTCTCGGTGAGATATTCGACATCGAGGAGCGCAACAGGTGGGATGAGGAAAAGAAAGAGATCTTTGCGCAACTTGAAAAGACCAGGTTTATCCTTACAAACCGAAATATCCTCGTACCTCTCAAAGACCCAAACAAACCAGACATGCTCATCTGCTACCCCCATAGCATGCACCTATCAGAGGTAAATGAGCTTTTCACTGAGGGGGAGCTCGTTTTCCTGAATAGATATTTTCAGACCTCTACCATCATAAAGAGGACGGCTATAGACCAGGAGGAGGAGGAGAAGAGGAAAAAAGTCCATAGGTTCTTTGAAAATGTGGGAGTAAAGAGCTATTTCAAGCAGTCGCATGTCATAAGAGACGTCATCCTCCCGAAATTCACGAGTGGAAAATACAGACAATATGACGATGCTAAGCTTTACAGCCTTGTGAACTACATCCGATCCTATTGGTCCACACTAGAAAGCGAGGTAAGGAATAAGAAACTTTCTGAAAATATCTTCGAGGAGATAAGGAATGGTGTCTGTCTAAAGTGTTACAGCTACAAGGGTAACGAAAAAATCAAAGACTATCTGACTGCTGATAGGCTCTATTTCTCCAGGCGCTATGGGAAAAATGAAGAGATGGAGACATTGTTCAATGGAATCGAAAACATTTTTTTTCTACATCCATATTATCTAAAGAGGGAGGAACGTGAAAGGAAAAAGAAAAAGCGCGGGAGACAACAAATCGAGTACAGTTGGAAAAGGTTCGCTGAAATGCTGGGTGTCTGGTCTTCTCCAAAGGTTGAAAAGGACGATTCATGGATAAGTATATCAAGTAATAGCGGCTATGACTGGGTAGAGAAAGAATATTCAACTACTGGCGAGCATGAAATTAAAGGCGATTCCGTCTCTTGTGATATCCAAGACCTGATTGAATACTGTGCTGGATCGCAAGACCCAGAAATGACCAGGGAAAGGATGACCATCCTCTTCAACTCCTTATCAAATAACTGGAAAACCTACCAGTTGTATAGCAAGACAATTTATAAATATTATTATCGCACATACAACCGCGTCTCTCTCGATTCGTCCACTTTCCTAAATTACCTGAGAACCGCTAAATGGGTCCCAACTGTGGACAACGACTTCTGCAAGCCAGGAGATACTTTCCTTGACAGCAGGAGAAATCGCTCCCTTCTTGGGGATGATGTGAAATACGTTAATATCATCGGGGGTCAAACTTTCCTGAAAGAGCTTGGCATCAGCCTAGAGCCGAAGATTTCACAGGTAATTGAATCAATCAAGAAATATAGAGAAAAAAGCGGGGATTTGACGAAGGCGTGCCTGGGCAAGTTCGAGGTAGTCTATTCTTTTATCGCTGAGAAAATAGACCCTGGTAATTTGCAGGAGATAAGAAAGGAATTCGACAACCATCAATTGCTTTATCTCCCGAGAAAAGACAGGATATGGTGGACACCCAAACAAGTCTTTTGGTTTGATTACTCAAAGACATTCGGACAATCGAGAGGGTATATAGAGCATAATGGAAAAGAAATATATCCATTAAAATTGAAAGAGTTCATGCTTTCCTTGGGGATAAGGGAAAGGCCTTCGATTCAGGAAGCGATTGATGTCCTCGATGAATTGAGAGCTCAAGATGACCTTAAAACATTGAAAAGGATTGTAACGAAAGTATATCAGTATATCGATGACCTGCTAGTTCGTGGCATTCCTGGCGAAATCGACTGGCAAAAATACACGTTCCTTACGAAAAGCGAGGAGTTCAAATCTCCAGACAAAATCTACTACGAGGATGATGAAGAATTCGCAAGATTGTTCCATGACAAGATCGAATTCATCTATTTACCAGTATCTTGGGCAGGGCTCCGATTTTTCTTCAAGGAAATAGGCTTCAAGAGCCTTGCCGAATCGTTAACGATTGTGAAACATTTGGGGCAGATAGGCGAGATGGAGGGAAGCCAGGCAGGAAAAGCGAAAAACGCGCTAAGTTTTGTAAAGGCGTACATGGTTGAGAAGAAACTTGAGGCATTCGAATGGCTCGATTCTGCTGGGATATTTGACCAGCTTCAAGATATGGAGATTTGTGAGACGACGGAAATAAAACTCGATCTATCCTTGAACCAGAATGACATAGGGCCAATAACGGTCTCAAACATAGATAAAGAGGCCTACTATAGCAGAGAGGAAAACAGACTATATATATTGGAAGGTATGCGCCTGTTCTCAAGCAAAGTTGCGAAAGAGCTCTCCAGGGTTTTCAAGGGGGTAGAAAATGACGTCTTCCCGTTCTTGAATTCGATCCTCCCTGCGGCAGACGACGAAGACGCACTATATGGGCAACTCAAGTTATTCGGAATCGAGGAAAAAGAAAGAAGATATGCCGGGCCTGAGAATGTTGAACTCCTCCAGCCGGAAAAAGAACCCGCAGCCGATGAGGAGGACAAGAAACCTGAACCGAAAAAAAGGGGTGACGAGCCTCCAAGTGTCGAACCACCGGCTCCGCCGAAGCCACGTAAGGGGTTAATAAAGCCAGATGACTATTTCCCTTCGAAGAGAAAGGAATTTGTTCCACACAAAAAGACCGAGGGTGAACCCTTATTTAAATCAAAGGAAGTGGACCTCAAGGAAGGGAGACGTGGCACAACCAGCCCGCCAAAAGAGCCAGCACAAGGGGGAGGGACAAAAGATGCCGAAGGTATTGCCATACAAATGGTTATTAATTACGAAGCTAGCGAAGAAAGAGTCGCTGAGGATCGGCATAGACAAAAGGGGATAGGTTACGATGTCTATTCGAAGACGCCCGATGGCGAGGAAATATTTATAGAGGTCAAGCACTTCAGCGAGCAGGCAGGGAGATTTCGGTTAACCCCTCATCAGCTAAAAAAGGCCAAACTTGAGGGCGATAAATACTATGTCTATGTCGTGACAGGGCTAAAGGAAGGTGATCATCTTAAAAAGATCTTTATCATCCAAAACCCTGTCAAGTGGCTCACGCCCGACCCTCCGGTCGAGCCGGAATACTCAGACTGGCAAGCAGGTGTCAAGGAAGAAATTATATTCGAGAACGCTTGAAACAGGGGCAAGCGCCCTGCCGCTTTGCACACCAAGACGGAGGCACTCAGGTTGCTCTCCGGCGCGCCTTATTCTCCGTCCAGCAAGAAACAGAATAGCCAAAGATAATGGGTGTGACAATTTTCAATTATCACGGCGAGTCGTTTTTGTTTTTCATTAGCAATTCTTAAGAAATATTAAAGGACGGAGCGAGATAAAAATCTGCAAATGATTTACTTAGGATTCGGCTATGGCCTTATAGGCCGCCTGGATCGGCTCTGAGAAGAACTCGATGCGAATTTTATCAAGAAGCTCTGTGGGAATGCTACCCAAGTCCGGTGCGTTTGCTGTGGGAATAATGACTTGCCTTGCTCCTGAATCCATGGAAACACGAAGACAGTCACTTAGACGCTCAACCCTGCTAAGAACTCCATGGATAGACATCTGACCCAGAACTACAAGGCTTGGCGCGATGTTCTTGCTTACCACTGCCGAGAGAATGGACACAAAAAATGCCACCCCGAGATCTTCGGTATCCTTGCCTTGCATCGGACTCATGACTTGAATATTGAAATCGTAACTTCCAAGATCGCGGTCTAACCCGATTCGCTTGGCATTTCCTCGCATGTAGTCAAAAGCCATACGAGCGCTTTCTTTTATTGCTTTAGAAGTTGTCCCTACCAATTGGAACTTGCCGGAACCAGGCATTGCAGCAACCTGGATTCGGAATAGTGCCATCCGGTCTCCTGTATGATCATATCCTATGCTAAAAATATCGCCCGGAGGAAGCGGCCCTTCTGGAATGAGTCTAGTCGCTCCCAATTCGGCGCATTCAGCTACATATTCATCCCCGGTTTCTTTATCCAAATAAGAAAGATTTACACGGGAGAATTCGATGGGGTTGATGCGTTTGAGTTGCTCTTTCACCCGACGACGCATCTCGAGAGCAAAGGAAATATACTCAGTCATTTCTTCTTTGGTGCATTCACCGTCTGGATGAATAAGCTTAACCAACCCCGATACGGTGCGAACTGCAGCCTTTCTATCCCTTTGGCCTACATGGTTCCCAAAGGCATAATATCTGTCATATGAATCTGTAAAGTTTAAATTTCTTAGGCCATTATGGAAAATTTCGGCAATGTAATCTGCAATGAACCCAAGATGCTGCGTAAAGTGCTCTGGTTTGAGTTTCAACATTTCCCACCCTGGCAAATAAGCATGCCACCGGTCATGAAATGCCGTGTCATTACGCACTGTATCAGGAAGGGCCGCAAGGAGGTGCGAGGTGCGCGCAATCGATGCCACATCCCCGTCTATATTACCGTTAAAAACAATCCCGGCCTCCGCAGAGATGGTACCTTTGTCATCACCGCGAGAGAACGAACTTTGCTCCATGTAGCCTTTGTACATTTGCTTATCGGCTTCGCTTTTGAAATGGGAGCCGGCTACCTCATCAAAGGCAACAACATCATAGCGGATGACCAAGCCAGGCTTATCCTTACGGTTTTTCCATCCGAACAAATCGGCAACTGACCCCTGGCCACCCGATAGCAACATAACGTAAGGGGATATCTCCCTGAAAACGAAAGATTTGCCAGTTTCCCTTGGACCAAGTTCTATCAAATTATAATTCTTTTCAACCATGGGGACGAGCCGCAAGAGGTAGAGGAGTTTGCGGCGCCAAGTGAACTCAGGGTTTGCTGGTTCATAACCTAAAGTGCGCAAAAGGACATTAACCCATTCATTTCGACTAAAGGACTTACGAGCCTCGATATACTCCTCGATCTGAGCACTGGCAATCTGGATTGGCTGGATTCGCCTAAGCACAAATGGCCGTGTGACCCCTCCATGCATGATTGTCTCATCATATGAAATCTCAATATTTGACCAAACACCGCCGGTCAGCACTCTTTCATATTTATGAACTAATGACTCCTCAATATGGATTTTTTCTAAACCAGCAGTGGCAAGCTTAGCCCAGTATTTGCCACCCTGGTCCTTCTCGTCGAATGTAACCATAACGAGATCGATAAGCTTCATCGATCCGGTGCGCTGGAGCCTTGCCTTAATTAACTCGCTCTGATCGGCACGGACTACTCGGTCTGCGATTTCCTGCTTTACATGGGCCAATCCTTCATCGATTTCCTCTTCATTAGTAGTTGAGCAATATTTGCCCAACAAGTACTCTAACACGAAGACTGGTATGCTGAATCCCACCTTAAGCTTGTGAACAAGGTCCTTCCGGACTACACGCCCCGGGAAAGCCCCTATGAGCTTTTGGTCAAGGGGATCGACCCAATCAACCGTTTGGGAATGTTGGGATATTTCACCATTCATCTATGTCCACCTTTAGAATGACTTCCTCACGTGTCAAAAGTTCCTCATCGTCTGCATCTAAAACTTCCACCATGACTGGGGTTCCATAAGAGATAGTTGGCCGCGGCTCTACAAGCCGAAGTTGGACTGTCACTGGGTCCCCGCCCGGCTCAATAATTATGGGTTCTGGATGTCGAAAAATAAGCTTTCCCGAAGCTGGTTCACGAACCTTTACCACCACCCGGCGAGCAAGCTGCGTACTACCGGCAAAGAGACTCCCCTGACCTATGATCCCTGACTCGAGCTGTATCCGAGGCAACTCACCGGCAATATTTCCTACCGGCTTGAGGACAATAGGGACCTTGGCGGCTTTGGTTGGCCAATGAACGATGATTACTGGAACTATCAGCTCTTGGAGGGTTGCGCCATAATGAAAATATCCCAGACCTCCATAAGTTCGAAAAGCGTTTACACTGCGGGGTACCATTACCTCGAGGTCCGAGCATGGTACGGGTAGATGCACGGCACTTTTATGTTGGAGGTTACGGCCCACCACAGCCCGCCTAGATACCCAAAAAACTTCCCCACCAGGTTTGGTATCTTCAACTTCATCTGCGTCTGGTTGCCAATGAAAAAAGCCGTGATCAGTAACGACTACGATATGATTATAGCCGGAGGTTCGAAGTTTTCTAATTGCTTGGGCATACCTTTCAAGGTGGTCACTGGCACCTGTTAACTGCAATTGGCCGTCATGTCCATCCTGATCAACCTCTAAACTTTCAACCACAATTAGGCGTCGAACTTTGCTTGGGGTTTTTAATTTGTCACTATCAAGCACATCAGATATGGTAAGAAAATCCTTAACCCCGAAAGCGCTTTTGAGCCACCTGCGGCGCTGTTCGGCTATAGTCAAATTGCCGTCGAAACCTTTAGCAGTTACCTGGAATACGCCTTTTCCTGTAAGAAAGTCAATGCAAAGTTTAGTTTTAGTCATTGGCAGGGCAAAAGCCATGCCCAGAGCTGTGGTGCTCGGCACCGGTGCAACCGCTGGCTTAATCGAGGCCCGTTCAGTCGGCTCGCCCATATTTATAAGGGCTGATAGCCGGTGCCCAAGTTGAAGACTGCATGCATCAAGAAAGATCAAAGCAACTGGAGCCTTACTCTGTTCAATCTCCTTAAGTGCCAGCTCCCCGGCGGTTGGAAGAGAAAATAACTCTTCGCTGCTCTTCGCCAATAAATCGGAGAAGGCACAACCTACATGATCGACTTTGCGCAAATATCCCCGCCGCAAGCGGGCGCGGATGTTATGCATTTGCTTGGGTAGGTCAGGTGACTCCACAAAAAGCATCTCGCCGGCTTGGTCGAGCATCCATCCTCGATCGGTATACCATGTGAACGCTTCGCCAGCGGTTTTCCATTGGTCTTCTAACCCAGCATTTTCCGCTAACAGGCAGGCTACTTCTGCAAGCTGTACTAAATAGGCCCATCCAACTTTATTGGTAGCCAAACTCCCCCAAAAACTCGCCGCCCGATCTTGAAACATTTGTAAGTTTTGCTCCAGTTCCTTTGCAAGGGCCCCCACCTCCTCTATGCGGTTCATACGATCGGTTGTCTGATTAAATAATGCCTCTTCTACCACCCGCGAGCTGTATGAACGCGGTGGCGAGCTGAGCGTCTTGGCCCAATAGAGAAGGCCTAAGGTTTTATCCGCCTCCTGCACCCGGCTTTCAAACGAAGGAATAAACTGTATGTGACTTTGCCAAAGCTTTAATAGTCGTAAGGCGTTATCTCGAGCAAGACCTGCAGAAATGATATTATCTCCCTCACTTGGGGGATTGTGTGGATTGCTATGGGCTGCTTCAGTTGCCAGCAATCGCGCCATGGCTCCGACGCGCCAGTTCTTTTCAGTTATTCCAGTCGGATCAGGAAGCCCAAAGTCCTCTATAGCTCGTCTGGAGAAAATGGTGAATTTTTCCTCCTGGTTAAGTTTATCAAACTCACCAGATTCACCTGCGATCACCTCCAACATCCGGTGGTCATCGACCAACGTCCCTTTAGCAATTCCCGGTGTCAGCTCCTTCCAGGTGCTTTTGGGTTTATCGAACCATTCTCGGGCATGAGCGGGAAGCAAGGAGATCAGCTCTCGTTCGTGTTCACGCGGTATGTTTACTCCATACTCACGGAGTGCCTCAATTAAACTCTTCTCCCAAATAGCCGTTGCGTCAATTGCGAAGACTTTGAACCAGGAAATTTCGTCACAGGTGCAGGGGAAATAAATAACCCTGGGCACTCTGGGGGCCCGATAGAATCGGTCGCGGATGATAAGCTCATGCTCACTTGGATCGGCCCACAGTTCGAAGCCATTGGCAGCACCCCGCAAGAGTTCCAACCATTCTCTTCTTGGGTCGCACCAGACTAAAAATGGTGGCTCCGGAGCCTCACGCGTTAGCACCGCTCTAATTTCCGTTATGATCCATTCTTTAAAGGTTTTTTGCTTTTTATCCATAGGAAGTAATTATAAAAACCGTTTTTATAATAAAATCATGTCGGCATAGTAATAACGGCAGCCACCAGTTTGTAACAATAACCCTCGAACGGTTCCTCCAGGCTTATGGTTAACAATATTCTTTCGTCACCCTCCAACCCTGCCTCAGTCAAAGCATGTGTGCCAACTGATAAATGCCTTAGTCTTCGTTTCCATAGTAGGTCTGTAATTGCTAAATCATAATGTCTTACGCCCAATTTAAAAAAAGCCCTGGTCTTTCGTCTCCCTTCAAACTCATCGATATTCCATCTTAAGTTTTCCGGCTGAACGAGCACCAAGGAGCACTCAGCCGGATTGTCAGTAAAAGTATCAGATGCTACTCTATCAGAATAATTCCCAAACAGTTTCGGCTCTTGCACTAAATGGGATTCTAAAAGCCTGAGATATCTTCTCGAGGCAGGCCTTTCTATGAGTCTCCATCTATTCCCGGAGATCAGAAAGTTTTCCGGCTGGTGTGTTTCTGGGGCGGAACGATCAAGATCAACTTCGACCAAATCAAGCAACTGAGGTTCAGATCCATCTTGTAACCTATAATGCCTTAGATAGAGCTCCCCAGTAGAAGATGGTCCCACCGGCCTAATCCACCCTCTGCCATCTACGCATAGCCCGGCAATACATCGACCCCCTAGTTTTTGGGAATTGGCCAGACAAATAAACCTGACGGCGGGCATTCCTTTGTCCTCTATAAATGGATAATTTTCACATCACCCCATTTCTCTCGAAGATATTCAGCGATAAGCCTCCGATGACATTGATCTGCCTTGGTCTCGCTGCACAATAAAACGGTTGGTACTTTGAAAAGTATGCGGTCAATTTTATTGTCTACTTGACGGTCAGCTATTAATTTATTAAAGATTGCTTCATAATCGGCCCAATGGCATTTCTTTTTCTTATAATCGTCCAGCAATTTATCTGTGGGGGCCAGCAATGGTTCATGGATATAATCCGCCTGACAAATCTCCTTCAGAAAGAATTTCAGGTCATCTTTCTTAGAAAATCCCGATAGCTGTGACGTATTATTCAGTCTGACGTCAATAAGCCGTTTGATGCCATGCTGTTTTAGCTTTCCAAAGAAGTCAGCGGCTTTTCTCCCGGCAAAACCGATCGTGTAGATTTCCACTGGTCCATCTCCTTCACATCTGCGAACATTGAAAGCTGAATTGGGATACGTCCCGTTTCGGTTTCTATGCTACCATCGCCACGAATGTGTCTGACCTCGATATCTCTATGGATAAGGACTCGAGCCACCAAAAGCCGCCGGTGACACTCCTTAGGATCTTCTTCACTGCACATAAGAGCAATGCGAAAATTTTTTCTTAAACCTTCTTCCAGGCGAGAAATGCCTTCCAGAAAAAGGGGAGAATCCGCCAGACGGCTATAGAGAACATACCCTTCCGCATCATAAAATTCCTCTCCCTCTGGTCTGCCGCCCAACTCTCTTCCAAGAAAGAGATATTTCATTCCGGCTCGCTTGACGGCCTCTTCCAGTTCTTTCCGGTTGAACTGGGGGACATGTTTGGAATAAGGGTGTGATCTTAAATCAATTAAAACTTGAATATTATGATGCTTAAGCAACCCGAGAAAATCCTCCATTGCATGATTGGAGTGGCCTATGGTGAAGATGAAGGACTTCCCTTTACCAGCTTCCGGTTCCATCACCGATATTTCCTTGAGTAAATCTCCAGACCCTGACACCTACTCCCCGGTTGTTGGCCACCAACCGGGCTGGGGGAGCTTGCCTTCCCGGACCCAGCGGCGCTCGTCGGCGCGCCACTCAATGCGGTCGGCGATGGCCTTGTCCACGTCTTTGGCAGCCAGGACCTCGGCCGCCAGCAGGCCCGCCTTCTGCAACGGAGCAATATTGACTCGGACGCCGTCGTTGATATCCGGGGCGTAGGCGCCTTCCTGGCGGATGAAATCAGCCACCGTTTCCGGAGGTGGCTTTTTCCCGTCCAGGCTGGAGATGGCGTCATACATGGGCTGCTCCGCCAGCCAAGGCTCCCAGGTTTCGGCCTCGGGGCAAGTCCAGCTTTCGATAGCCATGCGCACCGAATCGGCTCGCCCGGTCAGTTCATTCAATTCGTGTTGCCGGGCCTTTATCTTCGATTTGAGATCTTCCTTGGTTCTCTTGAGCTTCAGTATATCGTGATGCGGGCGACTCTCATAGGAGGCAATTTCCTGGTCCAGACGTTTGATTTCTTCCCGAGCCTGGCTAATTTCCTTCCGAATTGGGGCAAGGAGGGCTTGGTCTAATTTCTGCCACCATTCCTGACATGCCAAGTGAAGGGCTCCTTCAAGCATCTTTTCTGCTTCCAGGGCAATCTGCCCGGCAAAAAACGACGCGTCGGGATCAGGGGCCAGGTCCTTTTCGGCGGGGGCCTTGGGGCCGAGGGCGGAGCAATGATAATTCAGGTGGGCGAAGGCATCGGCGATCCATTCTTCCATGGGACAGTTTAAACCGGTCTCGGCCGCCAGTTTGAGCCAGGCCGGCAAAGGGCCGGCTTCGATGACTTGGCCGAGCCGTCGCAACCAGGCACTCTTAAGACACAACATAGCATCGTCGATGGCGGCTTGCCGAAGTTGGGGGCGGACTCTGGGAGGGCCGAAGCCCTGGGTGGCGACCTGCTCCAGGATGGCGTCGAAGCCCTTGAGTTCCTGGATGAAACCATCCAGGGCGACACGGCGCCTCTCTTGCCGGTCGCTGCGGGCCTCCATAGAGATGGCCTCGATGCCTCTCTGCTCGGTCTCATATCTCTGCCGCAAGGGGCCGACATAATGGGTGCGGAGTTTGGGAAGGGTGTCAGCTTCCACCTTATGGTAATAGAGGAAGCAGGCGAAGGCAGGCTGTTGCCGGGCGCTGAATTTGCCGCTCTGCACTTGCCAGGCGATGGGGCGCTTCTTGAACTGCCGGGTATGGTGTTTAAAGAACTCGAGGGTGAGCCACTGGTCCAGGGGCCTCCCCATGATCTCGGCGAACTCACGCTCAATGGCGGCCACCTGGCCGCTTTGGAACTCGGCGGCGATGCGGTCCCGGAGGCGCTCCAGTAGGGTGGCTTTGCCGACCCCAGGAGTGAGGGGGAGGAAGCCTTCGGGGTCGACACAGTCGGGCTCCGGGTCTCCGGCTTCCACCTCCCTGGGCCAGCGGTGACCCAAGAAACGTAGGGTCATGACTGTGAACCGGTCCGCGGTGGTCCGCCGCTCCTCCGGTAGGCAGCGCCAGCCGTCCTGTTCGATCCCTTCTTTTAGAAGCCAATAGACAGAAATAGGATGGTGCCCTAAAGAAACCGAAAGCTCTTCAAGGAAAGTTTCTGTTGGGGTAGACGCGCGTAAGGTTAGGATATTTTCAGCTTCTTCACTCTCTTCCTCATGCTCGTCGGTTTGGGTATCTTCTATTTCTGCCCTGGCACGTGGTCCCTTCTCGTAAAGAGATCGTAATCGGTTCTTAACGCTCGATAATTCATCAGAATTAAGATGAGTGACATCAATTTTAACTAACTGAATAATCGGGGGAACCTCTAAGCCATCAGCAAACACAGGGATTGAATCATAACCTTGAATTGCTGGCATATAATGAGTAGGCATACCTCCACTGCCTTCAAATATGGCACTTAATAAGTGCTCTGAGTTCATAACTTCTAAAGATTCAAACACCTCATCATCAATTATTTTGAGTCCAGTAGATATTAAGGCATCAAGTAGCATCTCCAATTCATAGATCGCAATTGAATTTGCACGGAGTCCTGAATCATCTTTAATAAAATTATTCAAATTAAATAAATATTCCCCTATATCTAATGAACATTTGGATAGTCTAACGTTCATACAAAATTGACCTGATGTTGTAAGCTGTTGGCGATTTTTCAAAATAGGTACTGGTACTTTGGCAACATAACCTTCCCGAAATGTAATAGTCGGATTGAGCGCCCTAAGAGCAAAGGAAGTCCATCGGGAGTTGCAAAATGAAATCCAAAGGGGAATTTCTTCTCTAATGTGCGGGAAAAGGGCCGGACCGGTTGCATCAAATCCCCCTCCAGACCTCATTAATCTCGCCGAAAAGGCGTAAGTCGTAAGTGCAGTCCAAGTTATTCCCTCTCTGCCTAAAAACTCAGAATTTTGAATTCTTGATTTAGGTCTACCGCTTGGTAATAGGAAGTTCTTAAGTCTAATCCCTTCGTGTCCCCAATCGAGGACATATTGTTCATTTCCGCCAAATCGTAAGTATTTTCCCCCCTTTGAATATAGTATCCACCTTCCTATCGCACTTTCCCAAAAAAACCTTAAAAATCTATTGTTATCTCCAGTAATAAAACCTTGTCTCACATCAGTAACTTTAGATAATGGATAACAAAGATGAATGGCCTCAAGTACTTTTTTAGGGATCCAATAAGCTAAGGGAGACCCTTCTATAGCGATAAATGCTGATTTCATAATTTCATATGTTCTTTCTTTTGTTTCTATTGCTGATAAAATAGAGTAATCTTTTTCTGAAAGTCTTGTGCTGTCTATATATAATCCTATTAGATCAGTAGCTATTTTTTGAGCTATAAAAAGGCAGAACCCTTGGGCATTAGGATTGCTTAATTCCTTCATTGTCCCAGTACCCAAATGAACGAGTGAATTTATTGACATTATTTTCAGGAAATCTTCGCGAACTTTTCTGAATGTGCTGAGGAACATCCATCCATGTAATGTAAGATAGGCAAGATAGCCATTTTCTATCAATAGATTATTGAATAGATATATGAATCCTGCGTAAATATCGGGTAATTTATCTTCAAAAATTTCTGCCAAATTATTCTTTAGTTGTATACTTAACCTCGAAGCAGCAATGTATGGCGGATTAGCAGAAATAACATCATAACGCCTACAAAGAAGATCAAAGAAGGCTAAGCCTTTCCCGGCCGAGCGGCTGAAGAACGATTGTGCCAAATCAGCCGAGACCGCCTCCGCCTCAAAGTGTTTTTTCAAGGCCGCCAGGGTTTTCTTTTTCCACTCCTCATATGACTCTACCCCCAAAGGCAGCTCGCTTTGCACCGGGGTGGGCTGATACAAGTGACGCTGGAACCCGGAGGCTCTTTTCCCATTCTGCGCTTCCTTGAGACGCCGCAGCACCTGGTCCACCGGCTCCTCTATCTGCAATAGGGAGCCGATCTCGTCAGCATGCTCCAAGGCCCGAAAAACGGCCTCCAGGGCCGGGCGCAGCGGCTCATCCTCAGGGTGTTTTTTTAAAAAGGCATGGAGATGGTCTTTGCCCTTAGGTAGCCGGATGTTGGTAGCCACCAGATTGGTAGGGGTTCCCCGGAAATCGAAGGCCTTTTCTGCGGCCTTCATCCACAGGGCGGCGGCGGCAATCTGCACCGCCCTCTCGTCGATGTCGATACCGAAGAGATTGTTTTCAAGGACTGACTGGCAAATCTCCGCAAGGTCGGTCAATTCCCCTTCTTCCCGGTACATCTCATAGAACAGATCAAAGGCCTCCAGGAGAAAGTGGCCGGAGCCGCAGGCCGGGTCGAGAAAGGTGATCTCCTGCGCAGACCTCTTCTTCACTGGGGCCCGATTTGCGTCCCGCACGAAGTAGTCCCACTGCTCCGGCAGCCGCGACTGCGGATGCATGCCCAGCCATAATGCTCCCAGGGAGTTCTGCACCAGGAACTTCACCATGTAGGGCTCGGTATAGAGCTGGGTGACCGGAATCAGGTCGGGGCCTTCGATCTTAGCGCCCTTCTGGGTGCGGACCTTCTCGAAGATGCGATCCTTCTCCTCGTTGTTCCAGTACTGGTAGGCCCAGCCCAGGACGTCCGGGGCCTTAAAAAGGTCGCTGGTGGCCGGTTCCTGCCCTTTGGCGGCCTCGGTGCCGGAAAGCATGGCTAAGCTGCGTTTCAAAGCGGAGGGAGAAGGCTTGAGTGCGACGCCTGGCGCCTGGGGATCAAAGAGAAGGGGGAGATGTTGCGCCTGGGCGGTGAAAACATCGTGCAGCACGGCGAATAGGCCGTCGTCTTCGCCGGTGCACAACTCCGGCTGCCGCTGGGCCAGGCGGTGGTGCTCCAGGGACCGGCCGCCATAGACTTCTTTTTGCAGGATGACTTCGTCGATGAGCTCCCGGGACTCCATGCAGCGCAGGGCCAGCAGGCGGTTGGCCCAGGTGTAGGCCGTTTCCCGGACAAATTCGGCCACTGCTGCGGTCAGGGTGATGCCGGCCTCCTGGCGCAACTGGAGATAGGCGTCCACCACCTGCCGGGCCCGGAGGTCGTCCTCGGTAAGATGCGTCAAATCAGCCACTGGCAGCGGCTCACGCCCCCGGCGCACCCCGATGGCGGCCAGGCGCTGCTCCAGGTCGCCGGGGTGCCATTTGCCCTGGGCATCATACCAGCCTTCCAGGAGATGGCGGAGTTCCAGACAGATGGCTTTCAGGGTCTTTTTCTGGGGGGCTTCCATTAACCAAGCTCCACATCGAAGCCTTTATCGAGCAAGCTCCGGACCCGTTTGTCCATTTTATCCTTAAGCGAGTCCCATTCCTGTGGGTTGGTGACCCGGGAAACCGTCACCAACTCGCTAAGGCGCAGCCGCTGCACCGGGCGAGGTTCACGAGCTTCCTTAGCCCCAGGGTCACCTGGTTCAGTCTCAGCTTTCTTTTTGGCAGCCTCTTCCAGGACCTGGTCGCCTAAACGGCGAATGGCGGCTTCGACCTGCTGGGAAAGAGCCGCGGCCTTGGCAGGAACGGTGACCCCATCCAGACTGTCTTTTAACTGGCGAAGGGGCAGAGAGAGCTTCTCTTCCAATTCGGGGTTGAGTCCCCGCTGGCTTAACTCATCGGGAAGCTGCGTCAGGGAGGTGTCAATCAGGCGACGGGCGGAGGTGCGCCATTCCTCCATGAGAGTTTGTAGTTCCAGGGCTGCTTGTGCCTTCAGACTTTGTAGCTGCTGCCAGGTTTCTTTATCGGCAAAACTGGCAGATTTGACCGCGGTCTTGTGGGCCTCCAGTAGTTTGCGGATGAGACTATCCGGCTCGGTCAAGTGCTCGATGGCCAAAAGCTGGGTGGTAAAGTTTTCCAGGTCGGTGAACAGGCTTCCCTTATCGGACTGAAAAGAAGCGAGCTGTTCAATAGCCTGGTGGCCTTGTGAAAGAGGGTCCTGGGTCCCGTGAATCTCCAACACCCGGTGGATCGGATTGGCGAGATCCTTGACCCGCTGCCAGGCATCTACGCCATCAGCAAAGGGCTGCGGAAGGGGGAAGCCGGCGGCGCCAGCCCAGAGTTTCACAGTGGCCGCCTTAGCCAAGGCAGTATCAGCAAGATTTCCCGCCACTTCGCTCAGAGCGGCGGGAGTCTCGTCAATGCCTCGACGTTTGGCCAGCGTCATCAAGAAAGAGCGGGTTTCGGTGAGAATATCCGGATCGACTTCGGCCACCTCCAAGACCAACTCGGTGCGGTCAAAATTACGACTGACGCGCAAGGCATCCACCAGGTCCCGATCGGCGGGATTGGTATAGGTCTTCTTATTGATCACTATCTTGACGGCGCCGGTGCGCACCAGGGCGGCGACGCCCACCCGGACGGCATTAGGGTCCCAGCCATAAGGGGGGGCGCTGAAGGTGTCGAGCAGTTCCTTGCCGAGGACCCGGCGGCCGCTGCTTTGGGCAGTGGCCAGGTGGATTCGGATGGCATCGAGAAGAGGGCAGTTAGGGTCAATTTTGCCTGATTGATCGTAGAGCTTCAGGTCCAAAACATCTTTACTCGGTTTGGCAGCCCCGGCCAGCACCTCTTGGATGGCGCGCTGGTCGTTAACGATGCGGACGGGCACCTTATCGAACTTAGGGTAGAGCACTGGCCAGTAAGTGCTAAGTTCGGCCCGCAGAGCGTCACCGGGCTTTTGGCCCGGATTGACGGCAAGGGCACGACTGGAACCGCGAAAAATCACCCGGCCGGTGCGAATTCCATCCTTGAAACCATCTAAAACGCTGCGCTCAAGTTTGGGCAAATCATTGGTTTCCCGCTCCTGGGCAAGTTTCCTGGCTTCTTCACTGCGATGAGAGTCACCTTTCCAATTGTCGATAACCTCTTTCATAGCGAGGTATCGGATCAGGTCTCGATCAAAGCCTTTCATCCGTCCGGAGAGAAACAAAATCGTATTCTGCTCTTGGAGGCTTTGGTTTTCCAAGTAATCAAGGGTGGTGGAGCCCAAAGCACCGAGGGGCGTGGTCAGCTTCAGAGTAATGTCCCCTGGTTTATTAGGAATGGTGAATTCATCGATTTGCAGTCGGTAGAGAAACTCCATCCCCAGATAACTGACAGTATCGAAGTCAAGCCATTTGCGCCAATAATGCTTGCCCCCGCCATGGATAAAATGCTCTTTGAGTCCACTCTCCTGATCTTGGTAACGGTATTGGGATTCAACAGCAGCGACTTCTTCCTCAAAAGTGCGGCGCTCTCCGGTCAGAAATTCGAATTCCTCACCGATCCGGGCCACTATTTTGGCTTTAATGAGCCGATCCAGTTCTGGTTCCAATCTGGCCAGGATGGCAGGCAAATCATCTTCCACGTGCTCGGCTAATAACCGGGCAAGATTGTCTTTGGTGCGGGGCACATAAGGAAGTTCACGGATGAGATAGAGGACTTCCGCCACCCGGGGCGTCAAGGTTGTGGCGCCGGGAACTACATTTTTAAGCTTAGATAATTCTGTACGAACGTCGGGGCTTACTTCTCCTTCGCCGGAAAGATTGCCATAGACTTCATCGAAACTCACCAGGGCCCCGACGCCTTCACTAAGGTAAGGCCGACGGCCAGAGCGCAGGATGTCTTGGGTTATGGCGAGAAGGGTCCGAGTGGAGCCGGAAAGCTGTTCACCGCGCCCCCCTTTGGAGCGCAGGGATTTCACTATTTCCGGTATCAAGTGTATCTGGTAGGGAAAAAATGGATAATAGGTGGCGAATTTTTCTTTGGGACACTGGGGCAATTGTTGGTCGGTATTGGCATTGGCGAGCTCTCCGAGACCCCGTAGAACGCCGCCCCGGTTAGCATACACCTGTTCAAGTTCCTCTTTGCCGGATAGGGTCTTCTTGAGTAGCCTATTTTCGAGAACAAGTTCGATATTTTCAGTGGTCAACCCTGCCTTGATACAGAAGCGGCCTTCAATTTTCTTCATGTCACCCTCAAGGGCGCGGGCCTCCTTATAGATAGAACCCATATCCCCATGAGTGGTGACGATAATCCATATTTTTCCTTGACCTTTGATAGCGGCTTCCTCAATCAGCGCTTGGAGTTGGGCGAGGCGGCCGGCATCGTTCTCAATCCATTGCCCCGACTCATCAAGGACAAACATGATGCGTTGCGGCTTCTTAAGCTCTTTTTCGCGTCGTTTGAGATCCTCGAGAATGGTATCTATTAAAAAGTTGACGTTATAGAGTTCCCCGCGCTCGGCCTCCCTGAGAGCTTGCTCAACATCCTGGGGGCTGGGAAACATTTCCGGGGCCACTTCACAGGCGGCTTCATAAAGGTGTTTGCGATAAAAAGATAAATTGCGCTGGATTTCCGGCCAACTCTTGGAGACTCGCGATTCTACGGCATGGTGAAGTGCTTCCAACTTGCCTTGCCTGTCAAGCTCGGCCTCAATAACGCGTGCATAGATGAGATTACCGCCATAGCCACGGGACAGATAATATTGCGACAGGAGAAGGCTTGGCAGAGGTCGGCTACGACTATCAGTAAGTGTGTTGAGGTTAAAAGCGAGTACACCTGTCCCAGACTGCCCCATGCGTGCCAGACTCCGCTGGATGTCCCCTTGCCTGGCACTCCCTGGTGGGACACGTGCCAGGAATCTCTCGCATGATGAGATGGCGGCCAGCTTTCGGTTCTCCACCAGAAGGGCCATTATTTTGGCAAGGTGAGACTTGCCAGACCCGAAATACCCGGAAATCCAGACTCCGATCTCAGTGGTCTGAGTGATAAATGTCTCTGTATAAAGCTCAAGAAAATCGTCAAGGTACTTTTCAATTAATGGAGTGACTACATAACTCCCGATCTCAGAGGCTAGCTTATGCTCATCTCCTATTTCACCGACCTTGATAACAGGATCAATTTTTTCTTCGACCTTTGTTTCAAAAAGATCACCGATTCGCATAAACTGCCTCCCTTAATTCTCTCAGAGCAGGTCACCACGGTACATAAACTCTCTTCTTGAATCTACGAAGAGGTACGTGCGCGGTCCGTCCAAAGTGCCAGGGATGAGCACGATAACAGGACCCTTGAGTGCCTCCTGGTTGCTATCCCACAGGGCCTGCATGATGTCACGAGGCCCGGCAGCGGGATATAATGCCGCCAGATGTTCTAAATTGACAACCGGTTTCCCAGATAATGATTTCTGGAAAGCATTTTTTACTGAGTCAACAATGGCCCTTATCCACAAGTGGCCTAACTCACAAATAGGGTCGGAACCAGGCATCGGGTTGGCCAGGGAATCAACAATGTTATCAGCAGATATCTCTGCGACGATATCCTGAGTAATATTAAGAAGATCAATAGTAATGACCTCAAATTCGTGAGGAAGTGTCTTGATTTGTGTATGCCATTCATTCAGCACCGCTGTCTGGGTTTCTGGTCGATAAACCATAGCAAGAAAAGGAGCACCCGTTTTCCGGCCAATGTGCTGATACCTTGAGCGAAGGCGTTCGATGACTTCAGAGATTTTCCAGCGCCAGTCTCGGCCGTTCATGCAAAAATCTCCCACTCTTTCGGGGTCTCAAGAACTGTGGTATTTCCAGCGCGCTCGAAATGTATTGGACGAACTTGTGATAGTTGCGAAAGCACATCCGCCACTTCGTCTTGAGGTGGATCCGGTTTTCTTGGACACGTGATTGGGAGATAATCAGTGACCCAGGAGGACCGAAAAGTGTCAAGGGATATGGATGATGAGCAGGTAAAGGGTGA
>Ga0172370_10003650_pt1 | contig 21159 bp, 16 predicted proteins | sample LakKiv5m_FD_114538 | JGI IMG/M metagenome (GOLD analysis project Ga0172370, IMG submission 114538) | Freshwater microbial communities from Kabuno Bay, South-Kivu, Congo - kab_022012_11.5m | ecosystem: Environmental > Aquatic > Freshwater > Lake | place: Democratic Republic of the Congo...
ATCCTGAGAATAGGCGAGAAGTGAGGAACACATCAGGAAACCTGACAATGCGAATAATCTCAAGCTTGCTTTCATCCAGGACTTTCTTTTAAGATTCACTCAAAGTTAGCGAATAATATTTAATTCATAGCAACCCACGGCAATTCCATTAACTTTGGTAAATGAGTTTTCTGGTGGATAAACAAACAGGGGAAGATCAGGAGTTATTTTCCATTAATAAAAATCAACCATTTGTTTTTCGGTTCTTTACCGATGTTCGGACCCATGGTGCCAAACTGGCTTTGTATGGTATGATGAAGACACCATCCAACGATCCTGCATTCTTACTTTAACGTATTGATCTCATACGCTTTGTGTATGACTGTCAGCTCAACATACCATTCATCCCCAGGGAAGAGGTAGCGGAAAAAATCGCGAATCCCCAACGGGTATTATTCAAATACCTGGACATCACAATGGATGACGGTCAACCAGTCTATTCATATCAGGTAAAAGAGGGTATCTATGAGGAATGGCTTGACTTGCTGATCCTCAAAAGGAAAAAGATAATAGAATTGCTTAAACCGCTGTGAATGGATCGAAATTATCAAAAACAGGTACCTTTGTATCTGAAAACACCCATCACAATGACCTTCAAAGACCAGATCCTCCAGGGTATCCCCGACATTCTGCCGGAAGCGCAATCGTATGAACCCGATATCAACCATGCTCCGGGGAGAAAGGATATTCTTTCTGCAGACGAGAAACGGCTTGCCGTAAAAAATGCTTTGCGGTATTTCGACAAAAAACATCATGCTGTTCTGGCTCCTGAATTTGCAGGTGAGCTGAAAAAATATGGAAGGATATATATGTATCGTTTCCGTCCGATGTACGAAATGTATGCCCGGCCGATCCATGAATACCCACACAGATCGGGCCAGGCAGCGGCTATCATGCTGATGATCCAGAATAACCTCAATCCGGCTGTCGCCCAGCATCCGCACGAACTGATCACGTATGGCGGGAATGGGGCCGTTTTCCAGAACTGGGCGCAATACCTGCTAACCATGAAGTACCTGGCGACAATGACCGATGAGCAGACCCTGGTGATGTATTCCGGCCATCCGACGGGTTTGTTTCCATCCCACAAAGAAGCCCCTAGAGTGGTCGTTACCAACGGGATGATGATCCCGAACCACTCTTCCCAGGATGACTGGGAACGGTTCAACGCCCTGGGCGTGACACAATACGGTCAGATGACTGCCGGATCTTATATGTATATCGGACCACAGGGGATCGTACATGGAACGACCATCACGGTTCTGAATGCAGCCAGGAAAGTTACATCTGATGGAATAGCAGGGAAGGTCTTTGTCACCTCCGGTCTCGGAGGTATGTCGGGTGCCCAGGCGAAGGCCACGGTCATAGCCGGGGGAATCGCAGTCATAGCGGAGATCAACCCGAAAGTGGTGAAAAAAAGACATGAACAGGGGTGGGTGGATGAAGTCTATACGGACCTGGACAAGCTGATACATAGGATGATCTCCGCCCAATGCGGCAGGGACGCCATTTCCCTCGCTTACCAGGGAAATGTGGTTGACTTGTGGGAGAAGTTTGCAGATGCTGAACTGCAGGTGGAACTCGGATCCGATCAAACTTCCCTGCATAATCCATGGGCAGGTGGCTATTATCCTGCCGGACTGACTTTTGAGGAATCAAACGAGTTGATGGTCAAAGACCCTGCAGCGTTCAAACAGGCAGTCCAGGAGTCGCTGCGACGACAGGTGACGGCCATTAAAAAGCTCGCCGACAATGGAATGTATTTCTGGGACTATGGCAACGCATTCCTTTTGGAGGCTTCGAGGGCAGGTGCGGACATACTGAATCCGGATGGTACGTTTATTTACCCGTCTTATGTCCAGGACATCATGGGCCCTCTTTTCTTTGATTACGGATTCGGCCCTTTCAGATGGGTGTGTACATCCGGAAATCCTGAGGATCTGAAGATCAGTGATGAAATTGCAGCTTCCGTGCTGGAAGAGATAGCATCAAACGCACCTAAAGAGATTGAGATGCAGATGCGCGACAACATCCACTGGATCCGGGAAGCCGGAAAGAACAACCTGGTGGTTGGATCCCAGGCAAGGATCCTTTATGCCGATTGTGAAGGACGTACGAAAATTGCTGCCGCTTTCAATGAAGCTATCAGGAATGGCCGGATTTCAGCGCCAATCGTGCTGGGGCGTGATCATCACGATGTTTCCGGCACCGATTCACCTTATCGCGAAACATCGAATATCTACGACGGCTCCTCTTTTACGGCCGATATGGCCATACAGAACGTCATCGGCGACAGTTTCAGGGGCGCTACCTGGGTATCGATCCACAACGGCGGTGGCGTAGGCTGGGGCGAAGTGATCAACGGGGGTTTCGGAATGCTGCTCGACGGTTCGCCAACTGCCGACTGGAGACTGCGAACTATGTTACACTGGGACGTAAACAACGGTATTGCCCGACGCGCCTGGGCGAGAAATGACGAAGCAGTTTTCGCAATTCAGCGAGCCATGAAAGATGAACCCCGATTGCAGGTTACACTTCCTAATCTGGTAGAAGACGAAAATATTGCTGACCTTTTTTAATAAGAATTTTCCACCCTATTCGACAGAATACAAATAAATTATTTCGATAACCTGGTCGAATAACTCGATGAATCATAAGCTGATGGTTTGGCTCTTTCAGGATTTAGGAATATTTTCGCATCAATAATCTTCTGAATCCTTTATTGCTAAATCCCAAGATCATGAAAAAAATTTCCTTCCTTTTTGCCACCATGATTCTTTTCTCTATCATTGCCTGCAAGCAACAGATCAACGTGACCTATCCTGAAACAACAAAAGTTGACACCGTGACGGACTATTTCGGCACTTTGGTAGCTGATCCGTACAGATGGCTCGAAAATGACACATCCACTGAAACAGAGGCCTGGGTGATTGCTGAGAATGCAGTGACCGATGCCTATCTTGCCCGGATCCCTTACAGGGAACAGGTGCGCCTAAGACTGGAAAAGATATGGGATTATCCAAAATACGGGGTTCCATTCCGGGAGGGCAATTACTTTTTCTTTTACAAGAACGACGGCCTGCAGAACCAGTCGGTCCTGTACATTAAAAATGGGATTGATGGTAGCCCTGAAGTGCTTCTTGATCCTAATACCTTCAGCGAGGATGGCACTGTAGCTCTTGCAGGAATTTCTGTTTCCAGGGATGCACAATATATTGCCTACAGCCTGGCGACCAGCGGATCCGACTGGAACGAGATTCATGTGATGGAGATCGAAGGAAGGAAAAAACTCCCTGATGTGCTGAACTGGGTAAAATTCTCAGGCATGTCGTGGGAGAAGGATGGATTTTACTACAGCCGTTACGATGAACCGGTAAAGGGGCTGGAGTATTCTAATAAGAACGAGTATCATAAAGTCTTTTACCACAAGATTGGCACTCCGCAAACCGAGGATTTCCTGATCTTCCAGGATCCGGACTATCCACAGCGGAATTATGGAACGTCGGTGACCGAGGATGAGCATTTCCTGATTCTGTACCAAAGCGAGTCCACCAGCGGAAATGCCTTGTACTGCAAGGATCTTACAAAGGATAACAGCAAGTTCCTTCCGTTGGTCACGGATTTCGAAAATGACTACTCCGTGATTGACAATCATGGGGATAAATTACTCGTAGTTACAAACTATGAGGCCCCAAAGAAAATGCTTGTTCTGATGGACCCCAACGCACCGGAACCAGCAAACTGGAAAGTGGTTATACCTGAACAGGAAGATGTACTGGGCTCTGTGGAACTATCGGGAGATAAGATCGTTGCTGAATATATGCACAAAGCCGCCAGCAAAGCGATCCTTTTTGATTACGAAGGAACCCAGACCGGAGAAATTGACCTTCCTGCAGTCGGGACACTGGCAGGCTTCAGTGGCAAGAAGGGGGAAAATCTGGCATTTTATGGATTCACCTCATTCACGTTCCCTACCACTATATACAGGTACGATGTTCCCACCAACCAGTCGGAAGTCTATATCAAACCTGACCTCGATTTTAATCCGGATGATTATGAAGTCAGACAGGTTGAATATCCCAGTAAAGACGGCACTATCATCACCATGTTCATTGTACATCAGAAAGACCTGAAGATGGACGGAAACAACCCGACATTGCTCTATGGTTACGGTGGGTTTAACATCAGCCTCACTCCCGGATTCAGTATCACACGACTTGCATTCTTGGAACAGGGCGGTGTATATGCCGTTCCTAACCTACGGGGAGGCGGAGAATATGGTGAAGAGTGGCATAAATCCGGGACACTGGAAAGGAAACAGAATGTCTTTGACGACTTCATCTCCGCTGCTCAGTACCTGATTGATACAAAATATACTTCGTCAGAGAAGCTGGCTATCATGGGCGGATCCAACGGAGGACTTCTTGTCGGAGCCTGTATGACACAGCGCCCCGATCTGTTCAAAGTGGCAATTCCTGAGGTTGGCGTGATGGATATGTTGCGTTATCATAAATTCACGATTGGTTGGGCCTGGGCTACGGATTATGGTACCAGCGAAACGGAAGAAGGATTCAACTACCTGATAAAATATTCTCCGCTCCACAATATAAAAAACGGGATAAGCTATCCTGCAACATTGGTCACAACTGCCGATCATGATGACCGTGTGGTGCCTGCTCACTCGTTTAAATTTATCGCCCGCCTCCAGGCGGCTGATGCAGGACCCAACCCGGTACTGGTACGCATTGAGACGAAAGCCGGCCACGGTGGCGGAAAACCCACCTCCAAGATCATTGATGAGTATGGAGACATCTGGTCGTTTATGTTCTGGAATCTGGGCATGAAACCAACGTTTTGAGGCGACACCGCAGGGGCGACCTGCCAGGTCGCCCCTGCGGATTTTTTTTCCCCCACCCAACTTTCTCCTATTTCTTTCTGTCTGTACTTATATACTGCGGAAACAACCCGGCAGGTATCTTAACGTAATGTTGAAAAAAAGTTATCAACAACGTATAACCTTTTGGGGTTAAACCGGATTAATGGCAGCAGACAGATTATATGAGACCACTATCGGACGAAAAAATCATTGAAGGGATTATCAACAAGCGGCCTGAGGTGATCCATTTCATGTACAAGGATTATTTTCCGCTTATCCAGGTGATGATTGAAAAACACTCCGGCACACTGGAGGATGCCCAGGATGTTTTTCAGGACGGACAGATGGCTTTGTTCCTGAGGTGTCGCGACAGGGAGCTGATCCTGAATTGCGCCCTGAGGACCTATTTCTATTCAATTTGCAGAAATATTTGGTTGCAACGCCTTGAAAAAAAACAAAAGATTTTATACCAGCCTGATTTGCTTGTAAATGAGAATTCGGAAAAGTATATCGCAAAGGATAGCATCACAAAGGAACAGAAACTGGAACGAAATCGCCTTTTTTGGAAGCATTTCAAAGAACTTCCGGATGATTGTCAGAATGTATTACTGATGTATTTCGACAAAGTACCCTTCAGGGTTGTGGCTGAAGAACTTGGATTTACAGACGAAAACTACGCGAAAGTGAGAAAATACCTCTGTAAAAAGCTACTGCGCAAACGAATTAAGCAGGATCCTGATTTTATAAACTGTATAGGTTATGAATGATCAAGAATATATACATGAATGGATCTCCCGGTATAACGAAGGGGAATTAAGCAATAAAGAGCTGATTGCGTTTCGGCGTCTTCTTGAAAAAGATCCGGAGATCAGGGTTGAAACCGAGCTGGACAAAGAACTGACGGAGTTTTTGCAGGACAGGGATCTGATTGAATTTCTGAAAGTCCTTGACATGGTTAAAAGTAAAAAGAGAAAGGAATCCGGGTTTAGCTGTCTGCTTCTTGCAGCGGTCCTCGTTATCCTGGTCACCCTGGGTTGTTCCTGGATTATTCTTTCTCCTTTGAGAATGGGCCACCCGTTGATGCAAAAAAGGACTGCCGGTTCTACGGATCCAACGGAAAGCCGATCACATGGGAAAGTGAAGTTTTTTCCCGGTAAGAACCAAGGATTTGCCCCTTCCCAGGCTGGAAATGATTCAATGGACGACGAATTCCTGGCCTGTAATTTCAAACCTCTGGCATACATGGAAGGGATGGTCGGGGTGGTCACACGATCCGGCAGTTTCCATCTGATTTCGCCGGAACATTCTGTTACCGCAGGTCCTGCTGACACGATCCGGTTCATTTGGAGAGTGAAAAAGGATGCAACCCTTTCTATGGAAGTGATTAACAACCGGGGAGAATCTGTTTTCAGTCATGAAGAAATTCCCGGAACAACAATGGATCTGCCTGTCTTCCAATTGCCTGAAGGATTATATTACTGGAAATTTTTTGATCAGGATAACCTGGTGAGCGTCGGAAAGATCATTCTTAAGAGATGACTGGTAAGCTAATTTTCGGCTGGTTGAAAGTTCAGGTGATTGTCTTTTTCTTCCTGTACCAGGCTAATGGAATTGGACAGTCTGTTTCAGGGTATGATTCACTTTCCCTCCCTGCATACTGGTTTAACCGGGGAACAATTTCACTTTTAAAAAGGGAATGGGAGCCTGCACTTCTGGCATACAGGAACGCTTTGCAATATTCTTCAGGCGAAATTCAACAGGCAAGGATACATCAGAACCTCGGGTCACTCAACTTTCTGATGGCAGATTATGAGAAAGCCGCTATTCACTATGAATATGCTTTCCACCTTCTGGAAGCGACAACAACGGGTAGTGAGCAACTCACGGAGATCTGCTTTAACCTGATATTCACGTTTGTTGAAAGAGGTGACCTGAAGCGGGCTATGCAGTGGCTTGACCTGGCAGATAAATACAAACCTGCTGAACCCGGGTCATGGTTTCTGCGGCTGGCCCTTGGCGCCGGGAATATTCTGTTTTCACAAGGCGAATTCCGGAAAGCAGTTGAAATATTTCGAAAGGCTATAGATTACTGCTCATCTGTAAGGGCAGTCACAGAGGAGGAGGTTAGTTTACGAAAAAACCTTGCCAGGAGTTATCAGGCTCTGGGACAGCTTGATTCAGCAAAACTGGTCCTGGATCTTGCCATTTTCAGGATCAGGTCTTCCAATACCAGGGACAGTTCCTCAATTTCAGAGATCCTTTTGCAGAAAGGACGTGTTTTAGGATTCTCCGGCGAACACGACAATGCTCAGCGCACGTTTGAGGAAGCCCTTTATCTGCTCAATAGCAAAAACTCTCTTTCTGAAGATCCAACATCAATTACTGATCGGCTGGATCAAAAGGATGTGTTGAAGTACAAAATTCTGTATGAATGGTTAATTATCGAGTGGAAACTTATTGGTTTGAGGAACAAACAGTCAACGGAGATACGGTGGTTGTACGAAACAGCACGCCAGGTGCTTCTACTCGGAGAACGCCTTTTAGCAAACAATGTGTTGAGAGAATCGATGGTCATGGAACCCGGGATTCAGCGGTCCCTGACCGGGATAGCCCTGGACATGATCCTGTCAATGGATGAAGATTGTAAATGGCTTCTTCCTGAGGCAATTCCACTGACAGAAAGATTGACGGCCTTTGAAATACTGTGCAATAATTCTGATGGTTATAAGAAACCGCTTGATAATGATACACTGGAAGTGAACCGGAATAGTCTGAAGAATCAGCTATTCAGGTTTCATAAGCAGCAATATGATGAAGATTCTGAAATCCTGATCCCTGAGAGAAAAATGGTCACGGAGCGAGCCGGGATTTTGTCCAGGTTATATGAATATGATTCAAAAAGATTAAAATCCTCACCAGATTTGGTAATCCTGGACCCAATTCCAATATCATCCGACTCAGGTTATGTTTCAGCACTTCACACTCTGATACAAGGGGATGAAGCATTGATCAGGTATCTCATTGCGGACAGTTTTCTCTTCACCGTCCTGTTCACGAATGACACACTTATTCTCCATAAAGAAAAGATCGCAAAGGAAATCGTAACAAATACAGGAAATTACATCACAGCCCTGAAAACTTTAAATCTTCCGGCATGCAACCAATACGGTAAGGAACTATACCGTCAGCTCATCTTGCCAATTGAACGGGAACTCTCAGGTAAATTTAGATTGCAGATAATCCCCGGTAAGTTGCTTCTTTCAATCCCATTTGATGCATTGATCCTGAATGCTCCTGAAACGGAAGGAACATCCGATTGTTTTCTGATAAACCACTATGAGATTGCATGTTACGCTTCAATCTCTGCATGGATCGAAGGACATACAGATATAACTGATTCAACCTGTTTGAAAACATTCAGGTATGAGTTTGGAGGTTGCGCCCCTGATTTTAGCGGGGAAGATATTGTTTCTATACCACATACTATTCATGAAGTTGAGCAGATTGCCCGCTTATTCAGGTTAAGAAATAAAAGTGTCAGAACCATGACAGGAAAGATGTTGTTTATTGATTCCCTTTTTGCACTTGGAGGACAATCCAGGGTTTTTCACCTGGCAACACATGCAGACAGAAATTTCCGTCAACCGGAGTTTTCAGGCTGGATGCTGCCGCGGGATCCGTCTCCGTCTCCCAACCTGGGTCCATCCGAAAACAAGCTTGAAATTGGCGCTCTTCAAACAATTCACCTGGGAAGCGAACTTCTTGTTTTAAGTTCATGTTCGATTGGAACCGATTCCCCGAAATATTGGTACAGAATGACCGGGTTTCCTGATAATTTTTTTCAAGCGGGAGTAAGTCATGTACTCTTCTCATTATGGGATGTTTCCGATAAACACACAGATGAATTCATGAACTCCTTTTACTGGAACTATCTGGACGGGAGATCCTATTCTGCGGCAATCCGGTCTGCAAAATTACAGATGCTCTCCATTCCGGAGACGTCGAGTCCCACTGTGTGGGCAGTGTTTGTGATGCTGACAGGCAGCTCATTTAACCTTTGACAGCAATCGTTTCAATCTCTACGAGCGCTCCTTTTGGCAGTCCCAATGCAGCAAACGCGGCCCGGGCTGGCCGGTTAACGGCATAGTATCTGTTGTAGATCTCGTTCATCGCTGCAAAATGATCCATTGTAGTAAGAAGTACTGTCGACTTCACAACATTCTCATACCCATAACCGGCAGCTTCAAGGATAGCTCCGATATTTCTCAGAACCAGGTCAGCCTGGTCCTTAATGTCCCCTTCAATAAGCTGACTGGTGACAGGATCGATGGCAATCTGGCCCGAAATGTACAGCGTTCCGTTGATTTCAGTAGCCTGACTGTAGGGACCGATGGCCTGAGGCGCCTTATCGGTCTCAATGATTCGCTTCATATATCAATAATTTTGAGGAGGGACAATAAATTAAGAGACACAATAAATTCCGGCTTTCGCCATTCGAAAATCGTACATCTAATAGGCATCCCTGAAGTCTTTTTTCTTATTCAGCTTCAAATCCTGAAGCATGCTGGCTTTTACATTGATAGAGAAGTTCCACTGTTGCTGAGCTCCTTTCGGGACCCAGCCAAAAGACATCTCCCAGCAGTGGAGGTCACGATAAATATTAATAGATGTGTAACTGAGGTCGTTGTTGGTAAAATCCCATCCCGTTGTCAAAGTGATCTTCCATTTTGGGGTGATGTTAAGCTGACCGTTGAAACCAAGGGTTTGGATGATTTTTGGAACCCGTTTATTTTGAAGATTATCCCAGCTCGCCGTGTACCTGAAATTGTAATTGAAGCTGAAACTCCAGGGGATGTCGAAATCCACATAATATTCGTAATACCGCGACAGATCATCACGTTCCTGTTCTGTTCCCTTGGTTGCCTCTTTTTTCTTCCCGACTTTATCGGACGACAAACTGTAACTAAGACCAATATCCCAGCTGGTGTTATCAAGCCGTAACAACCTGTGATTTACCTTCCATTCAGAGGCGTTGGTTCGTCTACCCAGAGAATCAAGGGCATATGGATCCCAACGACTGGCATATTGGATATTAAGACCTTTGAATATTGAAGTTCTCCCCGACATGGTGATTGGAGACCAGTTGAGGGAGTCCTTCGATATATCATAAGAAGCAGAGATCACGAAATTATCTATCAGGACAATTTTTTTAGTGCCCGTGATGGTATCTTTCCTGTTCCTGATTTTCATCTCAAGATTGTTACTCAGGCTAAATGTAAGCAGCCCGGATTTGTTGGAAGGCGGGCTGCCATACAGGCTTCCCTGAAATATGGAATACTTCCCGGGAACGGAGTTTGTATCATTCTCCACCTCTTTGTAATAACCCCACCCCGGAGCACCAAAATCCGGTGTGTAGCTGAATGTTACAGATGGTGTAAGCATATGACGGATAGCCTTTATTGGGCCACCTTTGAATTGGAACATCCCGTAAAGCCGTGTATTTATGGAAGTGGAGAAGTTGAAGTCGAAGGCATTTTTAAAGCCGTATATCGTATCGGTCTGATAGTGCCCCGGGTAGGTTGTGTCAGACGTAACGATGGAGTCGATATATGATTTATGTATATAACTGAAATACATCCTGTCCCTGATACTAAGACTGTTTGTAAAATTGATGTATTTTAAAATCCGCCAGGTGCCTGAGATCGGTATATTATGCCTTACACCGTTTTGCAACTCCTTGTACCATCCCGGTTGAAAAAGGAGAGAATCGTATGTATTGTAACGGTTTTCAACATCCAGGTTATATTTTAGACCTATCTGCTCGTACCATTTCAGGTTCCCTACCCTGACTTTCTTCCTGAGAGGGTAGAACTGATTTACAGCAAAAGAGACCTGCGGAAACGCAAAATTGATCTCTTTGGTGATCGTATTCTGACTGTGGTTGAAGTTCAGGTTAAGGAAATATTTGCCGGAGAAACTTGTCGAATAGTTGATGCTTGATTGGAACGTATTTGACAGATAGGCTTCTGTACTTGACGAAGGATTATATTTGTTGAATGTATTGCTGACAATATTGACGTTTGCTGAAAAATTACTGTTGGGCCGGGCTTTCCTGTCCTGGTTGTGCACCCACCTGAATTCAAAATCCTTGCTCAACTGATAGTCAGGTGAACCCTGAAATCCAATCTTGTTAACGGCATAACCGAGTCTCAGGATCCCATTATACTTATACCGTTTCACATAGTTGAAAATGGGTTTGAGTGCCCAGCTTCCGCGGGAATAAATATCCCCAAGGATTTTCAGGTCCATGTAATCATTGATCGCCCAGTAATACCCTCCATTCTCCAGGAAAAATCCTCTGTTGGCTGATTCACCGTATGAGGGGAGGATGATACCTGAACGTTGTCCGGTCTTGCTTGGAAAATACCCGAACGGGATGAAAAGAGGGGTCGGTACCTCTGCAATTGCAAGATAAGCCGAACCTGTGATAATCTTACTGTTTGGTATGACCTTGGCTTTGTTGAAGCGAAATTCAAAGTGCGGATGTTCTTCATCGCTGCAGGTTGTGTAAGATCCGGTCTTGATATAAGTCACGTCATCAGCCATTTTCTTTACCACCTGGCCATGCAGGTACCCTTCATCCTGTTGAGTAAAAACCCTCCGGATATATCCTTTTTTTGTTTTGTAGTTATAGCTCATGATCATCGACTTGAACTTTATATCCCCCTGGGTAAATTCCGGAACCCCGATTTCTTTGTCAAGCGAATCGCGTGATCCGTGGGCATAGATCATGTTGTCGGGAAAATCAATCTCTATATAGTTGGCTTTAAGATTAATATCGGTATAGTTTATGTCTCCTTCATTGAACAGGAACATACGCTGGCGCTTGATATCAAACCGTAGAGAGTCAGATGCTTTATAGTCAACCTTAGCTTCCAGGGAAGTTTTCTTCCCACTTTTGAGTGAAACGGAATCCACTATTGTCGTATCTGAAACCAGCATCAGGGAATCACGGTTGAATCCGGTCGTATCTGAAATAAGGATGAGCGTATCTCCGGCCGGGGATAGCGTGTCGGGAATTGCAGGCAGGATGGTATCCTGACCCTCAAGGGAGAATGGAAAAAGCAGGAAAAGAGTAAATAAAATAGATGAGTGATACCCGATTCTTGTTAATATTTTCGTTAACAACTTCTGTGGCAAGGTTGTTGATTAAATTCTATCTTTGTTTGACCAACGACAGCGGAACTGAATTGTCTGGAATCTCTTTGTTATCCTGGCTTCAAAGCTAAAGAAAATAATGGTTGACCCACTCTTTTTAAGATACTTTAACAAACTATGGAGACAAGCTGCATGGATCATAGGATCCATGATCCTGGCTTTGCCTCATGCATACAGCCAGGGGCAGGGAGAGATCAAAACAATAGTGATCGACGCAGGTCATGGAGGCAAGGATCCAGGAACCGTAGGACGGAGAACCCAGGAAAAATATGTTGCTCTTTCAATAGCCCTTAAAGTGGGGACGCTGATCCAGCGCAATTTCAGGGATGTAAATATCATTTACACCAGGGACAGGGACCAGTTTATTGAATTACATGAACGGGCAGCCATTGCCAACCGGAACAATGCCGACCTGTTCATATCAATTCATGCCAATGCCAACGATGTCAAAACGTTGAGAGGTGCTGAGACCTATATCATGGGATTGCACCGTTCACAAGCCAACCTGGAGATCGCCAAGCTCGAGAATGCAGCCATCCTGCTTGAAACGAACTATTCAGTGAAATATGAAGGATTCGACCCAAACTCCGATGAGTCGTATATCACATTCAGCCTTTACCAGAACTCAAACCTGGAATTGAGTTCCCGTTTTGCTGCAGAGATCCAGGAGCAGATGAAGGATCGCGTCGGACTGAACGACAGGGGTGTCAGACAGGCTGGTTTTCTGGTGCTGTATAAAACAACCATGCCCAGTGTATTGATAGAGGTAGGATATCTGAGCAATATTGATGAAGAGAATTTCCTGATATCAGAGAAGGGACAGGATTACATTGCTTCTGCCATCTTCAGAGCCTTCAGGGCCTATAAGAGCGAAGTAGAGAGCCAGCAGGCTCCGGACCAGCCTTTCGAAGGAAATCAAGTGACACAATCCGCATCCTCTGACAATGCCGGAGTTGTTTTTAAAATTCAGCTGGCTGCATCTCCTGATGAGCTAAGCTTATCTTCACCACGCTTCAAGGGACTGAAAGGAATTCAAATGTATCAGCATAACGGGATGTACAAATACACCTATGGAGAAGAGAGTGATATGGAAAAAGCAAAACAGGTTCAATCCAGGATGCAGGCGATGGGATTCACCGACTCTTTCATTGTTGCCTTCCTGAAAGGGGAGAGGATATCGCTTGACCAGGCCAAAAGCCTCCTTGGACTATAAAGCGGTTTTAACTAAATTTTGTATATTTGGACAGATTCTATATCACGATTAAAAATGGCCCCTAAAAAACACAAAATACGCAAAGAGATCAAAGTTGGAGCCGTCTTTCTCATCGCACTTACTGTGCTGGTCTGGGGGATCATGTATCTTCAGGGCATTGAGATTCTGAAGAAAAAACGGACGGTTTACGCTGTATATGACCGGGTCAACGGGTTGGTCCCCTCAAATCCTGTCACAATTCAGGGGATGAAGGTGGGTCAGGTGAAAACACTCCATTTTTCAAAGGCTAATCCGAAAAAGATTATTGTGGAATTGTACCTGAGTAACATTACGTACCCGATTCCCAAAAATTCAATTGCACGCATTTATAGCGCCGACCTCATGGGATCAAAGGAGATTGAGATCCTTCCTGGTGATTCTCCCGAATTGGTTCAGGACGGAGATACACTGCTGTCGCGTACTGAAGCCACCCTGGGGGAGGAAGTTAACCAGCAACTGGCCCCTATCAAGCACAAGGCCGAGAACCTGATAAATTCGATTGATACCCTGGCAACGATCCTGCAGCAGGTGCTAAATAGAAATACCCAGGAGAGCCTGATTGAAGCCATTGAGAATATCAAAATTGCAATCAGCAACATTACCAGCATGACCTATGCTGCAGATACACTGGTTAGTCAGCAGAAATCAAATCTCGCACGAATCATCACAAATGTGGAATCGATCAGCTTAAATCTGAAAAAGAACAACGACAAGATTACCAACATCCTGGAAAACTTCTCCGATGTGAGTGATTCCATTGCCAAACTCAATATTCCTGCAACCTTCAACCAGGTGGACCTGGCGGTCAGGAACCTGAATGCAGTCATCACAAAGATAAACAGCGGGGAGGGATCGGTCGGGTTGCTGGTGAATGATACGTCTCTTTATTACCAGATAGATAAAGCGGCGCGAGACCTTAACTTATTGCTTGAGGATATAAAAGCGAATCCGAAGAAATACGTAAATATTTCGGTGTTCTAGGGGCCGTAGATCCCTTCCTTTGTTTTCGGTCTCCGATCACCCTTCCAATCAAATCCTTTTAAAATCAGGTCATAGGGAGAGATCTCATTTTCAGGATATAGCGTTCCTTCAGGTTTATCGATATATGTTATCGTCTGTATGTCATTGTTTTTTACAAAAATCAACATATCGCTCGCATACAGCTTATTGATCCCGATCAATGTTTTGTCTTCCTCCCGTGCAAAATAAATAGTTTCGGAATTCCCTATTACTTTGATCTTGTAGAGTTCGTTTTTAACAAAGTAGGCGATCATGTCCTTTCCTTTGATCTGGTTGAATTTTGTCGTATCATCCTGGGAGATGATAAAAGCTGATCTGTACATCACCATAGAATCCAGTTCTCCGTTCCTGATGGTGATCGTGATGGTATCTGCCGTTAACTGGTTCTCGCCCGACCAGATCACGGGTTCGTGATACATGAAGATGGTAGAATCAGAGCGGTGAAAAACAAGCGAGTCACAACTCCCCTGCAGGTCTTTCCGGAAGAATTTCACATTGTAATAAGCGAACATCGCCCTGATCTGCTGTTTATCGTCCTTCGGGTCAAAATAGGCTTTGATGGTGTCTCCATGCATGAAAAGAGAATCTTTCTTATCAATCATGATCCCGGTCGCTCTTTCGGTCATGTATCCGACACCGCGTTCCCGTATCAGTTCCCCGTAATTCCCCGTAAGAACGATATCCTGGATCGTATCCACGATCATAGCATTGTTGAAAACCTGCCCGAAACCATTGATCCGTTCATAATAAATAGTGTCGCCCGTTAGCAACTGTGCTTCATGGTAGATTTTGCCACCATAGCGTAGCCTGGCAATGTCCCTTTGCGTGTCATACCATCCGTCAATGCAATAGATTGAATCCACTTTGTCGTTGGAAACAACGGAGGAAGGCCCGAAGAAATAGGCAATCTCCGTCACGGTATTATACATCAACGTGTCGGAATTCATATAAAAATCGGGATTGACCAGGATTACTTTCTTATTGAAAAAGAATTCTTTGACACTGGTATAATAATAGCCATACTTACTTACCAGGCAATTTTCATCACTCACGATCTTCCCCCAGTTATCATACCACGCAATCTGGGTCCTACGGTTGAATTCGAGACTGTCAGTGGTCAGGATCGTTTGATTGTCAACCAGTTTGACATTACCCCATACTTTGGCAACCTTGGTGTTTCCGTCATATTCCAGAGAATCTCCGTACAGGTTTAGCGTGTCGGAGGCTTTGATATGCACATTCCCGTATGCCTTCACGATGTTTGTAAACTCATTCAGGTAGGCACTGTCACAATAAAGATATCCTGTATCATGCCGGAGGATAACATTTCCTTTGATGCGCTGGATATCAGGACCGATTGCTTTATTGTATTCCCATGTGTCAGCCTGCTCCAGAACAATTTTGGTGGTGTCCTGAGCATGAATGATGCCGGATGACCAGATACAGGATATCGGAATTAAAAGTCGTACCAGAATATTTCGAAAAACTTGAAGAATCATGATACCTTCATATACCGCAAAGTTCGTTTTTTTTCCGGAAGGAAAGACCACCATATCGTTTTTTAACGGTTTTTAACGGATCAGCTGGAAGTATGATTTATTTATAAATTGTATATATTTGGATGGAATTGACCTTCAAAACAAAGCGCCATGAAAACAATCTTTAAACTCAAAGGGTGGATAGCCCTGGCAATCGGAGCAATCCTGATGGTTGTAGGTATCATCATGATGCTCCTCACGGATGGAGTTTGCAGCATCTCCTGGCAGGACTGGTACTATACTTCCATGCCGTTTATCCTGTTTGCCATCGCGATGCGGATTTTTTACATTTCTCACAAGAATCCAAAGAAGAAGGAGGAGTAATTTCGGTTGGCAGTTGGCAGTAGTCAGGAAAAATTGTCTCCCCTCCTTTGAAAGGAGGGGTGGCCGACTGCCCGGGGGGGGTGACTGCCGGCTCAGAACAACCGATTGCAATCACTGCGGAAGATAGCTCTTCAGTGCCTCTACGTAGGTTTCAAATGCCGTAATCCCTTCAGGTGAGACCCGGCATGTCGTTCTGGGCATTTTGCCTCTAAATGATTTCGTCACCGTGATATACCCTGCTTCCCTCAGTTTGTCGATCTGTATGCTCAGGTTCCCGGAAGTGGCGTTTGTGACTTTCTTCAGGTACATGAAATCGGCTTCATGCGACCCGATTAGGACCGACATGACCGCCAGCCGGAGTGGCGAATGAAGCAGCGGATCTAGCTCTTTAAACATGAGATTTCTCCTTCCGGCTGAGCAGGTGACCGGGAACGACAAAGCCAGCCAGGGCACAAAGGCAGATGACGGCCTGTTGCAATTCCAAAACCTGCGGATGGTGCAGTGAGACCAGAAGGAAAAGTGCGCCCAGCCAGCAGATGATGCCACCTGTGACCATCGGCCTGAATTGATAGGCTTTCCCCGAGATAAACAGCGCCAGGCCGTATAGGCACACCAGGAAGGGCGGCATAAAGAGCCACTGGAACCAGTGAAGGAACTCCTGTCCCGGCATGGTCATCCTGTTCATCACAAGTAAGCTGGAGCATACCAGCCCCAGCACGACCGTGACAATAGAGATAGCAAATGCCACCCAAACCCAGGTCATCATCTTTTCCACGTATGTAGTGATCATCCTGGCGTGTTCTATCTTGCGGATCCACATCCAGTGTACCGGATACCCCAGCCCCATCAAAGCCCAGAGGTAATAGGAATTATACTGCGCTTCGCCTGTCAGGACGACCAGAAGGATGAAGTTAGCCAGGCTGATCAAGGCTACCAAATACCCCCAAAGTAAAAATATTTTCCCCATCCCTTTTTGCAAGTTGTTTTTTGCTGTACTGATCATCTGGCGAATCAGTTCGAAGCTTTCCTTTTCAGATAATGTTCGGTCCATAATCGATGATAATTAAAAATTTACTTGCAAATATAAACATATTTATAGAATAAACCAAAAAATTTCATATAATTTTATTTTTTCACGTGTTAATCAGTCTGATCTTTGGAACGCATGGAATATCCATGATGATCATTCTTGCTCATTAACTTCACTTTCCCTACTTTTGTCCCTTCTTCCCAATTTACAGAAATAGATGAATCAACACCCTTTTGATCCTCGCACAAACTATGAGGATACTCGAGCAACCATCGGATACGTACCCAGGAAGCAGGCAACCCAGAAAGATTATGACCGTATCGGCTTCATGTCTGGGTTGGAAGTTCACCAGCAACTGAAGACCAAAGAGAAACTTTTCTGCCATTGTCCGGCCGGAATCTATCAGAAGCCTGATGAATTTGACGCTGAAGTGATCCGCCACATGCGACCTACGCTGTCAGAATTAGGGGAATATGATGGCACTGCCTTGATGGAGTTCAAAACAAAAAAGGAGATCGTTTACCGGATCAGCAACCGCACCGCGTGTACCTATGATGTCGATGATACACCCCCATTCCCGTTGAACCGTGAGGCGTTGGATATTGCCTGTGAGATCTCCCTGCTCTCCAGACTGAATATCGTCGGGGAGGTCCATATCACCCGCAAGCAGTACCTCGACGGAAGCATCCCCACTGGATTTCAACGTACCGCTATCATTGGTGTTGAAGGGGAAATTCAACTCCGAACCAAAAAGATCAGATTAATTCAGCTCAGCCTCGAAGAGGACTCCTGCCGGGAGGTATCCGACATCGGACATCAGCGGATCTACCGTACCGACCGCCTTGGGATGCCTTTGATCGAAACAGTGACGTATCCCGATTTTAAGAATCCAGACGAGGTAAGAGAGGGAGCCGACTACATCCGGTTCCTGAACAGGAGCACGGGAAAAGTCGCAACCGGTATAGGTTCCACCCGCGCCGACGTGAATGTTAGCTGCCGTGGAGGGACCCGCGTGGAGATCAAGGGGGTGGCCCATAACCGCTGGATGCCCGAACTTACGCACAATGAGGCGTACAGGCAGTTTGCCTTGCTCCTTATCAGGGAGATCCTGAATAAAAGGGTTCCTGACTCTAAAACCTGGAAGATCATTCCGAAACTGATTTCTCCGGAGGACCTGCCTGCCGCCCTGCCGTTGGTTCAGAATATGGTTGATCAGGGTTATCCCGTTTACATCATCAACCTTCCGCATTTTCATGGCATTCTTTCACATTTCCTGCAGCCTGAGATGACCTTTGCCGATGAGCTGACCAACCGTCTTAAAGTGATTGCCTGCATCGAAAAGCCCAACATGCTTCATTCTGAGATGTTCGATGATCTTGCAGGTACCGAAAATTGGGCTAAGGTCCGCGATCTGCTTGGTGCTGCAGAAGGTGATGCCCAGCTGATCCTCTGGGGACCCGAAGCAGATATTCCTACTGCCCTCGAAACCGTTGAAGAGCGATGCCTGATGGCCTTTGCCGGCGTTCCCAACGAAACCAGGAAGTCCTTTGAGAACGGAACCACGATATTTGAGCGGGTTCTCCCGGGTGCCGACCGAATGTACCCGGATACCGACACAGCTCCTATCCCGATTGCAGATGAACAGATTGATGCAATGGCAATTAATTTACCAGTGGTTACTGCCGACCGTATCTCTCAACTAATCAGCTGGAATGTGCAGGAAGATACCTTCACCTACCTCCTGAAAAATAACCTGGTGCCATTGATTGTCGATATTCAGGAGAAACTGGATATCCCGGCCAGGTTCACTGCCACTTTACTGGCCCATAAACTAAATCATATGGAAAGGCAGTTGGGACCTTTTGACGGATTTGTTTCCGGGAAAGTATATGATTTGCTTGCGTTTCTCAAATCAAGGAACATCGACCCGGAGATCTCGAAAAAGATGCTCTGGATCATCTACAGGCATCCGGAGCGGGACTTTGAAACAGTATTGGCAGAGGTGAACTATAGGAAAATATCTCACGATGAAATCGTTAAGATGATCCCAAGACTGTTGGAAGAATATCATGAGATTAAGCGCTCGAAAAAAGATGGAGCGGGTGCTACCTGGGTGATGGGGAAACTGAGGGAAAGTGCCTTGGGGAATGTTTCACTCCCCAAACTTAGTGAAGAGATCAGGCAATACCCCTGAATCCATACTTACTCCTAAATCTCCTGAAGGGGACTTGATCCTCCCTCCTGGAGGAAAATTTCAGCGAAGCAGAGTAAGCCCCCTTGCGAGCAAAGCGAAGCAAAGTGGGGTTTGGGGGCAGACACACGAATGACAAGAAGGACAAGAATGACGCATGACATGAATGAAATGACGGACAACAATTTCCAGGGCTACAAAGGAAAAGCACTCGAAACGCTGAAGAAATTCAATGCCCGGGTTTGGGCGAAAGTGAAAGTGGATACCACACGCGGGATTTTTGAAGGAACCATCCTGCCCAGAGCGGAGAATACGGATGACATGCATCTGGTGTTGAAGTTTTTCACCGGGTACAACATTGGAGTGGATGTAGGCACCATCACAAACATCGATGAACTTGGTTATAAAAAAGCCAATTACAAAATTCCCGAAAAAGAATTCCCCTATTCCAAAGAGAAACCTAACGTCAAATTGCTCGGAACCGGAGGAACCATTGCCTCAAGGCTGGATTACCGTACAGGCGCCGTAATCCCTGCCTTTTCACCCGGCGAACTTTACGGTGCCGTGCCTGAACTGGCCGATATCTGTAATCTTACCACCGAAAAACTGTTTGGCGTCTTCAGCGAAAACATGGGCCCGTCACAATATAAGGAACTGGCCATTGCTATTGGTAAAGAGATCGAAAATGGAACACAGGGAATCATCATCGGCCACGGCACCGATACCATGCACTACACTTCGGCCGCCCTGACGTTCATGGTGCAAAACTCTCCCATTCCAATTGTAATCGTCGGATCACAGCGCTCTTCCGACCGCCCCAGCTCAGATGCCGCACTCAACCTGATGCATGCAGCCACGGCGGCCGGTCACGGAGACATTGCCGAGACGATGGTCTGCATGTTTGGCCCAACCTCCGACGAATACGGCTTTCTTCACCGCGGTACCCGTGTCAGGAAGATGCATTCCTCTTACCGCTCCACCTTCCGTACTATCGGAGATACGCCGTTGGCGACAGTGACCCGGCAAGGAGTGTTCCCTATAAAACAGGATTATCAACGACGCCGTACCGATCGCAACGTGACCATCTTACCTTATTTCGAAGAGAAGGTCGGGATGATCTATTACTACACCAACATGCACCCCGACATGATCGATTCTATGGTGGACAACGGCTACAAGGGAATCATTATCATCGGGACCGGACTGGGTCATGTAAACAAACCCTTGTACCCGGCTATTGTAAGGGCCGCGGAAAAAGGGGTTGCTATCTATATGACCGTACAAACCCTCTGGGGATACGTTCATATGTTCGTATATGATACAGGCCGCGACCTGATGGCAAAAGGGGTCATTCCGGCTGAGAATATGCTTCCCGAAACAGCTTACATCAAACTGGGCTGGGCGCTCGGGCAAACCAATGACCTGGAAAAGGTGAAAGAGATGATGCTCACCCCGATCAACAACGAAATCACCCCCAGAGAACCATACAACGGCTACCTGATATACCAGGGAGGTGTGCCGGAAGTGGAAGAGTTTATCCGGAAATTCCATAAATAAAGTCAGAAGTCAGAAGTCGGAAGTACGAAGGCAAGTACGAAGTCAGAAGGACGAAGAACGTGAGACGAAGAATGAATGAGGGTGTGAGGGTGTGAGGTTGTGAGGGTGTTGGTA
>Ga0172370_10003652_pt1 | contig 21157 bp, 16 predicted proteins | sample LakKiv5m_FD_114538 | JGI IMG/M metagenome (GOLD analysis project Ga0172370, IMG submission 114538) | Freshwater microbial communities from Kabuno Bay, South-Kivu, Congo - kab_022012_11.5m | ecosystem: Environmental > Aquatic > Freshwater > Lake | place: Democratic Republic of the Congo...
ATTGAACTAAAATTTCTAAACACAACTTCTTAAACTTTAACATTCATATAACTTAAAAATAATACTAGTTGTAAATTATGAATCATTTTACTAAAAAAACCGCTTACTTTCATCGAACGCTTATATGTCGCTGATTGACTATGAAACTAAGAAACTATCCTAACTATTTGTCCGAAAAAGTGTGGGCACTACATGTATTATCATTGACAATTGTCTATTTTAGAAAAACTATCTAAGTGATTTTTGAATTTTTATTTAAAAAATTTTTGAAGAAGTACAGTAAGATTGTTGATAGGAAAAAAAGTTTTTGTCAGGAAGTTAGTCGTAAAAAAATAATGACCGAAAGATTTCTCTGTCGGTCATTATCTCAAAAAGATTTTATTTAAAAGGGTGCTTCGTCATCTAAATAATTGCTGTCATCAGAACCCGTAGCAAATGATGAACCGTCACTACCCTCAGGTGGTTCCTGATAACCGAATGCAAGATTTTCAAAACGTGCATAATCTTTCAGATAAGCTAATTTAATCGAACCTGTTGGACCGTTTCTTTGCTTGCTCAAAATTATTTCTGCCTTGCCTTCTGCATCTTCGGTATCTTTGGAAAATCCCTTGTTGCCGTATTGTTCGGGACGATGTATGAACATGACGACGTCGGCATCCTGCTCGATTGAACCTGATTCTCTCAAATCCGAAAGCATTGGTCTTCTGTCTGTTCTGTCTTCAACCCTTCTGTTTAGCTGTGCAAGAGCAATGACCGGAATATTCAATTCTTTTGCCAATTGTTTCAGAGATTGCGAAATAATTGAAATTTCCCTTTCCCTGCTTTCCGATTTCGGTGAACGCATCAGCTGAAGATAATCAACCATAATAATTTTTACTCCATGCTCCGCAATCAGTCTTCTTGCTTTTGCACGAAGCTCCATGATTGTTAACGAGGGACTGTCATCAATTACAATTGGAGCACTCGAAAGTCTTCCCATAGAAGCAACAATTTTATTATAATCCTGCTGATTCAATCTTCCTGTTCTTATATTGTTACCATTAATTCTGGATTCTGCACTCAGCAACCTCATAACTAGCTGAATACCAGCCATTTCTATCGAGAAGAATGCTACGGGTGTGTTATACTCGATTGCAATATTCCTTGCAACAGAAAGAGCCAGAGCTGTTTTACCCATAGAAGGTCTTGCCGCAATAACGATAAAATCCGATTTCTGAAAACCACCTGTTAGTTTATCCAGCTCATAAAATCCTGATGCAACTCCAGTAATTCCTTTTCTGTCCTTCTCATAAAGATTTTCTATAACAGACATAGTCTGATGAGCAAGGTCTTTAATTCCCATATAACTTTTCTGGAAACGTTTTTGTGCAATCTGAAATATTTCATTTTCAGCTTTATCAATTTCTTCGAGTGCATCCGTTGTATCATCATAAGAATTAGCAAGAATCTGTCCTGCAGAAGAAATCATTAGACGCTTCAAATATTTTTCCTGAACTATTCGGGCATGTGTTTCAATATTAGCGGCAGTCGGTGTACGGGAATCAATCTCGGACAAATAATATGCACCACCAATAGCATCAAGCATATTTCTTTTGTTGAGTTCTTCAGCCAAAGTAATTAAATCAACTCCGGTACCGGTTTCAAACATATTGACCATAGTTGAATAAATATTGGCATGAGCGGGATTGTAAAAACTTTCTTCATCGAGAAGTTCAACTGCTTTAGCCAAGGCGGCTTTATCAAGCATCATCGAGCCAAGTACTGCAATTTCGGATTCTTCAGAATGTGGCGGTATTTTGTTCCCCAAACTCTGCAATGCAGAATTCATGCGGGTTTGCATACCGATTGTACCTTTGATTTTATTATCCGAGTAATTTAACTTGTTCTTTTTTGCTTCGCTACCCAACTGTACCCCCAAATTTAACATTTTGAAATTGTATTTGGTTCAAAATTAGCCAAACATGTATTGCAATTACAAACAAGTTACTAACAGTCGTAAATTAACATTTGTGGAAAAATTTATAATGAAATTTTTTTGATATGAGTATGATTTTTGTTATAACAATTTATTCATTTTTTATATCGGGCAGAGATTTTTGATTTTTTTCTTTGAAGAAATTGTACTCTGATGTGCTTTTAATATCCACAAGACTTTTCTCTAATGTAGGACCAATTATGGATTCGAGCATGAATCCCATCCATTTTTCAAAAAAGCTCATACGTGTACTAAATTCTAAATTGATGTCTGTGACATTATTCTTTTCATGAAAAATAAAATTAAGAATTCCTTGTTTTTCGTTTTGCAAAGTTATAATGATTTTTATTTGCTTTTTGGAAGTCCCGGATAAAATTTTTAAATGACCATCACCGACATTGGAAAGTTCGCTTTTCCAGGATAAATTATCGGGATATTCAAGGTTTTTTCCGTTATAAGTAAAATAGATGTTATGGTCAATTTTAAATATCGGGAACCAATCTTTCCATGATTTCAGGTCTATTACTTTTTGAAAAGAATATGGAACTGGTGCATAAATTACAATACTTCTGCTAACTTTAGATTCGGATGGTAAAAATGCAGTTACAAGAAGCAAAGCACCACATAGAATTGCCAATGAAAATACAAATATCTTTAAAATTTTCAAAAAATAATTCCCGTAAATAAATAAATTAAACTTGTAAATTTAGTTAATGTCAATAAGTCACTATCTCTTTTATTATCCTGACTCACTATGCAAAATTATGAATTTTTGAAATATAAGAGATTGAATAAACCTTTAAAAAAAAATGTGAATTAATCTAATACGAAAAAAAAACTTGCATGTATAAAAAATATGTTTATATTTGTTTTAGGATTTACGTATATGAATTAAACATAAAGTAATTACGTTATTTGAAAGCAGAAAAAATTTAAACTTAACAAACTATAAAAATAAAATTTGTAGTAACAATTTTGACAATTATTTCAAATTGTAGTTATAGATTGGACATTTTGCAGTTTTTTTTCATTTTTTTGATTTTATTCATAAGATAACAAGTTAGTTTATTAGAAATTTCTGTTATTTTCAGTGAAAATTGGAAAAAGTTTAGATAATGTTTAAAAAAATTAAAAAAAATTGTTTGGATAAGTTTGATATTTGATATAAATTGTAAAGTCTTAATAGGTTGTAGATTTATTTTATTTATTAATAAGTTGTTAAAAATTGGAAATAAATAGAATTTACAAATAGTTCCAGTAAATTCACCGGTCAACTTTATAAAATTGACGTGGTTTTTTTGTATATAGGTAATGGTTTTAATTAAAATATATTAGAAGGAAAGAGATATGTCGAGCGATGCCGGTAAAGTGTATTTCGTGCTTTATTTAGCAGTTGTTTTGGAATTGCTTATCATTATTGTTGAAAGAGATGAAGCTGAAGAGCATCTGCTTAAAAAGCAAAAAGAAAGTATGAAGATTGTTGAGAGCATTTTGTCTCAGTTGCAATCAGGTTCAGGAACGGAAGGTATAAACACTCGTCCGCAAGATGAAATTACAATGCCACCTGCAGGAGTTAATATCAAGGAGGTTATGGGTGCCGACTTAAAATCCTGGAGAAAATATATAGTAGAGGTAGGTGTTACCGATATTTCAAATGATTTGAAAAGACATGAAGGAGAAGTCGAAAAGGAATTTCACGAGAGGTTGAAAAAACTTGTGGAACTTGCCAATGTCGAAGAAATAGAATACCAGGTGTTCTACTGTTCAAGCGAGGACCCTAATAATGCACCACCATTTCCGACGGATGCAGAGATACTTAAGCAATATAGTGGTTTTAAAGATTTTCAACCTGGGCAAACAGTGGATGCAGGTGATGGTTCTTTTTGGGAATTTCTCTCTGTCAGAAAACTTAAACTTGACAAAGATGCAACCTATAACTCATTAGACCTGAGAAATTTGACTCCCGAATCAGTAAGACCGGTTTATCCTAAAGCTAATATCTTTTTCAATGGTCCATCTTTTATTCCAAAGGATATTCCCGAAGACAGTGTTTTCTTTTACTCGGAAGTTGAGAGCTTAAAGGATGCAAAAAAAGGTAGTGCATCAAATGAGTTCAAGAAAAGAGCTTTCGTAGTTAATTTCCAGCCACCTGATAAGCAAGGTTGGTACAAACTAAGATTCAGTTCAAGGACAAACAGGATTTTAGGTGTCCGGGGTGGAACAAAATTATCGCAAATTGACAAAGAAACCAAAGTAAATATCGGAACTGTTCAGCTTACTGTCGAAGCTTTGGAAAAGGTAAAGAAAGAGCTTTCGAGCAAATTGGAAAAATTTGCTTTGCCACCTGCAGAATTGCTTATCGAAAAGCAGGACCTGGAAAAATTCGATTTGGGATTAAAGAAAGCAAAAGAAGAAGCTAGCAAGGAAGAAAATGCAGTTGAAAATAGAGGGAAAATAGATTTATACGGATATATCGTTAAACTGCTCGCGCCTGGGCAATCCATTAACTTTGAACAAAACAGAGGCGCAATTGAGTTCAATGTACGTGTAATTACTCCGAAACCTCCTATTTCGGAACCTGTTATATCTTATCCTTCGTATATTCCTGACTTCGATAAAATTCCGGCAGTATTTGAGTTTACTATTTCGCCATATCAGGGTAAGGGCGTAAACGGTGTAGAAGGTAAAGTTTTGGATATGGAAGGAAAAACTGTAGCCAGATTAATTTGTCAGCCATTGGACCAAATTGCAGGAACATCTATAACTCCTCCAACTACAGGTGGTAAGCAGGACTGGAGAGGAACTGTTGACCAAAACCTTGACCCAGGAAAATACAAAGTTGAATTAGTGCATAAACTTCACGGTAAAGCAAAAACTGAAATTGCAGACCTAGAGATATTTAAAACGGGTTTGGCAAATGGCGATGAGCTTGACAGGAACCTGAATTTCCAGGCAGTATATGGTGCAATGCTTAAAATAAATGCCCAGCCATTTTCTGGTGGTAAGATTAAATCCAAAGAGTTCAAAATTTATTTAAGCACAGATGTAGATGACCAAAGACCACCGTTTGAGGGATTGTCAATGGAGGAAGCATTGGAAGTCAGCGCAAGAGCAAATAATGTAAGTTTGGAAGTTACATGGATTCAGCCACATACGAATAAAGAACTGGAATTATTCCCAAAGAAGACTTATCAGATTAAACAAAAACAAGCTACGATTAACGCAAGGAAGCAAAGACCATCGTCTGAATCTGATGAAGGCAAGAAGATAAAAATTATTGTTCAGGATATCGAAATATTCTATCCTCCAATCGGTACTACTGCAGAAAGTGGCAGCAGGAAGGCTGATATTAAGATTAATGCAAAAGGTGGTGCTCTGAGTATTAAAGGCGGTGGTTACGATTTTGCTGGCGACCCTCAGATTGACCAGGAAGTTGAAGGTAATACAATCAGAGTTCGGTTAACTGCTGAATTGAATGGTACACTGGATAGGGGCAGCGAAAGAATTGATGGCACTGTACCAATCGAACTTCAGGTAACAGCTACTAATCCATTTAATGGCAAGGCATCTGATGTTAAGAAAGAGACATTATCAGTACCTGTGAAAATATCTATTGACAAAAGAGGCGGAAGGCGTCCTGGTGGTGGTGGAACTCCTCCTCCCGGTGGCGGTGGACCTCCAAGAAGATAGTAAAAAATGATAAATTAATTAAGAAATTGAAAATGTAAAAATATAGTGAATGAGTGAGATATGAAGAAATTTATTTATGTAGCTTTAATATTTGTTTTGTTGGCTGGAATGGATTCTAATATTAATGCACAGGAACCCGGCAAAACTGAGATGAAGCAATTGTTGAAAAAGTACAGGAACTATCGCTTCGGTTCGGTGGCTTTATATCAAATTACCAATATTGTTGAAATCCGAAAAGCAGTTGAGCAAAAGACACAGGCAAGCTCAGGTGCCGTTCAAGTTAGTGATGAAGCAATTAAAGGTATTGATAAAGGATTCCTTGATTTGGTGCAGCAAGGTGTAAAATCGGGAAAATCGTTGGATGACATTGCTAACGATTTTATTCTAGGCAACATACCATTTAAACAAGATGAACTTAACAAATCTTTTAGTTATTACCAGGCAAAAGAAAGCATTGGTGCCGGAGAAAAAATTGAGAATATTTTCGTTATAACAAGCAAACCAACCAAAGGAGAAATTCCTAAAACTATTATTGGAATGATTACTTCAACCGATATGTCTGAGAAGCTTGAAACTAACCTGAAGAATGTTAGCCCTTCGAACATTTATATATATGATGAGTTGAAAGAGTTTAAACTGGATTCTTCGTATTCTGCAGGTACCATGTATGATTTGGTTATGATCTCTTTCATTCAGCAAAACTACAGAAACAGAACGATAGAAATGCAGGGAATAGGCAAACCGGGGTTTTACGCTAAAAGAATTTTCGGAGTTTCAAGTTCCTTGGCTTCAAATGAAGCTGACTTAACAGACTATGATATTCAGGCATTTCTAAGAATAAGTGATGAGCAACCGGATATGATGGGATTGAAACAACATGAGCTTATTTTGAGCCCTGATTTAATCAGTTGGAAAATGTACGATAAGCCGACTTGGTGGGACGGTAATGCTATGCTCATAGATTCATTAGGCAACTCAAATATGAATTTACCGACTTTAGGTGTCGAACTTAGATATGGCATGGATGATATTAATTATCAATCATTTTGGAGCGAACGGCTTACGGCTTTTGCTTTATGGAAAAGCATGAAACTTGGCTTTGTTTTGCCAACTGACGGTTGGTCAAATCTTGCAACAGATATGTTTGACCAAAAAAGGAACCTGACTTTTGCTAATTTGGGTGTTGCCGGTGAATTCGATTTCCCCGTAAAAGTTATTCCTAAAAGCGGTCTTTTCAGGTTTGGATTCAGCTATGTTTTTGGAGATGCAAAAGAATCTGCATACAAGGATTATAGGAAAATAGACACAAATTATGTCTATGACGAAGGAGATAATGATTATTTAATCAGATATCATGCAAATCTTTTATATACTTTTGCAATCAAAATAGATGATGATTACAAGATGAGATTCGGAGTAGGAGGGACAGTATACGGTTTGGAAAGATGGATGAATGAAGTCGAAGTTAATACAGAAACAGGACTTAAAGAAGTGAATTTCAAGAGTTTCAATCCTGAAACCATCGGAGGTTTAACAGGTAGAGTTGAGTTTATTGTAACTAATGTAACGACACCTTACGGAGCCACACTGCAATACTTTGACGGCGGCATCAGTGGAAATTTATGGATGCAAATTCCAATAATAAAAAATACCGTTGCATTAAGACTTGATGCAAAAGGATTTTCACCATTGTTCAGAGAAAACCACAGTTGGGAAGTTGGCGGTATATTTACTCCGATGATGCGTTTAATAGTTAATTTTTAAGTTGAAAACAATATGATTAAAATAAAAGGTGTAGTAATTATGAGAAAAGTTGTAACTTTATTTTTCGTCTTGTTTTTTGGTCTTGGCTTAACGCAAGTGCAAGGGCAGGAAGTGAGCAGAAAAGCGATGGTAGATTCTATTAAGGCAATAGACTCCGAAGTTCAAAAGTATTTTCCAAGATGGAAGATTTGCGAGACGGATTTACAGATTCAGATTTATAAGACATTTCAGTTGCTCGGTTATCCGGAAAAAGAATTGGATATGACTCAAATTGAAGTATTGGCAATACCTAAAACTGTCGACAATGTTTATGACCCTTATGAGATATTGATTATCAGTTGTGGGCGGGCATTTATGAATACTTCGGAATTGGAAGCAAATTTAGGAATTTTGCTTGATTTTATAACCGGTGCAGAATCTTATCTGAATCCCGATTATACTCCTCAATTCCCTCGTAGGGATTATTGTTATATTGAAATTCCGCCGAATATACCGGTATCTGAAAATCAGGCAGCAGCAATTCAAAATTATCTTGAACCAACAAATGTTATGCACTCGATTACTGTATCGCTGTTTGAGCAGACATTGAAAATTGGGGACACCGATTTTTGGTTAAAATCAGTTTTTGGGGATGATGCAATTGGATATCACTACTGGTCTTCTGGGCAGGCAAAGATAATCCTGAAAAGACCTCTTTATGTTAATACTGACGCTAAAACTTCTGCTAAGATTCCTAATTTGATTAATGCTTATCTTGGAGGGGGATACAGAATTACAACAGGTTTGGAAGATAAGAATGGGTTGTTTGAATTTTTGCCGAACAGGGTATTAAATGGTGCAGTAAACGGGAAAATAATTGCCGGATTTGATTTTCATTTGCCTATGCATCCTCAGGCAGGTGTTTCTTTCAACTATGAACCACCTTTGGATAATAAAAGCGAAATGACTGTTGAAATTGAGAACTTCGGAAAATATGATGTTCCGACGGATGACGGAACTATTTATGGAAATCCATTGATGACACCTGACAGGAATGGAGAATTTAGCGAGGATAATATCGAAAAGATTGTCCCCGTATTGGGAAGTACCGGACAATTTACTTTGTTTTACAACTGGTGGTTGGACAAATATAATCCTGAGAATTATTTCAGATTCGATGTTGGTATCAGCTACTCAGAAGTTCAGGAGTATGCTTATATTAAAAATCCGCAGAACAGAAAACAGGGCTTTTACCTTACAACCAATGATATTCTTGGTTTAAGAATGTTTAAGCCGAATGAATTTGCAGATTGGCTGTTTTTAAAAGCAGAATTCAGAAGTCAGGCGGCTTATCCATTTGGGATGAGTTTGCAAATGTCGAATCAGATTTTATTAGGTCGTTTGTATCTGCCACTACTTACGCCTTGGCTGTATTTGGAAGCTAAGTATGCTACACCTTTGCGTACAGCAAGACCTTATGAAATTGAAAACTTTTTCATGATTTCACCTGTTTTAAGAATTACGATTTAAATTGTATTGGGAGAATGGAATAGAGGAGAGAGGATAAGTGAGAGTTCATTGATTTGCTTGAAAGAATACCCTCATTCAAAATTATTGAGGGTATTTTTTTAAAATATTTGTAGTTTTGTATTGTAAAATTTCTATTTTCTATGTTCTATTTTCTATTATTCTATTTTCTATTATTCTATTTTCTATTATTCTATTTTCTATGTTCTATTTTCTTAAACTGGGGGGAATATTAGTGGAATAATTTTGGAAGATAATTTCTAATTAAATTTCCAGTAATATCAATTTTTCATTAAATAAAGATTTGCCTAATATGAAAACATTTTTGCATGTAATAGTGCTGAGTGTTGTGTTTTTTATTATATCTGTTAAAACAACGGATAGTAATGATATATCAACTGAACAACAGATTAGTTCTTTGGATTCGGTTCAGAAAGCACGTAATTTGCTCGAGGAAGCCAAAGTAACATCGGAGCAGAAAGGAATTGAAATCATAATCCGTAATGTTGATATAACAAGATATCCGGAAATTAAAATCATCGTTGAAGCTTACAATACTTATGGATATCCTCTCGATACTCTTTATGCGGATAACTTAACAGTTCTTGAGAATGGAGTTGAAAAAAAGGTAATATCTGTTGAAAAACTTTCGGTTCATGAAAGAGTTCCGGTTGATTTCGTATTTATTATTGATAAGACCGGGTCAATGCAAAAATACATTGACGATGTTAAGAAAAATGTTAGCAACTTTACAACTAATCTAGTGCGTCGAGGTATTGATTACAATATAGGACTTATTTTGTTTTCGGATTATGTGGAAGAACAGTACCAGCCGACAGACAATGTTCTAACATTTTTGGGCTGGCTTAATTATGTCAGGGCAAAAGGCGGATTTGACGAAAAGGAGAATGCACTCGAAGCTTTGGAAACAGCATGCAATTTGAAGTTCAGACCTTCGGCTAATAAAGTTGCAGTACTCGTAACAGATGCTCCATTCCATTCTGCAGGAGAGGAAGGCGAAGGAATAACAGACCAAACAAGTGAGTCAATTACTGCACTGATGAAAAAGCATGATGTAAGGTTGTTTTCCATAGTACCTCCAAAGCTGAAGAAGTATGAGATTATGTCAAAAAGCACAAGGGGAACTTTTTTCGATATTGATTATCCTTTTTCTACAATTCTTGATAACTTCTCGAATCAGCTGACAAGTGTTTATGCTCTGAGGTATAGGAGTGAGCAAAAAATTATTCCCGACTCGATTAATATTGCTTTGTTGAATGAGCAAAAACAACAACTTGTCCGTAAAATAATACCCATAGTTGAGTTAGGGAGAAAATTAATTATTGAAAATCTGCTTTATAAAGTTGGGAGTTTCGAATTGCCTGATACTGTTGACGAGCTCGAGGTATTAAGAGAATTCATGGTTAACAAGCCTAATGTTGCTATTCTTGTCGAAGGACATACGGACAGCGTCGGAAGCCATCCTTTGAATGATAAACTCTCGCTTTACAGAGCTGAAAGTGTAAAGGGATATTTGGTAAAAAAGGGAGTGAATTCGCAAAGAATCCGTACCAAAGGTTATGGAAAAAGAAGACCAATCGCAACAAATGAAACAGAGTTCGGAAGAAAGCTAAACCGCAGAACAGAAATTGTTATCATTGGTAAGTAGGAAGTTTTAAAGTTTGTAAAGTTTATTTTGCATTCTTCATTATTCATTGTTCATTGAGTTTATCTCTTCCATTTTATACTGCAACCAATGCTTGGTATTTGATTTTCTTTCATAGGTTTACCTGATATAATCGAATCGAGTGCATTAGCCAAATCCTTACCGGTTACTGGAACACCATTTCCAGGTCTCGAATTATCAAATTGACCTCTATAAACTAATTTCATACTTTTATCAAATACATAAAATTCGGGCGTACATTGTGCTTGATATACTCTGGCAACATTCTGTGTTTCGTCGAAAAGGTAGGGGAAAGGATATCCTAATCTTAAAGCATATTCTTTCATTTTTGCAGGTGAGTCTTCAGGATAGTTCACAATATCATTTGAACTGATTGCTATAAAACTCATACCTTTATCTATATATTTATTTGATAACAAAACAAGCCCATCATTAATATGAACAACATAAGGGCAGTGATTGCAAATAAACATAACAATTGTTGCTATACTGGATTTTAGTTCTTCTAAAGACATTTCTTTATTAGTAACAGCATCTGTTAGTTTAAAATCAGGTGCAATTGTTCCCAATGGTATCATGCTTGATGGTTTTTCAGCCATGTTTATATCCTTTTTATAATTTTCAAATTTATTATTTTCATATTCAATTTCCCTTCTCCCTTTTCTTTTCGGCTCAGGTTAACTATTTACGGTTATCATTTTAATAAACTCTGCGAAGTTTCTCACTGCCTTACCTCTGTGGCTGATGGAATTTTTCTCATCTGCATTCATTTCTGCAAATGTTTTTGTGAAACCATCCGGAACAAATATTGAGTCGTAACCAAAACCATTTGTTCCCTTTTCCTCAAAAATTATTTTCCCTTTACATATACCTTCGACGTATTTAGTCTTATTTTCGTCAACATAGCAAATTACTGTTCTGAATTGAGCAGTTCTTTTCCCTTCGTGTACATCCTTCAACAGATTCAGAACTTTCATTCTGTTATTTTTATCAATGCAATCTTCACCTGCAAACCTTGCGGATTTAACACCCGGTGCACCATTCAGAGCATCAATCTCAAGTCCTGTGTCATCGGCAAAACAAGGCAAACCTGTAAGATGAAAATATTCATTTGCTTTTTTAAAAGCATTTTCCTCGAGTGTTTCTCCATCTTCCTCAACGTCATAAAACTCATCTAAAACATTCGAAAGAATTTTAAGTGAGTAAGCCGAGTGCAAAGTTTCATTGAGAATTTGTCTTACTTCCGATGCCTTATGTTTATTATTTGAACCTAGTAAAAGTATCATTATTTCATTTCAGCAACTTTTCAAGTAATATATTTACAGCATTAACAGGAGTGATTTCTCCGCTGAGCACTTTATTGTCAATACCACTTTTAGATTTGACAACTTTCGGATTTTGATAAAAGCTGTTCATCAGGTTTTCTTCTACCATCGTGTAAACCCATTCCAAAAGCTGTTCGTTTCTTCTTGTGTAAAATAATTTTGTGTCTTTAGTCAATTTAATAAAATCTAAAATGTTTTTCCAGATTGAATCAATCCCTTCATCATTTATGGCAGAACATAGAAAAGTTCCTGTTGTCCAGCCATCAGTTGCCGGCTGAAGATAATGGAGTGCATCGGAATAAGCATGTTGAGTGATTTCTGCTTTTTGTCTGTTATTTCCGTCGGCTTTGTTGATGACGAGCATATCTGCCATTTCGACTATACCTTTTTTTATTCCCTGAAGTTCGTCTCCTGCACCGGGGAGCAAAAGAAGCATAAAGAAGTCAGCCATCGAACGGACAGTGATTTCACTTTGACCCACACCGATTGTTTCAACTAATATTACATCAAATCCTGCCGCTTCACAAAGCAAAATTATCTCTCTCGTTTTTCGGGTTACTCCACCTAAAGTACCACCGGAAGGCGATGGTCTTATAAAAGCATTTTTCTGCCGTGAAAGTTTTTCCATTCTCGTTTTGTCGCCGAGTATTGAGCCCTTGCTTCGTTTACTGCTTGGGTCAATGGCAAGGACAGCTACTTTATGCCCTTTTTCACATAGGAAATTCCCAAATGATTCTATAAATGTGCTCTTGCCAACACCGGGAGAGCCGGTAATTCCGATGCGTATTGATTTACCGGTTTTCGGGAGTAGCTCTTTTAATATTTCCTGTGCCTGACTTATATGTTCAGATGTATTGCTTTCAACAATAGTAATTGCCCTTGCAAGAATACTTCGGTCGTCCTTCAAAATTCCTTTGACAAAATCTTTAGTTGTTAATTTTGACATTGAATTAACGGTAGGATTTTTGCCGGTAGATTTAGCATTGCTAATACCTGGCAAAACTTGAGTTGCAAATTCTTTGCCGCTGTTTTCGGGAGCCCATTCGGGTTTCTTTTTCTTCATACTCACAAAACAGGCATTAAGCTGAGACCAATCGTAATTAAAAAGGTTCCGATTATGCCATTAATGAATTCAACGACAAGAAGCGATGTCGGGTAATTTGTTTGAATATAAGTATTCCATAACCTTTCGTAAACTCTTATTCCGCCAAAAATCAAACCTAAAATCAAACCGCATTCAAAAGCAGTGAAAGGAAGATATTGACTGAGATAGAAATAACTTGCCGTAATTATCCAGATTTCAACCTGAGTGCCAAGAAATTGCTTTGTCATATAATTGCTTGCCGAAGTCCTGATTCTGACTGCAGGATTGCCTTCCTGAGCTTTTTTGTACATGCCGTCAACAAACGGATTCATGTATAGGATGCCGATTAAAATATAATGGATAATACCTATGACTAATCCATAGAAAAACACATGCCAGATAAATTCCATAAATCACCTTACATAATGTAAAAAGATAATATATAAAATTCCATAATTATTATCAATTTTCAAAATAAAATTTGAATTTAACCAATTTTTTACTTATCTGAGGTAATATTACTTGTGTTCAAGTTCTGTGATTTTTTCGAGATAATAGCTTATTTTATTTGGATTGATATTAATTAAATTCCTGTAAGCATCAATTGCTTCGGGTAAAGCACCTTGAGAAATATATATCTTAGCAATAGTTTCTGTGATAATGCCATTTGGGTAATTTTTATGTGATGAGTATTTTGATTCGGGCAAGGGAGCAGAAACTTCCTCGAGTTTTTTGGCGATTTCCTGCAAATTATTTGTATAAGAATTGATATTATTATTTGAGTCGTCAATATCGTCAAAGTCAGTTGGAACAGGTGATTTGTCATGACTGTCTACGTTACGAAAATTCCCTTCGAGTTCTTTTCTCAAATTTTCGAGAATGACGCTTCCGGGGAAAAGCGACAAGGCATAATCGGCAGTGCTTTTTGCCTCGTCATTATTGCCTGCTGATATATAAATTTCAATCAGTAATTTCCAACCGCTGAAATAGAGCGGATATTGTGATAGCCCATTTTTGCAAATCGAAATTGCTTTGTTGAAAAGTCCGGATTTCAACAATAACTCGGCATCCGCTGCGAAAAATGGATTTTGTTCATTCATCTTAAAAAATTGATTAATCCCTGTTGCCGAACAATCTCAAAAGGAACAAGAATAAATTGATAAAATCGAGGTATAATTGCAATGCACCAATGATAGCACCTTTGGCAGCTGTTTCTTCACCTTCGTACATCAGAACGTACATTTCTTTAAGTCTTTGTGTGTCATAAGCAGTTAGTCCGGCGAAAACTATTACACCGATAACAGAAATTGCAAAACTCAAAGTTGAACTTGCCATGAAGATATTGACGAAACCTGCGATAATTATTCCAATCAATCCCATGAAAAGAAAATTGCCAATACCTGATAAACTTTTTTTGGTAAAGTAACCATATGCACTTAATGCGGCGAACATTGCTGCAGTGATAAAGAATACTTCCTGAATTGATTCAAGAGTGTATGCGGCTAATATAACAGATAATGTTACTCCATTTAAAAGTGAATACCCCAAAAACAATGCAGCAGCAGTTGTCTTTGACATCTTTTGTATTCTTGCCGAAAGCACAAAGACAAGAATCAATTCGCCAATAATTAAAGGGAACATTAAGCCACTTGTATAAATAGCTGTATACTTACCGTAATCAAAAACATACCATGCCGTTGCGGCTGTGAGTAATAGACCTCCGAACATCCAAGCATAAACTTTCGATAAAAATTCAGTCTGTGCCTGTGCAATAGCATCTTGACTCATTGTTGAGATATTTCTGTTCATTTATAATCTCCAAAAATAATTTTCACATATTTAAAAAAGTAATAACGGGAAAAATGAGATTTCATTAAGCTATCTTTTTCTTTCATTGACGTAATCACAAAAATTCATAAGCGATGATTTAGCTGGTGAATCAGGGAAATTATTTAAAATCATCTTTGCTTTTAAGCTGTATTCTCTTGATTTATTTTCAGCATATTCAATTCCACCCTGCTCATGTACGAAGCTGATAATTCTTTGAATATCATTCTTTTTCAAATTACCTTTTTTCAAAATACTGAGATATTCAGCAGCAGTTTTCTTGGATACATTTTTAATTGAGTATAGCAAAGGCAGGGTAATTTTCTTTTCTTTCAAATCATTTCCAACAGGTTTTCCGATTAAAGAATTCTTACTCTGGTAATCGAAAATATCATCTCTTATCTGAAATGCAGTCCCGATATGCTCACCAAAATTCCTCATTTGTTCGTGAATTTTTTTGTCATTAGTTGCACTGATGGCACCAATCGAGCAGCAAGACGCCATTAAGGATGCAGTTTTATTTGAAATTATCTTGAAATAGGTTTCTTCGTTTATACTGAAATCCTTGCTTTTTTGAATTTGCAAAAGCTCGCCTTCGCTCATTCTGCGGACGGCTTCGGATGTTGCATAAAGAAAATCAAATTCGCTGTTGCCAATTGAATTTAGCAGTCCTTTTGCTAATAAATAATCACCTATTAAAACAGCGATTTTATTATTCCACGAAGCGTTTATCGAAGCCATTCCACGACGCTCAGCAGCTTCGTCAACGACATCGTCGTGTACTAAAGTTGCAGTGTGTAAAAGTTCCACCAAAGCGGCTCCGACATAAGAACGTTGATTTGTTCCTCCGCAAAGTTCAGCAGATAAAAAAACAAGTACCGGTCTGACTTGTTTGCCTTTCTTTTTTGTGATGTATTGAATTACAATATTCAGTAGGGCAACGTCAGAATTCATCAAACCCTTGAAATATTTATTATATGCTTCAAGATGTTTTGCTATCGGTTCGCTTATTTCCTTAATTGTCATATTTCAATTAACTTAATTAAATATTTGGAATTTGAAAAATAACAATATAGCAATTTTTAAGCAAATTTCTTTGAAAAATTTGTTGTGGTTTTGCGTACAACCGACTGGTTAATTTATTTTTATGTCTAGTTGACAATGCTTTCAAGTTATTTTATTGAAAAGAGATAGGATTATACTAAATTTAGAGTTTCTCTTAGTTTTTTGTGTCTTTATTCTTTTGTGCAATGTTGATTTTTTCAGTAAGTATCAATACGGCTTTGACATATTCATTGCTGTTATTATAAGAATGAACGGCTTTTTTCATATCATCCGTGTCTTTCGACCAACCAGCCATTTTGAGGTAATTTGCAACACTGTAAATTGCGTCATCTATGTTGAAAAGGTCAATTACTCTATCGCCATTGCCATCTACTGCACAACGCAAATAGCTCGATGGAAGAAATTGAGTCAAGCCGAATGCTCCAGCCCATGAACCACGTATATTTAAAACATCCATTTTGAGGTCATGATACATTTTAGCAAGACTTTTAATTTCGCTTATTGCCCATTTTGATTTTTTGACGGCTCTAATTTCGATTTTCCTGTCTAATTCTGCCAATTCATTTTCAGTTCCCGAAAAGTCTTCACGCAATATCTTTTTATTAAGTGTGATATATTCTTCTCTGTCAGCCATTGCAGTACTTAGATACACACTTAAAATATTGTTGTTGCCCAAAAAGTCTCCATGTTTGGTCTCAATCCAGATAATAGCTGTAATCACTTCCTTTGGAACTTTATATTTTTGTTCGCAGGCAAGAAGAATATCGGAGTATTTTTCGATAAACTCCAGAGATTTTTCAATAGAGTTATTATCATAATGCTGTGAATAATCTGCTTTCTTTAAGTAACCTGTAACATTTATCTTAACAAATTTTTCGTTGAAATTTATATCTGGATTTGAGAAAATATTATATACAAACGAAGAATCAATGCCGTTTGAGATAAGTTTGTCAATAACCGGTTTGAAGAACTTAATTTTTTCCTGAATTTCTTCTTCGGAAAGCGATGAATAGGATAGTTTAATAGTGCTGAGTAACGTTATAGCTACCATAACACCATAGAAAATAATTTGTCTTTTTATTTTGTAATTATTGCACATATCAAGTTTCACTTCCCTAAATGCTTATTATAATTACGAAGAAATTCAAATTTTGTTGTAATGTTTTAACAAATATTAAGGGTTTACATTTTTAAATATATTCAATAGTGGATGTGTTGTAAACATCGTAAAGTAACAGTATGTAATATTGCTTTTCCTATCTTAAAACAATAAGCTTGAAAATTTCATCATCATAACGAAGAAAATACATTCCATTAGGTAAATGTGAAATATTAATTCGTAAATTTTTATTGTAATTCGTAATTGGTAATTTATAATTGATTACACATTGTCCGAATATGTTGTATATTTTTATTTCCCGTTGTGGTAATTCATGAATAGTCCGTACGCTTATTTCGATGTAATCAGATGCGGGATTGGGGTAAACAATGAATTTATTATTACCTGAGATTTCATCCACAGACACCGGAGTTAGTTGAACAACAAGTTCATCCGTCCCATTACAACTATTCTCATCAGTTTCTGTAACAACCAATTTACCCTCAGTAGAATTTCCCCATAACACATTAACCTCAGTTTTATCATTTCCGATTAGGATAGAACCGCCAGTAACCTGCCAAAGATATTCAGAACCGGGGATTTCTTTCACAGAATATCTTTCTTCTGAATTTTGATTTGCTGTAATAGGACCGGAAATTTTTGGAATAGGTTTAGACTTAATATCAATTATTTTTGTATTAAACAGAGAGCATCCTGTTGTATCATTTGTTTTGATTAACGTCAAAGTTCCGCTTGGTGCTGAAAGCCATTTAATTAGAACTTCAGACTGATTATCTCCATTCAGAATATTACCATTCAACGCTAACCACTTGATAGTTTCTCCTTTCGGAGCTTCTGTTGTAAAAATAGCAGTATCACCCGAACAAACTTTATCCAACCCTGTAAATTGAACGTCAGGCAATTCGTGAATTTCTGTGTAAAACCAATTAGAGTCGTTACAACCGGTTTGACTATTCGTCTCTACTAATTTTATTGAGCTGTAATTTTTAGTAGTTGTCCATTGAACTTTTATAATGTTCTCATTAACATCACCGATGATATCACCACCATTAACTTCCCATTTGTAAGTATGTCCTGCGACAAATGCAGAAGAATAATCATAGATACTGAAGTAGCAAACATTTCTTACACCTGATATTTCGGGTTCAGGTACAGAATTGACCGTGACTGTTTTCGAAGTTTCCATAAAACAACCGCTGCTGATATTAGTTTCCTTTAGCATTACGATACCTGATTTATCATTTGTATCCCAATAAACATTGATATTATTTCCTGTACTGTCACCAATAATATAACCTCCGGTAATAATCCATGCATAAGAGTCACCGACTTTCATCGAACTGCCATAATAAGCTGAACTACGATTGCAAATATTATTTGAACCCATAATATATGGTTCGGGAACGGGATTAATTGATATGCTCTCGATTAAGGTGTCACTGCAACCTGTTTCTGTTATTGTTTCAATCAGTGTCAATGTTCCGGGATTTATCATCCCCCACTGAATAATTACATAATCATTATTTGATGAGCCAATTACAGTACCGCCACTTACCTTCCATTTCTTTGAATGGCCAATTATCGAACTCGAATAATATTGAACAATTTCATTATAGCAAACAGTATCCTTTCCGTTGATTAATGGGACAGGAAGTGGATTAATTATTAAATCTGATTTATTGTCAGGGCTGACAACTGGAGGATTGAGACTTATTATGCGAATGCGGTAACCGAATCCCGATGGAATGGTTTTGGGGATTAAAGCAGATATGGTTCCGGAACTCGAGGAATTTATTTTTCCAAGCTCAAGTGCATTAGCAAAATCACCAATACTGTCACTCAATTGGGCTATGAACATGTTGTCGGGTGTATAGTTCCCTGTTACCCCATAAGGAATTTCAAAACTTTCTCCAGGACAAAATTGAGTTGGTACCGAACCGATTGAAATAGAATTACCGGTTTCTTTTGCATTTCCCGAAGGATTCCTTTTATAATAAATTGCTGTATGACCATCTCTCTGGTCTGTCCAGATGGTATGAATTGCAGAACCGGATAATGATAGAAAACCCATTCCGGGCTTGTTGGCAGAACCTACTAGGCAAGTATCTGCAGTCCATGTCGTACCTCCGTCTTTGGAGAGTTTATAAAAAAATCCCTGTCCCCACCAAATCAAATGAAGATTCTGACCATCACGCTCAATATATGGATAAAGATACCCCACCCCGGCATTTGTCATTTGAATTTCATTTGCCCATGTACTTCCGTTGTCTGAAGAATGCATATAATAAATTTCAAAAGGACCTGTTCTTCTATCAGCACACACAGCATCCACATCATTCCCGTTAACATTTACCATCGGGCAGTATGAAAATACCGTTGTATGTGTAATTGGTATTTCTGAACCCCATGTCGCACCGAAATCTGTTGACCTGCAGTAATACGTTTGCATAATACCACTGCGATTATCATTCCAAACCATGTGAACAAAGTTATCCTTTACTCTTATTGCCTGGTCCTCAGAGCGATCGTTGCCATTTGAAATTCTTTGTTTGGGAAGCCATGTAGCCCCCCGTTATCAATAGAACGTCTTAAAAAAATTTCAGTATTGCCTGTTACAATAGTGTCATTCTCGCCAACAAAAACCCTGTTGCCTGCTGCTGTAACCGAGGGCCAAAAACAAGTAGTGTCAAGAAAAACTTCAGGTCCCCAGGTTAACCCATTATCAGTTGAGCGGATATAGTATGATGTATATTTCGGTCCTCTTTTATCTCGAAAAACAACATGCAGGTAGTTTCCGGATTTTGCAATTGATGGGAAATCCGAATAAGCCGGAGTTTCGGAAAGGCGGATATCATTTGTCCATGTTATCCCTTTATCTGTTGACCTTTTATAATAAATTGCATTAAAATTCTTTTGAGTATCATACCATACAACATGTATTGTGTCACCACTTGAAATAAGGCAGGGACCCATATTTTCATTAGTATGAGCAGAACCCTCTGCTTCCGAAAGTTTTCGGTCAGTTTCCCACTGACAAAAAACATTCGTTGTATAAAAGATTAGAATTATTTTAATAACAAGTTTCTCCAAAACATATAACCAAACTTTGATAGAAATTCATTTACTGCTTGACTAAACCTACATAAAGATATTCCGTTTTACAATCCTTAAAATTAATTGTGAAATACTGATGCTGATAACCGGATTTCATTACTTTTACAGTATAAGTACCGGGAGCACATAAATAGTGCTTTGCATAATTTCCCTGACTATCGGTTGAATCATTCACAATCTGTTGATTATCCTTATAAATATATATTATTGCTCCCTGCAATGCTGTTGAATCAGAAGAATCAAATACATGAACAGAAATTACAGCTGTGCAGCAAGTATCAATACCTTTTGTCTTTGATAAATAATGCTGATATGTTGCTGTATCGTTGCAATCCATCTTAATATTATAAATTGATTTGTTGTTATATCCAGTCACCGAGAAATTAATCGCATAATCTCCGGGACAAACTTTTGTGAATATAACATATCCATTGCTGTCAATATGTGCTGTAGCTACCTTGCTGCTGCCTTTGTACAGATAGGAATATCCTGAAGTTATTGGTTCTCCGGTTGCTGAATCCTTTAATGATACATAAATAATTCCTTTGCAACAAGTATCCGAAGCTGTCGGTGTCAGTACAACATGAACATACTGGGTATCGCATTTCGTGAATGATAGTGAAACATAATTGTAATTATATCCATCTTTCATAGCTTTTATTGTGTAAGAACCGGGTGCACAAAGATTATATGCTTTGAAAATTCCATAGGCATCGGTTGTGCCGGTAATCGTCTCGCCACCTGACTTGAATATATATACAGTCGCTCCCGATATTGCAGATGAGTCGCTCTTCATTACTCTTGTGATTATTGCAGCTGTACAGCAAGTGTCAGAACCACCTTTCGATTTGGCTAATTGATGCTGATATGAAGCTGTATCGTTGCAATCCATGTGAATATTGTAAATTGATTTGTTGTTGTAACCTGTAACTGAAAAATTAATCGCATAATCTCCGGGACACACCTTTGTGAATACAACATATCCACTGCTGTCAATATG
>Ga0172370_10003656_pt1 | contig 21147 bp, 16 predicted proteins | sample LakKiv5m_FD_114538 | JGI IMG/M metagenome (GOLD analysis project Ga0172370, IMG submission 114538) | Freshwater microbial communities from Kabuno Bay, South-Kivu, Congo - kab_022012_11.5m | ecosystem: Environmental > Aquatic > Freshwater > Lake | place: Democratic Republic of the Congo...
GATGGTTCCATGCCAATCACAAGCCTAGTAAATTACTTCTCCATTTTTAACCCGTTTAAGATCCGCCTCGACCATGATCCTTACCAGCTCTTTAAACCTGATTTTTGGCTCCCAGCCAAGGCAATCCCTTGCTTTTTTATAGTCGCCACGCAAAATGTCTACCTCGCTTGGCCTAAAGTATTTTTTATTGACACGAACCAATATTTTTCCAGTTTTCTTGTCAATGCCCGTTTCGTTGACGCCGCTGTCCCGCCATTCAATTTCAAAATCCATAAGCACGGCGGCGGCTTCAACGAATTCCCTCACGCTATGCGTTTCTCCGGTCGCCAGCACATAATCCGATGCCCTGTCGCACTGAAGTACCCTCCACATGCCCTCAACATACTCCGGCGCATATCCCCAATCGCGTTTGGCATCCAGATTGCCAACTTCGATGGGCTCTTTTTTCAACCCCATCCTGATTCGTGCCAAATCCAGCGTTATTTTCCTGGTTACAAACGTGATGCCGCGCCGTTCCGACTCATGGTTGAATAATATGCCGTTGCAGGCAAACAGCCCGTAGGCTTCTCTGTAGTTTTTCACTATCCAATATGCGTATAGCTTGGCGATTGCATATGGGGACCTTGGGCAGAATGGGGTTGTTTCACTTTGCTGGTTTTCTTGCGAATTTCCGTAAAGCTCTGACGTGGATGCCTGGTAAAACCTGGTTTTTTCGGACAAGTTCAAGATGCGGATTGCTTCCAACATTTTCAATGTGCCCAATGCATCCGTATCGGCAGTTACCAACGGGATTTCAAAACTTACTTTTACGTGGGATTGCGCTGCTAAATTGTAAATTTCATCAGGCTCTGTTTTTTTCATAATGTCTATCAGGCTACTTAAATCCGTCAAATCTCCATAGTATAAGAACAGCTTACGGTCATTTATTTCGGGATTATTGTATAAGTGCTCAATCCTCCATGTCGGGACCGTGCTATGCCTCCTTATAATGCCGTGCACTTCGTATCCTTTCTTTAGAAGCAATTCTGCAAGATAGCTGCCATCCTGCCCAGTTATGCCTGTAATCAAAGCTTTTTTCATTTAGTCACCCTCGTCAAATAACCCAATCCAACCATTATTCTCAAAAAACCCATCCCAGCCGCCAAAACAGGATTTGAGACAAGCTTTTTCCATTTTCCATCTTCAATAAATACTTTGATTAACCTATAGTATGCACCAAGTTGCTTCTTCACGTCAGGATCGTTTCGCCCCCATTTGCTTACATACGCATCCATGCTCTTGGCATAATACGATTTTTTAGCGATATAATTGCTTAGATTGAACTGGCGCTCATCGTGATAGATGCAGCTTCGAATAATTTTTGTCTTTCCGTGGCTCCTTACTTTTTTATCAAAATCCCAATCCTCTGGGCCGGTTAGGCGCGTATCAAATCCCCCCGTCTCTTTAAAGATGCTCATCGGGACAAAGCGCACGCAATCAATGACGGTTCCATTGTAAAAGCCGCGTTCGAAATTCCTAACCTTGTTCCAGAAGCCGGTCCCAGTTATTTTTTCAGGCACGTATATGCCAGCAATAATCTTGCTGCGTTCGCATATCCCCACGCATTCCTCTACAGTGCCCGGTGATAATGTCATGTCCGCATCAATATATGCGTAATATTTTCCTTTGGCTTTTTTTGCCCCAAAATTGCGCTGTACGCTTCGTTCTGGGCCCTTTGTAAAAATCTTCTTGGTATATTCCTTTGCAATTGCTAGCGTCCGGTCTTTCGAATTATTGTCTACAACTATAATTTCAATATTTTTATAGGATTGCATTATGAGGCTGCGCAAGCATTTGGCGATGTTTCTTTCTTCGTTTCTTGTAGTAACGACAATTGAAACAAGTGGGTGTGTGTCCATTTATTCGTCACCACGTTTGAGGTAAATCCCTGTTAATTTTCCCGGATTTTGCTCCGCACAATCTGCATTCCTATGCATGGCTACTTTGATGCCCTGATAGTTATGAAATGCGCATGGCGGATATCGATTTTCCCTGCCTGTGCAGGCAATGGATAATACCCTGCCCCCGCAAGCTTCAAATGTTTAAAACCATGCAAACTCATTATTTCCTTCAAACCCAAAAAATTGAATATGGTTTTGTGCGTCCATGACGTTGGCTTTGAGGATTTTTCAGCCCTGTGCAGCGCAAGGGGGTTTCCAATCCCGGATCCCAATGCGCTTACATTGGTGAGGGAAAAAATCTGCCAGCCAAATAGGGCTGCAAGGATATTGTGCCAGCTGCTGCCGTTTTCGGTGCTTATTATCGCGTAACCGCCACTTTTCAAGATTCTGTTAATCTCACTAAGAAACAAATCCACGTCTGGCACGTGTTCAATAACCTGGTTAGCATGAACTACATCAAAAAAGCCATCCTTGAATGGCAACGGATACTTTAAATCCGCTTTAACCGTCCTAACCCCCCTTTTTTTTGCCATGGTCAGACTCTCCTGATTGATGTCCAGCCCCCAATATTTATCCGTGCCAATCTTCTTTGCCAAGATTTCAGTCCATGCGCCGTCATCACAGCCAAGGTCCACTAATCTTGCATTGGAATCCCCATCCACGAGTTCCAATATATTCTTTCTATTTTGTTCGTAAGCTTTATCGAACATATTTGAAAAAATCCTTTTCATCGGCTCCACTCCTTGTGTTTACCCGGCGACATCCGCAAAGATTCAGTTGCCATCTTTTTTATTTACTCCAAAATACTCAATCGTTTTTTTCAAGCCGTCTTCTAGCTTTACTTGGGGGTCCCATCCCAACTCTTTCTTTGCAAGTGTTATGTCTGGCTTCCTGTGTTTTGGGTCATCGGACGGAAGGCGTGCGAAGTTGATTTTGAGCTTTTTTCCAATAAGGCGCTCCAATATGCCTGCAAGCCCCAGGAGCGTAAACTCATCCGGATTTCCGAGGTTTACTGGCCCTATGAAATCCGCCGGAGCGCGCTCCATCGCGCGGAAGCCATCTATCATGTCATCCACATAGCAGAAAGAACGCGTCTGCTTGCCGTCACCATAGATGGTGAGCGGCTTGTTGGCAAGGGCCTGGGTGATAAAATTTGAGATTACCCTCCCGTCTTCCGGATCCATGCAATATCCGTATGTGTTGAAAATGCGCACCACCTTTATCGGGTATTTGCCATGCGCGCGATGGAAGTCGAATATCAATGTCTCTGCTGCGCGCTTGCCCTCGTCATAGCAGGAGCGCGCGCCATTGGGGTTTACGTGCCCCCAATAGCTTTCTTTTTGCGGGTGTTCAAGCGGATCGCCATATACTTCAGATGTGGATGTATGGAAAACCGGCGTGCGCGTGGGAAGCGCGTACTGGAGGACATTCCAAAGTCCCCAAACAGATGTTCGAAAAGTTTGAATCGGGTCTTTTTGATAGCGCGGGGGGGACGCCGGGCAGGCGAGGTTGTAGGCGTAGTCAAATTTGCCGAGTGATGCAGGCAAGGGGGACACGATATCGTGCTTTACAAATGAGAATTTCTTGTATTTTTTTAATTCTCCCAGGTTCTTTTCGTATCCTGTCGAGAGGTCGTCGAGCGCTACAACGAAATGCCCTTCGGTCAGCAGTCTGAGGCAAAGGTTTGTCCCTAGGAAGCCCACTCCGCCCGTGACAAGATAACGCATATCATCACTTGTGATTCTCAGGAGGCGGCAATATCTCCTCCACCAGCCTGTTTGCTGCGCGATACGCCTCAATAGTCCCTATATCTATCCACATCTTCAGGGTCTGGACCTGGCCCAGGAGCTTGCCTTCATTCGCCCAGGCTGGGAAATAATCGCTTTCAAGCTTGAATTTTCTCATTGGCAGGCTTGATACTGCGGACGGATCAAGAACAAAATAACCTGCATTGGCAAGGTTCGATGTGGTGGCGCCTTCAGATGGCTTTTCAATGAACTTTGCAATCCTGTCACCGGCCAGTTCCCCTATGCCAAAACGGGAAACATCTGCCTTTGGGACTGGAAACAGGGCAACCGTTGCATTCGCCCCTTTCTTGTGGGCAGCGACCAGCTTTTTGACATCGAGCTGGGTCACGTTGTCGCCATAGCAAACCAGCACTGGCGAGGTAATCTGCTTGTCTATTATGATTGTTTTTATATCCCCGCCGGTTTCCCACCCCAGGGTGTGCACGGTGGAAATCTTAAGGCGATGGTGTCCCGCGTGCTTGAAGTACTCTTCAATCACAGAGGCTGCATGGGAAACCGCCACATAAACCTCATCTATTTCAGGGCAAGTGGCAAGGTTGTCAATCACATAGTCTATTACCGGCCTGCCTCCAACCGGCAGGAGCGGCTTGGGTATTGCATAGGAAAGAGGGCGAAGCCGTGTGCCCTGCCCTGCTGCAAGTATGATTGCTTTCATAAAGAACCACGTCCGATGGTGTAATATTGCAAGCCCGCCTTTTTAGCCTCTCCGGTCGGAAGGATGCGCCTTGCATCAAAAAGAGGGGCGCCCCCCAGTGCTTTTTTATAATCCGATGCGGGCTTGATGAACTCTTTCCAGGCAGTGATGAGGAGCGCGGCATCGCAGCCCGTTAGGCAGTCCTGCCAGGAAGAAGCGTAATAAACTTCTGGGAAGAACTTTTTCATGTTGGGCATTGCTTGCGGGTCATATGCCCGCACATTTGCGCCAGCATCCAGCAGCCGCCGAATTGTCGGCAGGGACGAGCTTTCCCTTATGTCATCAGTATCCGTCTTGAAAGCCAGCCCCAAAACTGCAATTGTCTTGCCTTTTGCCTGTATTTTGGATGTTAACATGTCTGCAAGCTTTGTCTGCTGCCTTTTGTTCAATTCCATCACAGATTCAAGAATTGCTGGTTTTACGCCAATTTGATTTGAGTGGTGTATCAGCGCTTTCACGTCTTTTGGAAAACAGGAACCTCCGAAACCAGCCCCCGCAACCAGGAATTTGCTCCCGATGCGGGTGTCCATGCCGACCCCCTTCATGACGTCATCAACGTCTATCCCTATTTTTTCGCATATCATTGCGATTTCATTTGTAAAGGATACCTTCGTGGCAAGGAAAGAGTTGGAAGCGTATTTTATCATCTCTGCGGTTTTAATGTCCACAAACAGCTTAGGGCATCCAAAGTCCCTGTGGAGTTCGCTTAGAACCGCCCTCGTGCGCTCATCGTGGCAGCCAATCACTATCCTATCCGGCGCGAAGAAGTCATCGATTGCCGTGCCTTCCTTCAGGAACTCCGGTATCATTGCCAAGCCAAAGTCTTTTCCGATTTTCCCGTCAGTGATGGATTCAAGCGCGTTTCCAACCACATCTTCAGTGGTGCCGGGTATTACTGTGGAACGGACCACTATCACGCTGAACTTTGATTTGGAAATTTCCTTTGCAACCTGCTCAGCTGCCGCCTTGATATATTTCACGTCCATGGAGCCGTCCAAGTTCGATGGCGTGCCTACCGATATCAAAACAACGTCGGATTTTGAAATTGAAGAATAGTCCGTTCTCCCTTCAAGCTTTTTTGATTTGAGTGCAGCTTTAAGATGCTCCTCCAATCCTTCTTCAAATATCGGGGCTATTCCCCTGTTTATCTTCTCAATCTTTGCAGGGTCAATATCTATGCACACAATTTCATTTCCCAATTTGGCAAAGCCTGCTGCCGATATTGCTCCGACATATCCAGTTCCGATCACAGATATCTTCATAAAATTCCCTTATTTCTTGTCATAATACTTCAATATCTTCAGCCTGTACCATATTGCCATCGTATCCCAAAATATCAGGAATATTTCAACAGGGCTCACTCCGCTTCCAAAACCTGAGCCCGCGTTGAACTTCAGTTCTATCGGGGCGTCCTTGATGTGGTAGCCCGCATAGCGCGCGAGCACGAGCAGTTCCAGGTCGTATGCATACTTCTTGACCAGCATCTTGGGAACCGCGTACTCCAGCACCTCGCGCCTGTAAAGCTTCATGCCAACCTGCGTATCTGAGATTGGGAGCTGGAAGAGGATGAAGTTAAGGTACAAGTAGCCGCGCGAGAGGATTTTTCTTATGAGCGGGTATTTCACAATGGAATCGGGGTGGTTCTTGCTCCCTATCACCACGTCCGCGCGGAAGCGCTCCATATATTCCAGGAAGCGCGGAATTTGCTTTGGCGACAGATCCGTATCCGCATCAATGAATAACGCGAGGCTTCCTTTTGAATGCCTGAAGCCTTCCAAGAGCGCGCCCCCCTTGCCTAAATTGGCGGGGAGGGCAACCACTCGCGTCTCAGGCTGTTTCCCTGCAAATCTTCGAAGCTCTGAAAGAGTGCCATCCTTGCTTGCATCATCCACAAGCACCATTTCATACTTCAGGCCAGTTGCCTGGAGCACTGCCCTGATATTGCCTAATGCCTGATATACCACTTTCTCCTTGTTGTAGCATGGCACTATGGCTGACAGAGTTGGCGTATCAATTCACCTCATAGGCTACTAGGCAGCCCTGCTTTTTATATATTGTGCTATTCCCCAGCCAGCCATACATCTGGCTTGCCATGAAGCATTCGTCGTTTATTATGCGCGTTATGTTCTTGGAAGCAAGGCAGGCGGTATCCTGTGCCGCTAGGCAGGCGGCGATTGCCTGCGTCGCTGGAGGTACGCCCCCGGCATCCATCTCACTTGCCCCAAACGTTATCACTGGCATCCCGAATTTTGTGGGAGCGGTAATCCGTCCATCCACGCCAAATGACATTGACCAATTGTACGTGTTATATGCCATCCACGGCAAGTAAATTGTCTGCCCGCGAGCGGCAGCCAGTGAAGATAATGCAAAGTATTCTGGAGGATAGTTTCCAGGCTTTATCTGCCCGTCCAGTCCCAGCACGGGATAATTGTAAACAAGAACGAAAATAATCACGATTGCGCAGGCAGGCAACAAATTCTTCTTCCCGATGGCAAGCGACATGCCAATGGGCGCAAGAACTGCATAGGCGATGGCAACGGTTTCCACCCACTTATTAGAGTCACGGAAGCCGGAGAAAAGCGGGACAGAAGCGAAAAGCCATTCAAATATCCCGGATGTCCACGGGTGCGAGATGCCTGTGGCAAGAAGGATACCCGCGACCCAGCCAAATGCAAGAGCAAGGAAAAGCGCGTTTCTTGGGAACTGAAGGAGCACGTAAATGGAAAGCAAAATAAGCAGCAAGACGAAGGAAACTGAAAAAGCTTTCCAGACGTCGCGCGAAACCGGCAGGAGAGGATAGTTGTACGCAAGCTTCATTGCATCTTCGCGCCAGGCACCATACATCCCCGAAGATTTTATCAATGTATTAAGGTTGGTTGATACATGCGGTTGGAAAAATTCCCGCTGTGTTAAATCTATTGTTGAAAATATTGACGGAGCAGGGAGCAGAAAATAAGGGACGAGCCAATAAAGATTGAACATTAGCAGAAAGACTGCAAATTGAGCATACGGCATTGCAAGTTGATGAATGGCCTTCCGGTTCAAAAGAGCATGAAAAAGAAAGTAGAAACAGATAAGGAATGTGTTTATTGCCATCCCATGTGGCTGGACATTAAGAAGAGTAATGGCTAGTGCAGGTGGCCAGGCGGTGGAAACCGAGGGTGAAGCAAGGAAACGCTGTGCAAGATAAAGTGCAAGAGGGAGCGAGGTCAAGGAAAGCACCACGAAAAAGTGCCCCATCATTATCCGCTCATAGACAAATGGATTTAGGCAAAGGAGGGCAGTGGCAAGCAGATAAACTGGGCGCGGGTATGCTTTGAGAAGCAAATACATGCCAAGCGAGCCTATGGCAAATACAAATAGGAAAATGAGCTTTGAGAAAATAGCCGACGAGGCGATGCCAAACAGCAAAACAAATGGGAGCTGTGCAAGAAGGAACGGAATCCACCTGAAACCAAGCCAGTCTTGCCCATAAATTCCAAAAAAGTGAGTATATTGTGCAAGATCAACCGCGGTTCCATTCCAGTCAAGGTAGATGAATTCGCCTGAGGAGAGGTAAAACGGGTAAAGGATGGCAAGGCAGGCGATTATGCCAGGCAAGAGCGCGAAAAGGATTTCTGACGCTGATGTCTTACCAATAAATGGTATATTGTATTCTTTTGATAACCAAGTTTGCATGGCTTTCAGCATCAAACGTCAGCCTCCCAGTATTGAGATGGAGGTAATGTTCATAAACATGCGGGCTGGCAGCTATTTCTTTCCAACTGGCAATGTTATCTTCCAACAGCCCTCTTCCACTTCCTGCACCTGCCCGTGCGCGTCTTCAGCCATTTCTTCCCTGTTGTATTTCTCGCGGTTCTGTAGGTAATCCACAATCTGCAGGAAAACCCCTGCGCAAAGCGCATAGTATGCATAGATGGCGGCAAGCTCAGCACGTGTATCATCTTTCATAATAAGCAAAAACGGGCAGGAAAGCAGGAACAAAAGCGCAGTCACTATCATTGCACGGTCATCAAGCTTTTTCCAGTAGGAAAGCGCAACGAAGGCCATGAAAATCACAACTGCTGGCTCTGCCAGGTCCTTTTGCTTGTATATTACAAGAGGGGACAGCATGAGAAACATGGCAAATCCTAAGGTTACAAAGTAGTAAGGCTTTCCGCGCTCAAAATGCCTTTTCAGGTATGCAATTGCATGCATAAGCATTCCTTTTTGTGTCCTTTCCTTCACACGTGTATGTAATTTTAAGAAATGCGCGGCTAAGAATGAAAATGCAGGCTTGGCAAAAGAATAGACTTCCCTTACATATGCCAAAATGGTAGCTATGAAAAGAATGAGAAACGCTGTAAATATGCGATTCTCCACGTCTGGATACGCAAGCTTGTTTACAGGCCTGAAGACATACTGGAAATAAAGATAGACCGCACCGAGTATTACTGATACTACTGGCAGGATCGCCTTCTCCTTGCTTATGTCCGGCATTTTCAAGTTCATCAACCATCAATCAACGTAGTGGCTCCCACAGCCGCCATTTGCCGCATCATTGTTATAATTCTTGCTGAGCATGCCGAGGAACGGGAGCTTGAGGGCCACCTTTCCGCTCACGTTTGAGGCGGGCACCGCCTGCCCGCCAAGCTGCGCGTCATAGGCGGGGTTGTTGTCCCCCTTTGTGAAATAGTACACGTTTCCCAGCGAGTCATTGATGCCGAACATCGCCCTGTGCGCAACGCGGGGCACAGGCGCGGCTGCAAAGGCGCCCGGGAAAACAACCACCGTGCCATTGCGCGAGGAAACAATGCTGCCGCCAACCGAGGCAGAGGCAACGCATGGGGAGTATGTGCCGTCGCTCCTTCTGCACGAGTCGTACTGGAAAGTGATGTCCCCCCTTGCCTCATAAAACTGCAAAGGCGCCTCTATGAACCTGTTGCAAAGCTCGCTTCCATGGCTGCTGCAATAGGAATACATCGAGCCTTGCACAACAAGCGTTTCATTCCTGTAGTGCACTTCAACGGAGGAATCTTCTGAGTATGGGGAAGCGAGTTTCACAATCGGCACGTCAAGAGCCCCGCCAAGCACGAGCACAGCGTCGCCCTGGCTGTACGCAGGCAGCATGGAGCAGGACGATATGAACTCCAGTGGCGACTGGCTGGAGAGGAAAAACGAGAGCAAGCCCACAAAGGCAAACGTCACAATGGCGGCCACAAGCACGGGCTTTGTCTCAGCAAGGAGGCCAAAGCCGAATGCATAAAGCAGCCCCTCCATGATGAGCGCGCAAAGGAACGCAGCGGCTGAAATGGCAAATGCAACCGGGCTTTTCCAGAAAAGGAACACCACCAATGACAGTATTGCTGCAAAATATGCCGCCTTGAGCGCATAGGATGCCGCGCTTTTCACAATTTTCCTGTCCATGGGCTTTCATTTCAAGGCAAGTGATTTTATCCTTTGCTCTGGAAGTTGCTCCCATGCCCATTGACAAGCTTGTGGGGAAACTCGGGAAGCACGGCGAGGCAGCGCTTAGCCACCCGCACTATGGCCTCATGAAAAATATGGCTTTCTTCTCGCTTGCCAACCTTGCAGGCAACTTCTTCGCCTTCCTGTTCCACTTCTACATAGCGAGGCAGCTCACCATCTCGGACTACGGCACGCTCTCCGCGCTCTTTGCCGCCTTCACCCTCTTCTCATTGCCGGTGGGCAGCTTTTCCACCCTGGTGATAAAGAAGGTGGCGCAGGACAACGAAAACGCCCCGTCGATTGCCAAGTCAGCCACGAGGATTGCCTTTGTTTTCTCGTTCGTGGTGGGCTTCCTGCTCATGCTCTTCTCAGGATTTTTCATGGGCTTTTTCCACCTGCAGGGCCAGTGGCTTGTGCCGCTCTATGCCGTCATGCTGATGTTCGGCTGCGCCTGGGCTGCGCTGAACGGCGTGCTGCAGGGCATGGGCAGGTTCTTCCTGTCAGGCTCTGCGTTCGTGGCAGGCTCGCTTGCCAAGCTTATCGCAGGCTTTGTGCTGGTGGGCGCGCTGGGCTTTGGCATGCTTGGCGCCATGGGGGCATTTGGCATGGTGAGCGTCGCCTGCGTGTTCATAGGCCTGTGGTATCTCTACCCAATGCTCAAAAGCAAGGATAAGGAGTATGACTTTTCAGGGATAAAAAAAGACTTCCTCAAAATCATCGCAATAGACGCAGGCATGTTCCTTGCCCTGAACGGCGACCTGATAGTATTGGGCAACAGATTCCCGGACGACAGCCTGGGCTTCTACTCCACTGCGTCAACACTGGCAAAGATAATTTCCTACGCGCTCCTCCCTCTTTCCGTGGTGGCGTTCCCAAAGCTGGTGGAGGGCATGAAGGTAAAAAAATCCTCGAACGTGCTGGCATTCACATTGGCATTGCTTGCAATATGCGGAGCGGCTTTCCTTGTTTTCTACTATTTTGCAGGGAGCTTTGTGCTCTCCTTCCTGTACTCGGAGAAATACCTGCCCGGCGTGCAGTACCTGCTGGCGCTTTCCGCGGCAGTGATATTCTTCTGCTTCAATGCGCTGCTCTCAAGGTATTTCATCGCAGGCAAGGCAGGCGCGTACACATTTGCAGTGCTTGCCATCCCCCTGGCAGGCCTTGCCCTGCTTTATGCCGCGCCTGGCATTTCCTATGCCCCCTATGCCATGCTTGGCATCAATTTGGCGCTTTTTGCCACAGGCCTCTTTTTCCTGAGGTTAAACGGGGTTGGGAAAATTCCCCAAAACTCGCAAAAAGATTTATAAATCTGCGCGTTTTATACCTTCACTTATCCTGATACATTTTTTTGGCAGGTTTGGGGCTAGGCATTGCGCCTGGAATAAGGGGGGATTATTGTGAATTTGGCTTTCGGGAAGAAACTGATGCAAAACAAGCTGCTTATATCGCTGATTGTCTCAGTGGCCATCGTGGCACTGCTGTTCTATTCCGTGCCTGCTGCCGCATTCTACATGAGCGGAACCCCCTCCGTCTCGCATGTTTCCGGCAGCCCTGACATCGACGTCACCGTTGCGCTCTACAAGAGCGACCCCCTCGAAATGCTGACCGCCAACAATGTGACTGCCGCGCTCAAGTACGACCCGAGCGGGACCGGCGCATATGTCACTGCGACAAACTGCTCCTTTGGGACAATGAACTATGAAAACGCATACGGCTACGGCTATGATTTCTACGGGTATGCATATGGATACGGCTCCACGCGCGTGGAGCAGTTCTCAGGCTACGACGGCTACAGCTACGGATACGGCAACGCATCCGGCACCAACTTCTCCTGCACATTCCACTTCAATTCCACCCAGACGCTCGGGCACACCATAAACGGGATATCCGTGAACATCTCGAGCTACGGGCTCCTCAACCAGTCATTCTATGACGCAGGCGCCATAAACAGGCTCACATTCGCATCTGTCGACGCCAGCAACGTGACGGTGAACGTGACCTCGTTCCCGACAGTCAACATCGCCAACCAGAACGCAGTCAACCTCTCAGGCGCATGCAAGAACGGCACTTCAGTCACGCTGAACGTGACCGGCGGCGCGACAGTTTCCGCATCATCCGACTCGAACTGCAGCAACAACGCATGGACAGTGACGGCAATGAACCTCAGCTCCCTCACTGACGGCACCATCAATGCAACAGCATACCAGACGGATTCATTCGGCAACACCGGCTCAGGCTCGGCAACGGCGACAAAGGACACCGTCGCCCCCGTGGTGACCGTGGCATCATTCCCGGTGGTGAACATCGCCAACCAGGCGTCAGTCACCCTCTCGGGCGCATGCGAGAACGGCCTTGCAATCAGCCTCCGGATATCCGACGGCGCCAACCCCAATGTCACGGCAACCCCGAGTTGCGCGCTTGGCGCATGGACTGCTGCAGCCAACAACCTCTCTTCGCTCAATGACGGCACCCTCGTGGCAACTGCGTACCAGACCGATGCAGTTGGCAACACAGGCACCGGCACGAACACGTCCACAAAGGACACGGTCGCGCCGACCTGCGACCTCCTCACGCTTGCAAGCCTCAGCGCAAGGGGCTACGTGAACGGCACCAATCTCTACTACAGGGGCGATGAGGCTGGCTTAAACACCTTCACGGTGCTTGTGAACTCCACCGGCACGGGCGGGGCAGTGGCAAACGTCACGTTCCCTGCAATCGGCAGCGGATTCTCCAACACCAGCACGCTTGAGGTGCTCTCCGCGCCATACAATGTATCATATGCATGGGGCTCGGCAACAGCAACAGGCGCCCAGACCGCGATCTGCTACGACAGCGCAGGCAACAGCAACACCACGAGCTTCACGCTCACGCCTGCATCAATGCCGAACGTGACCCTCTCGCTTGCTGAGCCTGACGCATTCTACTCTGCAGCATCGGGCAACAACATCATCCACGCGCGCGTGAACGTCACGTCCATCGCGCCCCTAGCTGCGGTGACCCTGAACTTCTCGAACATCACGACGCTGTGCGGCGCAGACCCCTCGGTGCTCAACGCCACCTACAATGCAACGTCAGGCTACTGGGAAGGCTCATGCAACGTGGCAACCAAGGCATCAACAAGCGACTTCGTGGGCGGTGCGTTCATTGTCACCACCACCGACAACGTGTCCTTTGCCAATGTGTCCACATTTGGCGGCATAATCCTATACAACATGACCACGCCGCCGAACAGCGACCCGACAGGCTGCACGCAGTTCCTCACCGGCACCACCGACATGAGCACCGAGCTTGACTTCAACTCGGTCAACTTCGCCGTGGTGATAGGGCGCAACGGAAATGCGACATGCAACGGCCAAACCCTCTGGAGCGGCGTGCGCAAGGTCTCGAACCTCACGTTTGCGGGCCTGAACATGTCCAGCAGCCAAATCGGCAACAAGCTGGCCGGCCTTGCAACCGCAATCAACGTGTCAATCCCGACCCCGCACACATACCGCGGCGCCAGGATGTACGTCAACGCGACCACGCTCTCGGAGTTCAACACCGGCGCCGCCGTGGCCCTCTACAGCCTGCCGTTCACCAGCATCCCGGCCATCATCCAGGACACAGGGGCGGCTGCAACCGGCCCGGCATGGACGCCTGGCGGGTTTGACGCCACGCTCAACGCGACCATCGGCAACCTGACCTTCTCGGTCAGCCACTTCTCGGGCTACAACGCATCAGACACAATCGCGCCCTCTGCGGCCATCGCCAGCCCGGCGGCCGGCTACAACAGCTCAAGCGCGAGCGTGCTTGTCAACGTGTCGGCAAACGGGACAGGAAGCGAAATCTCCCAGCTGAACGTGACAATAACGAACAGCACGGGCAGCGTCTTCAACACCACGGTCTATGCGTTCGGCGGCGCCAACACTGCCAACTGCACGCAGGCTGCCAGCGGAAGCGAAGCGGTGAACTGCCAGTTCACTGTAACGCTTCCCGCCGAGCTGCTCTACACGATAAACGTGTCCGTGAATGACTTCGGCTCGCCTGCAAACACCAACTACACATCATCCACCTTCAGGGTGGACCTCACAGCGCCCAATGTCTCCATCCAGGTGCCAGTGGCCAACGCCGTGCTTGCAAACAACAGCAACACCACGCTGCTCAACTTCACCGTGGCAAGCAGCGGCTCTGGCCTGAACTCAAGCACGTGCCAGTACTCGCTGAACGGCACAAGGGTGGCAATCGCCTCCTGCGCCAACGGCACGCAGCTCAACTTCACCTCTGACGGGGTGAAGACGCTTTCCGTCTTCGCAAAGGACAACGCGGGGAACGAGGGCAACACCACGATATCCTTCCTGGTGAACACTGCGGCAGGCAACAAGACAATGCTCAACGGGACGACCACCATGGCTGCCAATGGGGTAATCTACGCCACGGCCACAAGCCCGGCCGCGAACATCACGATGTCGTCCTCCGCGACGAACGTGAGCCTCAACATGACGGCGTACAACAGCACTACGTTCAACGTGTCGCTGCCTGAAATAAACGTGAACGCAAGCACCAGCCTCGGGAACGTGATAATGAACATTCCCAACGGCACGGTGGTGAGCGGCGCATCCGACTGGAACGGCACGCTGCAGCTGCCCATGGTGAAGTCAAACTCGCTGCTTTCCCCGACCGCGGTGTCCGGCTACACCAACACCGTGACTTCGGCGATTGAAATCGGGGTTGCCGACTTTGCGGTCAACCTCAGCAAGGCAGTGCGCATCCTCATACCGGGGAAGGCAAACAGCCTTGTGGGCTTCCAGCGCTCGGGCGTGTTCACTGCGATAACCACCTCATGCGCCAACGACTCCCAGGCTGCAGGCGACGCGCTTGCAACAGGGGCTGAATGCAAGATAAACAACGGCACCGACATGGTCATCTGGACCAAGCACTTCACCATGTTCGGCACGTACACGCAGACCGCGAACGGAGGCGGCAGCGGAGGGAGCAGCAGCAACGGAGGCGGCTCGGTCTTCGGCGGCTCAAGCAGCCCGTCGTCAGCCAAGAACACCACCACCTATAATGTGGACCTTGGCAGCGGCAAGCTCTGCGCAGTGGCAATCACGCGCGAGCTTGTGAGCGGCACCAACAAGTCGGTGGTGACCACCACTTTGGAGAACACGGGCGGGAGCGACTGCAACCTGCAGGACTTTGTCTTCGCCGACACCATACCCAGCAGCTTCCCGGCGATAAACGAGCTTTCCTTCAACCCGGCATACACATCCCAGTCAGGCTGGGAGGTGAGCTTCGGCTTCCCGACCTTTGCAGGCGGCGAATCCAAGACGCTGACCTACACCGCGAACACATGGGTGGGCTCGTCCAAGGTGAAGAACTTCACGGTCTACACCATGTCCGCGAAGCAGCAGGCGGCACCGCAGCCATCCGCCAACGCGACCACGCCGGCAACGGAGGAGCCCTCAGTCTGGATACCGCACAAGCTGCCCCCAATGCCAGTGGAGCAGCCTGCAGCGCAGCCAACTGCGCCCGCACAGCCAACCCCTGCAACAGGCGGGCTTGGCATGCTTGGCATTGTCGGGATAGTCGCGGCAATCGTGATAGTGGGCGGGATAATCTACTATTTTGCCACCCACAAGAAGAAGGGCCTGTAAGCAGGCCCGCTTTTTTTCTTTTTTCCAATCTTAGTGGAACTTCGTTCCACTTCCCACTTTTTGCTTGAAGCAAAAAGGGGTCCGACTCGAATTGCGATTCGAGTGGACCACTTGGCGATGCGTCGCCAAGTCGGTCCTTTTTTCCGCGCACTTTTTTGCTGCAGCAAAAAAGGCATCCCTTTTTGCAAAGCAAAAAGAGGACAGGAAAAAGTGGGCTGAAAAATTTCTCCTGAAAATTTCCATCAATCAGCGCGAGCTTGCGCTAATCTTTTTTCATTCCAAGGCCCTGCTTACTTCCTTTTCCTTCCAGCAAGCCTTCCCACGTGCTCCTTGCCCGTGGAGGCAAACGCGCCCAGGTGGCGCGTAACCTCCTCAATCCTCCCCTCCGCGCGCGCCCTGCCGTACTCCTGCAGGGTGTAGATGAAGTAGAAGCCCACGGCAATGCCTATCCACATGAGCGGGATGGTCACCAGCCTCCCGTAATAGGAATGCGGCACCAGGTCGCCATAGCCCACCGTGGTTATGGTGGAGGTGGTGAAGTAAACAGAGTCCTCCCAGCCCCACCCTTCGGCATAGTGGTATATCGCAATCGCTGCGACATAGACGCTGCACAGCATGACCAGCGCATAAATCATCTTCTTCTTCGCGCGCTCGCCCTCTGCGCGCGCCGCCTCCAGAAGCTGCTTCTCAACGTCCATGCCCCCATCTTCCCTTGCCAAATTTATAATATTTCCGCGTCCACCACTACCTGCTCCGTATTTTTCGAGTAGGGCCTCACCACGCGCCTGAAGGCAATGCGCGCCTTCCTGCCAAGCTTCGCAGCCGCCTGAAGCACGTCCTTTTCCGCCTGGGCAAAAGGCGCTTCCATGCTTCCAAACGAGTAGTAATGCAGCATGCCGCCCTTCCTCAGCGCGCAAATGGCATCAGGCAGGAACTGCACCGCGTCCTTGGGCAGGGGCATCGCAACCCTGTCAGCCCATCCTGCGTACTTTCCGCGCATAATCTTCCCCGCGTCGCCTTCCTCCACCGTGACGTTTGTGCACCTGTTCATGGCAACGTTTTTCCTGAAAAACGCGCACGCATCAGGGTTGAGCTCAATGCCCGCAACCTGCGCAGAAGGCATTGCCCTGCCCATCCTTATGGCAAAAGGCCCCACGCCTGCAAACGGCACCAGCACATGTTCCCCCTTCCTGACAAGCGCGCAAAGCCTTCCCCTCTCGGTCCCAAGCCTGGGGGAAAAGTACGTTTTGTTCAAATCCAGCTCAAAGCCGCACCCTCCCTCGCGGTAAAGCGTGCGCGTCCTTTTCTCGCCTGCAATCACTTGCACAGGGCGTATCCGAAACTCGCCCGATGTGCCGCCTGCCTTTTTCGCAACCACCGACACATTGTGGTGCGCTGCCATTATCGCCCCTGCAATCAGCTTTTCCTTTGCCTCAAGCCCCGTTGGCACTTCCACCACCGCAATGTCCCCCACCAGGTCAAAGGAAGTGACCAGCCCCTCCATCTCGCGCGCGCTCAATTTCCCTGCCAACGCCTCGCGCAGGCTTTTTGGCCTCTCGCTCCTGCTTTCCAGCCTCTTTTCCACCAGTTTCATGCCTGCAGGCAGCCTTCCTCCTTCCTTTATCGGGAAATAGACGTACTTCCTGCCGCGCGCAGGTATGTAAGAATTGTCCAGAGCGCCATCTGCGCTAAGCTTCTTCCTCTCGGCCTCCGCCCCGCCCTTTTCCACGCGCACGCACTTTGCCATGCGCCCATATTGGCGGAAATGATTTAAACATCTTGCGCGCCCCATGCTCCACGCCCTGCTTCCAGGCACCACATTTAAATCCTTTTGCCGCCATAATCCATGCGTATGGGAGACGTCAGGCTCATTGTCCCGCCAAGCATAGCCATCAGGCGCACCAGGCAGGCACAGCCCTGCAACCCTTTTTTCGTTCCAGGGAAGGAAGCCAAGTATTACGAAATCACCAAGGCGCTGTGGGCCGCAAGCGAGAAGGCAATGCTGGTGCTTGAGCAAGGCAAGGACGACTTTGCCCATGGCTATTGGGCAGATGCCCGCGGCAAATTCAGCATAGCCATCGAGCTTTTCAAAAGCAAGATCAAAAGCCAGCCCGAGCTTGCCGGCGAAATCAGCAAGAAAATGGCAGAATGCCATGGCAACTGCGGCTACGCATTGCTCCGGCTCGGCGACCGCGCCGGGGCGCTTGCGGAATTCGGCACGGCGCTGAAGCTTGATTCCACATGCTTCGAGGCCCACCTCTACCTTGGCCATGCCCTGCTGCCAGGCGACCCTGAGGCTGCAAACCTCCAATACCTCCTGGCATTCGAGTCCGTCAAGAACAAGATACTGAAATATTACGACATCAAGGGCGAGCTGGAGCTGGACCTTCCATACTCCTGCCACTGCATAGCCGCCTCGCTGTCAAGGCTTGGCGAGCGCGATGATGTCAAGCGCAAAGTCGCAGCAGTCTACTACGAAGAGGCGGCAGGGCTTTACAGGGATGAAATCAAGAAGCACCCGGAGCAGGAAGCCGGGCTTTCGCAGCTCCTGCAGCTTTGCGAGGAAGGCAGCAAGCCCGTCTCTTAGCTAGGAAATCATTATCGAAGGCTTCCCTGGCAGGGCGAACTTCGCCTTCGCTGCGCCGCTCTTCTCCTCTTCCATGGCAGAAACAGGGCAGCCAAGCTCCTCTTCCAAAAGTTTTTTGCCAGATGCCAGCGCTTCCATCTCAAACTCGGAAGAAGGCGTGCCCGAAAGCGCGCCCACATTCTTCATGTAGCTTTGCAGCACCTTCGCGACCTCTGCCGCATGGGGCTTTATCTCCGCATCCGCCATCGCGGCTTTCATCGCAGCGTCAAACTTCCTCTCCTTGTCCGCAATCGCGCGCAGCTTCCTCTTCCACGAAGCCGCAACGAACAGCTCCACCCTCTCCGCCTTCTCCTTCTTGATTGGAGTGGAACTCGCATCCGCTCGTTCCACTGCTGAAAAAATCCTTCCGGATTTTTTCATGAGCTTCAGGATGGAGGATATGTCCTCCCTCACGCGCAGTATGTAGTCCTCTGCCGCTTCCAGCGTTTCATCCACTTTCTTTTCGTCGCCTTCAGGCATGGGTGCAACGGCAACAAACGGCGCATCTTCCACGTAGTGCTTCTTCCCAAGCGCCTGCCACATCTCCTCTGCAAAGTGCGGAACCATGGGCGCAACAAGCGGCACCCACATTTCAAAGAACTCGCGTAGCTGCGGCGCCTCCGCGCGCTTGAGGTACCACTGCACGTCGTTGAAAGTGTTGTAGAACAGCTCAAGCGAAAGCTCGCGAAGCTGGAATTTCTCGTACATCTGCGGCGCCGCAATCGCCCTCTTGTGCATGCGCGACAGCAGCCATTTGTCAGCAATGTCTTTTTTCGCGCCATCCTTCTTCACAGCGTACTTCTCCATTGCAGCCTGCATCGCCTTCATCCTTGAAATCACGCCTTCCACTGCAGGCCTGTTGAAGTCAGTGTCGGCTGACAAATCCGCGCCAGACACCACCACGAACCTGATTGCATCAGCGCCAAACTGCTTCACAGCCGCGCGGATGGGGATGATGTTGCCCATTGACTTGCTCATCTTCTTGCCGTCCATGAGCACAAACCCGTTTGTCACGATTTGCCGCGGCCACTTTTCCTTGGGGAACACCGCGACATGGTTGAATATGAAGAACGTGAGGTGGTTGTACACCAGGTCGGTGGCGGAGTGCCTTGAGTCCAGGGGATACCAGTAGGAAAACTCCTTTTGCATCTCCCCTGCCTCGCGCGGCAAGCCTGTCGCGCTTCCCTTGCCCAGGAAAACAAAGTCAAACAGCTTCTCATCAAGCTCCTCCGGCTTCATCTTCATTGCAATGTGGGAGACAGTATAGAACGCCATGTAGATGGTGGAGTCTGAAAGCGCCTCAATCATCTTGCTCCTGTCCAGCGGGAAGCGCGTTCCCAATCCAGCGGAGCGCGTGCACGCCTTCTGCCTGAGCCACCCTATGGTGTATTCATAGTCATGCCTCATCTTCTCAGGCAAAATTGACATTTCCGCAAGGCACTCGCGCGCCTTCCCCTTCCACTTCTCATCGCCATAGTCTATGAACCACTGGTCGCGCACTATCTTTACGCCCACCAAGCCGCCATAGCGCGAGTAAATCGGGCCGTTTGAAATCTCATACAGGGCAAGCGCGCTTCCATCAGTTATCATCTTTGCGCGTATCTTTTCTTTCGCTTCCGCCCCCAGCATGCCTGTGAATTCTCCCACCGCCATCCTGCCCGTGTGCGCCTCCTTCTTGTAAATCTCCTCGGTGGCTGCTTCCGCGCGCGGGTCAGATTGCGACTTTATGCCCATCTTCTCCACAATCTCTTTCGCAGGGAAATTGCCAAATCCCTCAAGTGTGAGAACCTGCACCAGCTTTATCTTGCCCTCCAGCTTGGCATCGCGCAGCGCCAGGTAGTCAAAAGGCGCGTGCGCAGGCACTGACATCACCACGCCCGTGCCGTGCTTGGGGTCCACAAACGAAGCAGGGAAAATGGGCAGTTCCGCTCCTGTGAATGGGTGTTTCGCCTTTCCGGCAAGCAGCGCAGATGCTGGCATCTCCTCCTCCACCTTCATCTCCAGCTGCATGGAAAGCGCAGGCAGCGCCTCCTTTGCTATATAGTATGCCTTGCCCTTGCAACTAACCTTAACATAAGCCGCGCCCGGGTTCACCCAAAGGTTAGTGACGCCATAAATCGTCTCAGGCCGATAAGTCGCGCAGGCAAGCACCCCATCCTCGAACGGGAACAGCACGCCGGTGATTTCCTCAATCTGCGGGTCCAAATCCCCCTTGGTGTCGTGCGCGCCAACCGCAGTCTGCCCCACGGGGCACCACGGCACAGGGTGCTCGCCCTTTGTGATGTACCCTGCCTGCTCCAATTTCGCGAAATGCCACTCAATGAATTTATTGAACTGCGCGTCGTAAGAGTAGAACTTGCGGCGCCAGTCAATGGAATAGCCCATCTCCAACATGCCCGCCTCGATTTCGCGCGAAAAATACGCCACAAGCTCGCGCGGCTCGGTAAGCGTTGCAGACACCTCTCGCGGGATGCCGTACACTTTCTCAAAAATCGAAAGTATCTCCTCGTCCTTTTCCCCAATCCTTTTCGCCATTGCAAGGATTGGCGTGCCCGTGACGTGGAAGCCCATGGGGAAAAGCACGTTCTTCCCGCGCATCCTCTGGTAGCGCGCGTAGATGTCCGTAGTGGTATAAGTCCTGCCATGCCCAATGTGCTGGGGCGAATTGGGGTAGGGGAATGCCGCAGTAAGGTAAAACTTGCTTCCCGCGCCTGCGCTGGGCGCGAAAACGCCTTCCTCAGCCCATTTCTTCTGCCATTTTGCGTCTATATTGTGCATGCTTTCCTTCTTCCTCGTAAAGAATAAAAGCGCATGCCGTCCTGCTCAGAAGTAGTAGCTTGCCACGCATTTCACAATGAGCGGCTTGCCGATTTCGCGCTTGGTGATTTGCTGCCCTTCCACATACTCAATGTACTCAAATCCAAAATCCTTTATTGTGGCGGTGGCGCCGTCCGCGGCAGCCCTCGAGGTGTCGCACGGCTGGGATGCCTTCATGTAA
>Ga0172370_10003667_pt1 | contig 21113 bp, 25 predicted proteins | sample LakKiv5m_FD_114538 | JGI IMG/M metagenome (GOLD analysis project Ga0172370, IMG submission 114538) | Freshwater microbial communities from Kabuno Bay, South-Kivu, Congo - kab_022012_11.5m | ecosystem: Environmental > Aquatic > Freshwater > Lake | place: Democratic Republic of the Congo...
ACCAGAATCAATCAGCTCTTGGTAGAGAGTTTTTTGTCTCTCCCAGAAAACATTTTTTGTCGGTGTAAGTTCGGCAACAGTCGGCGCAAGATACATGACAGAGTGGCGAAGTAACACCCCGCCACCAATCAAAACCAACAGTAACACCAAATATTTACCCAACCAACCTTTTGCCATCCCCTCTTCTTCAAAGTATACCTCAAAGAAGAAGCGGTCAAGCGAGTTTCTTTCTGCTACAATTTTCCTAATGAATCAAGATTTACTCAACCAACTCGCCGATGCCGAAAAACTTTTGGCCGAGTCGGATGATGCCCAAATTCGCCAGCTTGCCAAGGAAGAGATAGCCCGTCTCAAAGAAAACCTTGACCGCTCTGACCCTCTCAACGAACGAGGGGCAATATTAGAAATCAGAGCCGGTAGCGGTGGCGATGAGGCCGAACTATTTGCTCAAGAGCTTTTCCGGATGTACCAGCGCTACGCCGAGCGCCAGGGTTGGAGAGTTTTTCTTGCCGAGCTGAACCAATCCTCGCTAGGAGGCATAAAATCGCTGGTTGCTATAGTAGAGGGGAGGGGCGCTTACGCTTCCTTGCGCTTTGAGGGCGGGGTTCATCGAGTACAACGGGTGCCTAAAACAGAGAAATCCGGCCGAATTCATACCTCGGCCGCTTCTGTGGTTGTTCTGCCCCAAGTGCAGGATGTTGATGTCGTCATTCGGCCGAATGATCTTAGGGTTGATGTTTTTCGCTCCGGTGGACACGGCGGCCAATCAGTCAATACTACTGACTCGGCCGTGCGTTTAACTCATTTACCTACCGGCCTAGTCGTCACCTGCCAGGATGAACGCTCCCAGTTGAAAAACAAAGAGAAGGCGATGAGCATTCTCCGCTCTCGTCTCTGGGAGAAGCAGTCAGCCGACCAGAACGCCGACCAAGATGAACAACGCCGTTCAATGATAAAAACAGGCGATCGCTCCGATAAAATCCGTACCTATAATTACCCCCAAAGCCGTATCACCGATCACCGTATAAACAAGAGCTGGCATAACCTGACAGGAACTCTTGACGGCGATCTTAATCCGTTAGTTGAAGCCTTGCGTCGCGCCAATCTCGGTTTGGATGAGCACGATTAAAGCAGTTCTGACCAAGACTAATAATCAATTAGAGGAGGCCGGATTCCCCGCCGCTAGACAGGAAAGTTTGGCAATATTTGAGTGCGTTTTAGGCAAAACAAGCGCCCAACTCATCAGCAGTACGACAGAGAAAGTCACCCCTATTCAGTTGCAAGAAATAAACAAAATTCTCGCCAGACGCTTAAAGCACGAGCCACTGCAATACATCTTGGGCAAAGTGTCATTCTTAGGGAAGGAGTACTACTGCGATCACCGTGCTCTTATCCCCCGGCCGGAGACCGAACTGTTGGTCGAGAAAGCCATCGCTTACATCAAGAAGTTCGAGCTGGAAAAGGGTCGTTTTTTAGATATGGGAACAGGTGGCGGAGTAATCGCTATCACTCTTAAGTATATTTTTCCCTCCGCTCAAGTTTTTGCTAGTGACTGCTCTTTGGAAGCACTGGGTTTAGCCCGAGAAAACGCCTCTCGCCACAATCGTGAAATTACCTTTATCGCGTCAGATTTACTAGAAAATATCAGCGACCGTTTTTCTGTTATTATCGCCAATCTTCCCTATGTGCCAGAGAAGGTGTGGTTAGAAAGCGCCCCTGAAGTGCGGCGTTTCGAACCAGCGGGGGCGATCCGGGCTGGTAGTGATGGCTTGCGCCATATTCGCCCGTTAATGCGCCAACTTCCTAGCTTCTTAGAAGCAAGATCGCTTGTGGCGCTGGAGATCTGGCCCAGCCAAACCAATGCCCTCCGCCAGCTCGCGAAGCGTCTGCCCGATCACACACTCCGATTTGACAATGACCTATCGAATCAGACGCGTTTTGCTTTCTTTCTGCCTAATTGCCGGTAGTGCCAAGAATTAGATCGGTAGTTTGGCTGTTGCCGTCTCTGATATAGGTGATTATAATTTTGTCGCCAGGACTGTGTTTGCGCACTAACCTAACCAACGGGTTGGTGTCGGTAACCTCGTCGTCGTTAATCATCGTCACCACATCTCCCGGACGCAAACCGGCAACAGCGGCTGGCGACCCGCTAACAACCCCATTACTGACAATGTAGGCCCCATGGTCCACCGACAGGCCCAGAGTGGTGGCAATATTTTTTGTAAGGCTGCGATAGTTAATCCCCAGATATGGCTGAAGAATTTTGCCATTTTTCTGATAGCTGTCGAGATCCTTGGTGATATCGGTGGCGGCGATGGCGAAACCAATTCCTTGAGCATTGCCAGCGATCGCCGTATTCACCCCCACTACTTGCCCGGCCAGATTTACTAGCGGTCCACCAGAGTTGCCGGGGTTAATGGCCACATCCGTTTGCAGAAGACCGTAGAGTGTTTCGCTGTCAGTATCGACCGAACGCTCCTTGGCCGAGATCACCCCAACTGTCACCGAGTTTTGTAGCTCACCAAGGGCATTGCCGATTGCAATCACCCACTGGCCAACCTGTAATTTGTCGTAATCGCCAAACTCGACCACTGGCAGGCCACTGCCCTCAACTTTCATAAAGGCAATATCATTGGACGGATCTGTTGCCACCACGGTAGCAGAGAAGGTTTTGCCATCGTTGGTGGTCACCGTAAAACTACTGGCATTCTCAACCACATGCTTATTGGTAACAATCAGACCATCGGCCGTCACTACAAAACCCGTTCCCGCCACTTCGGTGGGAGTGAGGCTCTGAAAACCAAAGTAGCTGGTTGTCTGTTGCCCCTTGCCGGTAATACTGACAACTGAAGGACGAATCTTTTTGGCCGCATCAATTATTGCCGAGGACTCCTCCACTACTATCTTCTGGCTGCGGGTGGTGGTAAGATTCAGTGCCTGCAAATTATCCAAGCCAAAACGCCCCCTAATCTTCTCCCCAATTGGGCTAGCTGAGAGAAAATACAGTACGCCTAAAGTACAGATTATCCCCGCCGCCGCCGCCACAACTACTGCGCGAGAGAGTATCCTTTGTTCTGTTTTGCTATCCATTAATAATTATTTTCCTTTCTTTTCAGTATTATCAGCCAAGCTTTTTTGCTTAGAATTCTCTTTTTCGTGGTGAAGATAACGGATAATCGCCTCCATTGCTGTTGCCAGCGTACCGATATTAACGATCGCTGGCACCACATCGCCGACAAACTGCTTCATCGTTTCACCCAGATGATCCAATTTTCGGACAATGTGATTGGCATGATAGAGCAGAATTACTAGGTATAAGAGGGCAACTAAAAACCCCAGCAACACCAACACTGACAAGTAATCAATCAACTGCGCCACATTCATTTGTCCTCCTCCTTTTTAGGCATTTTCCAAATTGCTTTATCAAACACGGCGTTAGGAACAATATAGTAGTTACCGGCCTCGTCGCGCAAGCGGATCTTCCGCGCATCCAGTTTCTCCACCAGCCCCTTTGTTTCGCCGAACTCAAGATACTCGCCGATACGAATATCCGGGTCCTGTGCTAGAAAAAGACCGGCGATCAGATCCTGTAGCAATGCCGCCGAACCGGTAGAAAGAGCCAAGGCGAAAAACGCCACCCCGGAAGAAAGAACCAGCGAAATCTGCGTCAACCCGAGCGAGCGCAACAGCACGGCAATTAACAGGGTCCATAAAACTATATCTATCAAAGAAAGAATTATGCCCTTCATCGCCTGATTGCCCCGAGTTACCCGAATTACGCCATGCAAAACAGAACGGATAATTTTTATGGCGATATAGCCAATCAGCAGGGTAAGCAACAGCTCCGGCGCCCGCTCCGTTATCTTTAAGACCAAATTGCTGGCCTGTTCACTCCACCTCTCCATATCTCTATTTTAGTTGGCTAATCCTGAAATACAACTGAAAGCTAGCCTAATAATCTACGACAGCGCCTTGCGCAGTGCCTCTTTGGCCTGACTAACACCTACCGCTCCCTTGGTTTTACCCATCAGACGTCCAAGCAAATAGTTGAAGGCCTCTTCTTTACCGGCTTGATATTCTTTGGCGGCTAAAAGGTTTTCCGTAATAACCTGGGCTACAACTTGTTCAAGATCAATTTTCTCATCAAGTGAAGAGGTCGCCTCCTGCCAAGTTTTACCCTCAGCCAGAGAGCGAATAACTGCTTGAGTCGTCGCATTGGGCCAATCTTTCTCGGTAACGACTTCAAGCACCTTAATCTGGTCATCTAGAGGAAGCGCTAATAGTTGGGGAGTAGATATGGCCAGCCGGCCGGCCAACTTGGCAAGATCGGGTTTCTTGGCAACTAGAGTAGAAAGCTGTGTGAATAAGCCCTTACGAACCAATATCGCCGCCTGGTCTTTGCTAATCCCCATCTTCTCCAACGCCTGCCTATTTTCTTCTGGTAAGGCAGAGCTTTCGGTTGAGCTGAGATCAAGCTGGACTTGTGGTAGATCTGGCTCTGGGAAATATCGATAATCGGCGCTAGTCTCTTTTTGACGCATTAAACGGGTAGTTTGAGATGCCTCATCCCACGAGCGCGTCTCCTGCGCCACTTTTTCTCCTGCCATAATCATCGTCTCCTGCCGTCGGGCCTCGTACTCGATCGCCCGCCCCAGCGAACGGAAAGAGTTAATATTCTTCACCTCGACCTTCTGCCCCAAAGCGGCACCAACTGGAGCGATAGAGATATTGGCTTCACAGCGCATCTGTCCCTTCTCCATATCAGCTCCAGAAAGTTCCATCTGACGCAGTAGCGTCTGAAGTTCACGAGCAAACCGCTGGGCCGCCTCGGCGCTGTGGAAGTCGGGATGAGTTACAATCTCTATTAGCGGTACACCAGCTCGGTTATAATCAACTCCAGAGGTTCCATCTGGTCGATGAAAAAGCTTGGCCGCATCCTCTTCCAGATGAATCCGGGCAATCCGATGATCAACCCCGTCAATAGTTAGAGATGCTTCTGTTACCAACGGATCAGTTGATTGAGATATCTGGTAGCCCTTGGGCAGATCGGGGTAGAAATAGTTCTTTCTTGCCCAGAATGATTCAGGAGCAATTTGGCCTTTGAGCGCTTTGCCAAGACGAATTACCTGAGAGATTGCTTTCTCGTTCAAAAGAGGCAGGGCTCCTGGTAGGCCGTAACAAACCGGGCAAAGATGGCTATTGGCTGGAGCGTTAAAGGGATCGTTAGCACAGCCGCAGAACATTTTGGTGGCTGTTTTTAGTTCTACATGAATCTCGAGTCCGACTGTCGTTTGATAATTTGTTGAATTTTGTTTCATTTTCCGAACCTCAACTGTTTAGCCGCTTGGCGATAGATGGCAGGATAGTCTGTCCTGTCCCAGTAGGCCACAAAGCTGCCCGTTTCGTGAACTAATTCATTGCGTTTCTTGTGCGCCTCCCAAAGACGATTATACAAACCCCAATCAAGCAAGCGGTTTATACCCTTTAGCCGCTCGCCCATCGACCCCCCCTCCAGTCCAGCTTCTATGAGCAATCTATCAAAAGCGCTGTCAGCTTGGATTACGGCCTGTTTTTTATCGGCTTGGTTACTTGAGCGCCACAGATGATCAGCCATCTGCCAGTCAGCTTCTAGGCGCATCCAGTCAACCTTATTCCAATTAGGACCACGGCTAAGTCGAAACAGCTTGCCTAGCCAGCTCATCGCCCTCCCCTCATCTCATTAACAATACTTGGCAGATGATCGTTGACCAACCAGCCCACATAGAGCACCGTCACCGTCAGTACAACCGTTACGATCCCCTTAATAATTAGCCGGCGCAAAGGTGCAAATTTGATCTGGCGGCGGACAATAATCGCTTGTTTCTCCCGCTTTTCCAGCTGATCTTCGCGCTCTCGACGCAGGCGAGCATTTTTACCCATTGACCTCCTCGGGTATTCTTTGATGATAATTAGTCTCGGCTTGATACTGTTTAGCTAGGTCAATAAGTACGTCCTCTCTAAACCAAGGCGCGACCATCTGCGCCCCGATTGGGAGACCGCTTAAGCTAAAACCGCAGGGTACTACCATACCCGGCAATCCGGCCAGATTCACCCCGACAGTCAGCAGGTCGGCCTGATACATCTTAAGTGGATCGCTGGTGCGACTGCCTAAATCAAAGGGCAACACCGGTGAGGTCGGATCGATCAAGACATCAACCTCCTTAAATACTTTCTCGTACTCCTTGCGGATAAGCGTCACCACCCGTCGGGCCGTTTGATAGTACTCATCGAAATGTCCCACCGATAGAACAAAGGTTCCTAACAGTATCCGCCGCTTTGGCTCCGGACCAAGTAGGGCGCGAGTCTCAAGATAACGCTCGAGCAGCGTTTGCCCTTCTCTAACTGCTGCACTTCGGTAACGGATTCCGTCGTAACGCGCTAAGTTTGCCGAGGCTTCGGCCGGCATAATGACATAGTAAGCCGGCAGAGCTAGGGGCAAGCTCGGAAGGGAAACCTTTTTGACAGTTGCCCCCTTGCGCTGCCAGAAAGCAACGAACTCATAAACCAGCGTCTTAATCTCTTTGAACTCTTTGTCCTCGGGTAGATCCCAGAGTTCTTTCGGCAAACCGATCCGCAAGTTGTTTGGGGAGACCGTTTGAGACTGATAGTGATACTCAACGGAAGTTTGGTCGTAGGGGTCCTGCCCCGATATTACAGAGAAAACCTTCTCGAGCGTGGCGGCATCCTTGGCCAGTGGACCGATCTGATCAAGAGATGAAGCCAAGGCGATCAAGCCATAGCGGGACACCGCTCCGTAGGTTGGTTTTAGCCCTGTCACACCACAAAAACTGGCTGGCTGGCGGATTGAACCGCCGGTGTCTGAACCAAGAGCCGCGTCACAAAACCCAGCCGCTACCGCCGCCGCCGAGCCACCCGAAGAACCGCCAGGCACCTTTTTTGTATTCCAAGGATTTTTCGTCACCTGAAAAGCCGAGTTCTCCGTGGAAGATCCCATCGCAAACTCATCTAGGTTGGTTTTTCCGATAATCTGACCGCCCGCCACCTTCAAACGAGTTGTCACGGTTGCGTCGTAAGCGGCAATATGTTCAGCCAGAACCCTAGAACCGGCGGTGGTTTTCTCGCCTTGCAAGAGAATGTTATCCTTTAAGGCGATTGTCAGATCACAGAGTAGTCCTTTTTTGGTCTCCGGCTTATCAATCAGCAGTAGAAAGGCCTGAATCGATCTATCTTGCTTATCAATCTTCTCCCGAAAGGCCAAAAATCTAGAGCTCATTATTCTCTTCAAAAACCGCCGGGGTGATGACTTGATTGGTTTTCAAGTCGTAAGAAAGCGCCAGATTCCTCAACATCGCCCGAGATAAACCGGGCGGGCCGCTTTTTGCTTTATCGGGACGCAGATTTTTTTGAGTTATCGCCCGCGCGCTAATTGACCTGCTGACACTAGACACTTTTTTGATTTGCTCGAAGAAACTTACGATCTCCGATAGCTGCCGGCTTAGCCTTTCCGCCTCATCGGCTGATATCTGTATTCGCGATAAATTGGCCAATCTAGCCGTTTCATCCTTCCACTGCGTCATCAGAATTATCTTATCGCAGGATACTTTTCCTATCAAGCTAGCTTATGGTTGTTTTTGTCTTGTCGCCAATCGGCTAAAACTTCCTTGATTATCTTATCGTACTTCGGTCGCCAGACTGGCGCTATATCTTGACAGAGCGGGCACTCAAAACCCACCGCCCAAAGCTCATTCCTTCCCTCGACACCGTAGAGTCGTCCATCAGAGATCGTTTTTGAGTTACAAACCGAGCAACGATCCTCTAGACCTTTGAGTCGCCGATCATCAATGACGATATCCTCGTTCATCCTTACTCTAATTTTTTGAGAAATTCTGCTTCGTTAATGATCGGTCTTTTCAGCTCGCGGGCACGATCGAACTTATTGCCCGGATCATTTCCCGCCACAACAAAGTCGGTTTCCAACGAGACCGACTCGCTCACTCTTGCTCCCGCCTGACGGGCCTTTTCTTTTGCCTCTTCCCGCGACAGAGTCGGCAAGGTACCGGTAATAACAACAGTTTTGCCCGCAAGCGCTCCGTCTTTGCCAGCAGAAGAATAAACAATTTTTATCTCTTTCAAAAGCTCTCCGACCCGATAGCAATTCTTTGCTTGGGCAAAGAAATCAGCGATGCCTTGCCCGACAATCGGACCAATATCAGGTATTTTTGCCAGATCGGCCTCGCTGGCTTTGGCCAAATCTGAATAGCTGGAGAAGACCTTAGCGAGCGCGATCGCTGTTTCTTCACCCACATGACGGATACCTAGTGCGTAGATAAATCGGGCAAAAGGAATTTCTCGTCGCGCTTTAATCGCCGCCAAAATATTATCTGCCGAGAGCTCGCCAAATCTAGTTAGTTTGACAATCTGCCCTCTCTTCAAGCGAAAGATGTCCGCCTCCTCTTCTACCAGGCCATTGGCGTAAAAAGCGTCAATCACTTTTGGCCCCATTCCGACAATGTCGAACGCCGGCTTCGAGGTAAAATGTCTTAACTGAAGCAACCTGGAACCATAGCAGTGGCTATTAGTACAGCGGTAGGCCACTTCACCCTCTTGTCGGGTAACTGGCGCACCACAGGCCGGGCACTTGCTCGGGAAGTGATACTTTTTCTCCTTACCATTTCTCAACTCCGGCAAAGAGCGGACAACCTCCGGAATAACATCACCGGCCCGACGCACTACCACCGTGTCACCGACTCGAATGTCTTTGCGGTTTATCTCGTCGAGATTATGCAACGTTGCTCGCTGAACTGTTACTCCAGCTACTTCAACCGGTTTCAAAACTGCCACTGGCGTCAGAGTCTTCTGTCGGCCCACCTGGACAACTATGTCCTCCAGGCGGGTGGTCGTTTCCTCTGGAGAAAATTTGTAAGCCAGCGCTCCGCGCGGCGCCTTACCCACCACCCCCAGAGCCAGAAAATCTTCTCGACGATCAACCTGCACCACCACCCCGTCTATTTGGTAAGGTAGTCCAGAGCGCTCCTTGGCGACTTGATCAATATACTTTTTGGCAGCTATAAGATCGTCTGCCAGCCGATTCTGTTTGGCATTCGCTCGAAAATCCAACTCCTCCATATACTCGTGCTCCAAGTGGTGGCTGGGGATCGGCTCATCAAGCGTCAAGCCATAGGCCATAAAACTTAGGTCGCGCTTGGCCGTCAATTTGGGGTCAAGCTGGCGAACTGAACCGGCGGCAGCATTGCGTGGGTTAGCAAACTCACTCTTGCCTTCTCGCTTTCTGGCTTCATTTAACTCGAGAAACGACTTGTAGGGCATAAATATCTCTCCTCTGACCTCAATGGTTTTTGCCTCATCAACTCGTCGACTCGAGTTAAGCCGCAGTGGAATAGCCCGAATCGTTTTGACTTGAGCGGTTATATCTTCGCCCACCTGTCCGTCACCCCGCGTTGAAGCCCTAACCAACCGCCCTTGTTGATAAATCAAACTGCAGGCCAGTCCATCCATTTTCTGCTCACAATATAGAGGAAAGTGACAGGCCTCGGGCCGAAGCTTTCCGACTCTTTTCCACCAAGCCGTCAGCTCCTCTATTGAGAAGGCATCATTAAGCGAGAGCATTGGTTGGCGATGAGTGACTTTCTGGAATTTGGCGATGGCCTGCCCGCCGATTCTTTGGCTTGGCGAATCAGGCGTTTTCAGAGAAGGATACTTCTCCTCCAGCACCGTCAGCTCTCTCTCTAGGGATGTATAAACGTCATCAGAAACAGAGGGAGTATCGAGCACATGGTACTCATAACGGTAGCGCTCGATCAGTTTTTTCAGCTGTTCTACCCGAGTTGACGCTTCAGCAATATCTTTGGGCTGATCCCTGTCGTCTCTTGAGATCTTCTTTGTCATCAGCTCATTTCTCTGAGCTTTTTGACCCGTTCATTGATCGGCGGGTGGGTGGAGAAAATAGTTGTCAGCCAGCTCTGTTTCTTCTCGTCAACTCCGAAGGGCTCATTGATAAATAAATGGGCAGTGGCGCGATTTGCTGAACGCATCGGGCGTTCGTATCGCTCAATCTTACTCAAGGCCTCGGCCAGCCCCTCGGGGAATCGGGTCAGTAGAGCCCCGCTGGAATCAGCAAGAAACTCCCGCCGCCGGGAGATAGCTAGCTGTATCAGCTTGCCAACCAGTGGAGCCAGAATCGCCAAAACAATGCCAATAAGCATCACAACGCCATTGTTATTGCCTTCTTTATTGCCGCCACGACGCCACCAGAGCGAGCGCATAAATAGATCAGAAACCAAGGCGATCGCTCCCACTAGGGTTACAGAAACGGTCATTAGTAAGATGTCGCGGTTTTGAATATGAGAGAGCTCATGCGCCAGCACCCCTTCTAGCTCTCTTTTATTCAACAAGTCAAACAAACCAGTGGTGACAGCAATTGAGGCGTGCTTGACATCTCGCCCAGTGGCAAAAGCGTTCGGGGCTGGATCGTCGATAATGTGAATCTTTGGCATTGCTATGCCAGCGGTTAGTGACAAATTTTCCACTAAACGGTAATACTCTGGCGCCTCCTCTCGATCTACCTGACGGGCGCCGCTTACCGCCAAAGCAATTGAGTCTGAATAATAATAGCTCACCCAACTCTGTACTACGGCAACAATAACTGCAATTACTAATATCCCCGGGTTATCATAGACGTAGCTTAGACCCCAGCCAATCGCTATAAGTAGCCCAAAAACTACCAGGAAAAGAAAAGCGCTACGGCGTTTGTTGCTTGCAATCTGCTCATACATCAGCATTATTCTAGGGCAAAAATTGCTGTATTGCTAATAGATTCCACGAGTCGCCAGAAGTGGTATTCTTACGAAGTATGTAGGTTGCCCTAACCTCCAGGGGGAGAAAAGGGCAACCGTAGGTTAGAGGCCGAACTCTGAAGTCTCGGTTCTTTACCAAACCCTGTTGAAGCTCTCCTCCTCCCTCAGCTTTTGCCATCGCAGTTGCCTCTCGATCTCTGGAGCAAGATCGGCAAAAGGAACTCTCGAAACGCGCATAAGAGTATTTCCCCAGATTATCCCACTGCGGGCACGATGAAGAAGCTCTCGCACCTCTCCTCTTTTGGGCCTATTACTGCGCAAAGCGATAACCTCGCGATAGTCTACACAGAATGACATGTAACCATCTTTTCGCCCGATAGTGAGCCAATCCAGCAGTCGAACAAGAAACCGTCGCCAGCTCGTCTCCAGGGCGAGAATCGATGTCATTGCGCCGCGTTCACCCAGTTGGTCAACGTACACGGCAGAGTACACTAACCTGCTCCTAAGTGCTTGAAGGCAATATTCGTAAGCCAATCGGCTTTGTCGCGAATCTTGCCCTAAGACAATCTGCTTCAAGGCAACTTCCGTAGATTGAGGAGGTTCGAGCGACATCGTTCTCTCCTTTATGAAGTGTGATGGTGGTACCAACTACAAGTTGTATAGCAGATCGACCATTAAAGTCTATAGGCCAACTCGTTGTACTCTCACAAAGGAAGATCAAAACTCCCACGCCGCTTCTTTCAGCGCGAAAATGCTGATTTCTATTCAGAACGATTTCAGAACTGCACCTTTACTGGTTCTTTCTCACCTTCGGCTACTTCAAAGAAGGTGCGCTTCTGGTAGCCAAGCATCCCAGCAAAGATGTTGCTGGGAAAAACTTGCAACCGATTGTTGAAGGAAAGCACATTGGCGTTATAGAAGCGACGGGAAGCCTGAATCTTATCTTCAGTGTCGGTCAGCTCGGTTTGAAGTTGCAGAAAGTTTTGAGACGACTTCAGGTCGGGATAATTTTCGGAAACGGCAAACAAACTTTTTAGAGTTTCCGAGAGAGCATTTTCCGCTTTGGCTTTTTCGGCAGGCGCTGTAGCCTGCATCGCACTCGCTCGCGCTTCCGTGACTTTGGTAAATACTTCTTTCTCCTGTTTCGCGTAGCCCTTAACCGTCTCAATAAGGTTGGGGATCAAATCATAGCGCCGCTTGAGTTGGATGTCGATATCACTCCAAGCTTCGTCGCAGCGGTTCTTTAGCACTACCAGCCCGTTGTAGAGAGCGATCAGCCACACCAACAACAGGGCGATTACAATTAATATTATCCAAAATATGCTCATATTGCCTCCTTATTTTCAATCTACCCTAACAGCCAGATTATGGCAAGTTTGACGCACCGCTGGAGTGAGGCAGAAGATCACCCAACCCAGTCGCCACACCTCGAGAAGAAAGAAAAATCATCACTACCAGCGTCCCTATCAGCACAATTAGCACCCCCAAAACCACCAACCAAGTTGTCCGGTAACGAAGAGCCAGCCCTGGCTCGGCAATCTGTTGCGCCTCATCAGCTGTGATTAGCTCCGACATCTCAATCTAATTTTAACACGTAGGCTGACAAGAGTTAATTGGCCCTAGCCAACTCGAGGGCCTTGTCGAGTATCGGATCCGCCGTCTCAGTTTTATCACCCTCTACTTTAACGTCTGGCTCAATCCCCACCTTGTTGATCTCCCGCTTATTCGGCGTTAACCACTCGGCGATCGTTAGTCTTAGCGCCCCCTGTTTTAGCGAGATGATATCTTGCACAGAGCCCTTACCAAAGGTCTTCTCTCCAACGAGAGTCGCTCGCTGATAGTCCTGCAAACAGCCGGCAAGAATTTCCGCCGCCGAAGCAGAGCCGCTGTTTACAAGAACATAGAGCGGCAGTTTCGGCTGGGAAGGTACGGCGCTGGAGCGAACCTCTTGCTCTTGGCCAGAGCGAAACTTCTCCACCGTCACCACTGAGGGAGGAATAAACATCCCGGCAATCGGGGGCACGGCATCGAGATATCCACCCGGGTTATTACGCAAATCAATAATCAGCGCCTTGGGCGATTGCCCCGCTAGCTCGGCCAGACCAGCCGAAGCCAGACCAACAGTGTCGTCGCCAAACTGTCGGATTTCCATATAACCGATATCCCCAATCATTCGATAGCGAACTGAATCAATCTTAATAATGCCTCGGGTGATAGTTAACTCCAGTGACCCCTCCTCGCCCTGTCGCCAAATTGTCAGTTTGACCGTGCTGTCTTTGGGGCCACGAATAATTTTTACCACCTGTTCCACCGACATATTCTCGGTTGATCGATCGTCAACATTGATAATCACATCGTTCGGCTTTAAGCCGGCTGCCTCGGCCGGAGTACTGGAAAGCGGAGCGACAATTGTGACCTGGCCGTTCTTCTCCACCAGCTCTGCCCCAATTCCCTCAAAAGTCCCCGATAGCTCCTCTTCCAAATTCTTCTGCTCATCAGCGCTAAGATACGCCGAATACGGATCACCCAAACTCTCTACCAGGCCGCGGGTCGCTCCCTCGGCCGCTTTCTCCTTATCGAGTGAGCCAACATACTGGCTCTTAATCAGCTCATACGCTCGCCAGAACTGGCTAAGATTAATGTCTTGGCTCTGCCGCAAGCTGGCCGCAGAAGTAGTCGCGCCAGCCAAGAATACAGCCACCAACAGCAGCAAAAAGAGGGCTTGTCTGCCCCAGACAGGAATTCGAGCAAAAGCGCTTCTAATTCGCGAGGGAAGCAACCATGGCCACTTGGGCGGGTACTTCATTGATTACCCCTCCCCCCAACAGCTGGCCACTGGAGCTATAAAACACGATCGACTGGCCGGCAGTAATGGCGCGCACCGGTTGAGAAAAGCTAACGGTTGCCCTGTCTTTTGACCACCGCACAGTTGTCTCCACATCTTCTTGACGATAACGGATTTTTGCTTGACAGACAAACTGTCGCGGCATCTTGGCTAACCAGTTAAGTTGGTTGGCTGACAGCTCGCTAGCAAAGGTTTCTTTGTCCAAGCCCACTATCAAACGGTTGTCGATCAAGTCCTTGGCCAAAACATATAGTGCCGGCGCGTCGCCTTCCCAACCTCCATCAAGAAACGCCCCCGCTCGCAACCGCTCGCCAATTGTGTAGAAGGGTAAGCCGCGATGCCGAGCAATCAGACGACCATTAGTCATTACTACCCCTCCCTCCCTCACCTTGGTTCGACTAGCGAGAAACTTTTTGACGTTTACCTGGCCGAGAAAACAAACTCCTTGGCTATCTTTCTTCACCGCTGTTGGCAGGTTAAACTCCGTTGCCAGCTGGCGTACCTGCGGTTTCTTCAGCTTCCCCAGAGGAAAAAGAACTCTCTCCACCATCTTCGCTTCAATCGCCCAAAGAAAATAACTCTGATCCTTATTTAAATCATCTGCCTTAAAAATGGCTTCACTACGGCGACCGGAGCTATCCTTAACCGTTTTCTTGCGGCTGTAATGTCCGGTTGCCAGATAGTCGGGCTCCCACTGGCGCAAAGCCCGCCAAAGGGCGGCAAATTTTATCTCCTTATTACAAAGAACATCGGGATTGGGCGTAACACCGGCCTGATACTCCCGAAAAAACGGCTCAATCACTGCTTGAGCATACTCTCGAGAAAGGTTGACGCTGTAAAATGGAATATTAAGCTTTTCGGCAACCAAGCGTGCGTCCGCCTCTTCCTTCTGCCAGTTGCAAGGGAAATCACCCTCGCCCTGCCAGCCAAGAATATAGACTCCGATCACTTCATAGCCCTGTTTCACCAGCAAGGCCGCCCCTACCGAGGAATCAACTCCACCAGAGAGCAGAGCTATAACTCTTTTTTTCATCAGCCCAATTTTAGCTCTTTTTTCAGAGATTGTCAGGTTTAATCGGTAAAATCTTGAGTGAACATCCGGCCGTAGATACCGGCATCCAGCACCCCGATACCAGCCTTACGGAAATCTACCTGTAAAATATTGGCCCGATGACCTGACGAGCGCATCAGCCCAGCGTGAGCCAGATCAACATTGGCCGCCTTGGCGATATTCTCTCCGGCTATATGGAAGGAGATCTTGGCCATTTCCATTCGGTCAAATGGCGACTGATCCTGAAGGTTGGTATGGGAGAAGTAGCCAAACAGAGGCATATCCTTGGAGTGAGCCCGAGCCACTTCAGTCAGTCGGCCATCTTCAATCAGCGGCACTAATCCTGCCTTAACACGCTCGGCGTTAACCAGCTCCAACATCTTCACTTCTGAAGCGCGATCAACCGAAGTTTGATCGGTGGTGAACTGCAAGTCGACCCTCTCGTCCACACCTACAACCTTTTCCGTCTGAGACGGAACTGTTAGAAAAGCCAACCAGTCGCCCCACTGATCTCCAAACTTCTCCTCAAGGTAGCTGTTGATCGAGCCAGAGCGCTTGACTATGCGGCTACCCAAGGTGGAGTCGTTGATCTCACTCTTAAGCTGATCTGGCACTGGCAGAGCGACGGCGACAGTCAGCACAATCGCTAAAATTACCAAGCCACGGGCTATCGCCGGCAATAGGCCGGCCAAACGGTTTGGCACGGCGTTACGGATAATTTTAGGAATCAGTGGGTAGATAAAGCGCAGGACAACAGCATAAATCAACTGGTAGACAAACCACGCCAATAGAAACGATAACGGATTAGCTACAAATTCTTTAATCCCAATATTGGCCACAATCCAGCCGGCATAGAAATGGTAGGTCCATGTGGCCACTACCACCGTCAGAACAAATCCGAACAGCTCGAGTGTCTGCTCAATAAATCCACGTCGGATCCCCTCCAGCAAGTAGAAAATCATCACCGCTAAAATTACATAATCGACCCAGTTCATCGTTTACTGCGTCTTAATTTCCGTTTACTTATTTTCTTCATCACTTATCCAGCGCAAAAAAACCTTGGGCGTTTTTGGTTGTTTGCCGATAAACTTCCTCTAAACTCATCTTTTTAGCTTCTGCGATAGCCTTGGCTACTTCTTCAATTGCGAATGGATCATTGCGCTCCCCCCGCTTGGCTTGGGGAGCCAGAAACGGCGCGTCCGTCTCCAGCATAATTTTTTCTAGTGGCGCCCAGGCGAGAATATCTCGTAGATCCTGGTTTTTGGGATAAGTGATATTGGCAGTAAAGGAGATCATCAACCCCAACTCAATAGCCCGTTTTGCCTCTTCTTTGTTGCCGCTAAAACAGTGAATCACCCCCCTGACCCCCTCATAATCACCCAACAGCGTCAACAGATCACCGTAGGCCTCGCGGCAATGAAGCACTAATGGAAGCTTTGTCTGCAAAGAGAAAGTGACAAACTGACGCAGAGCCGCTTTCTGACTATTGGCCTTGGGCTGGCTTGTCTGGCTAGCCTTGTCCGAAGAGTGATAATCCAACCCCACCTCTCCAATAGCCACAATTTTCGGGTTGGACTTGATCATTTTTTCCCAAGCGCTAAATATCTCCATAATTCGCGAAAGAAGCTGACAGCAGATCTCGTCTGGATGAGCTCCAATCGTGGACCAAACCAAGGGCCGCTCGCGACTTAATTTATCCCCCCACTCGCTGGTTGCCTCGTCCACACCGACATTAATCACCCCGACGCCTTCGTGACACATCCGATCTAATAGCTCGTCCCTGTCCTTATCAAACTGGGCAAAATCGAGATGGGCGTGAGTATCAATCGAGCGCATCTTTAGCTAAACTGGAACATCGTTGCCACCACCACACAAGCCATTATCACCAAAGAAGCAGCCACCACTCGGGCGCGTATTCTCTCGTGTAAAATTCCCCAAGAGGCGTAGAAAGCGATTACAGGCGCAAGCACAGACAATAAAATTGTGTACACAATACCCAGTTTGTCAAAAGCATAGAAGCGGGCAACCATCAGCGTTACCCCAACCAGGCCGGATAGCGCCAAGAGCTTCCAGTGCCTATTAGATATCTGACGATAACGGGGACGGAAATAAGCAGCAAAAAACAAGCCGATTATGAGCGTGCGAATACCATATAGCGCCACCGGCGAATATACGCGCAACAGCTCTCTAATAATGATATTCTCCAAAGCCATCAAAATCACCGCTAAAAGCATGTTGTAGGTCGCTTGATCCCAGGTGAAGTGATGCCTCTCTGCCCGCGCCCAGAAAACGGTAATACAGGCCGCCAGCGCCAAACCAAACACCCGCCAATCAAGCTCTTCAGGGAAAAATAAAGCCGCCATTACCACTGTGGCCAGCGGCATCAGCATCATCAACATCTCGTGCTGATGCAATTTCTCTTCTTGAATATCTTGGTAGTAAAGGACATTCCAGACCACAGCGATAACTACCATAAGAAGCAATAGAAATAGACTCTGCGGCATACCCGCCAACGACCACTCCACTCGCCCCAAGAAAGGCAGTAAAACAGCATCAATTGCAAATAGAAAGAAGAATAATATAGGTAGGTAAACTCGAAGAGATACCCTCTCCCGTGAAAGAATAATTTTGTCTATTACCAACGCAACTGCGTTAGCCACGGCCGATATTAATGCCGCAATCATACCTTTATCATGCGGGAGTTTTCACTTGTTGGCAAATGCTTGTTCGATGAGTAATTCTTGACTTTTTATCAGTATCCTGATACACTTGCCCTAACAAACCGGAGGAGGAGGAAACGAGTGACAGGCATTTGTCCGGTCTGCCAGACAGGGGGGATTCCCCTCCGAATGGCGGCAGATTGCACGGAATTCGAGCCAAGTGACGACCGCGATAGTTTTGCTCTCAAGGCGCACTTCGACGCGGCCGGCCAGACCTGCGATGGCACTGGGCAAACCCCCGAAGCCCTCTGCTAGCCTCAACCCCCGCCCTAGGGCGGGGGTTACTCTATTTTTAGGAATACCACAACCGGTAGCCTCCGGACTTCAGCGCTTTTTTTCTAGCCTCTCAAATAGTATCCCGGTCTCAAGAGTTGTCAGCCTTTCCCAGATTTTAGCACTGATGCTTGGCATATACGGCTCCAAACGAACGGCAATCTCGGCTAGCTGGCCGCTTACCTGCTCCAGCGCCTGCTGTTTCTGCTCTTGCTCTGGGTTCTCCCAAATCTTTTGTTGAGTGATTATCTGATCGGCTTGTCGAATAAGCTGGCTAACCTGAATGAGCTCGGCCTGAAAATCAACCAGCCCTTCTTCCAGTTGGGGACGAATCCGTTTGGTTTGTTCGGCAATTAGAGAATCTCGATCGGCTTTGTAGCCCCCGAGCTTTGCGCGACTCCGTAACCCAACTACCCGCCCGACTAGGTTGCCTAAACCATTGACCAACTCGCCGCCGTAAAGCGAGTCAAAATCTGCCCAAGTGAAATTGCTGTCACTAAAGAATGAGAGCTGGCGAAACATCAGATAGCGCAGGGTCTCCGCACTTTTGTAGCGATCAAGTAGCTGCTGGGGAGTAACCACATTACCCAAGCTCTTAGAGATCTTTTGTCCATCAACATTTACAAAGCCGTGTACCAATAGCTTCTTCGGCAAGGGCAGTTTCAAGGCCAACAGCAGGCCCGGCCAGATGGCGGCATGAAAACGGAGAATATCCTTGCCGATAATCTGCCCGTCAGCTGGCCAGCGATCTTCTTGGTGGCAGATATCCAGAGCCGAGAGATAGTTAAGCAGGGCATCAGTCCAGACATACATTACCTGTTCGGGGTCGTCCGGCACCGGCACGCCCCAACTGACTTTGGCTTTAGATCGGCTAACACTGACATCCTCCAGATCTTTGACAACATTAGTAATTTCTTTTGCCCTCGAGCCAGGTAGAACCGCTCCACCCTCAATCCACTCAAGGATCGGCTTTTTGAACTGTGACAGCTTGAAGAACCAGTTATCCTCCTCCACCTGCTCCAGCGGTTGATGATGAATCGGACAGCTACCTCCAACCGCTTCCCGTTCGGTTTTAAAGGCCTCACAACCGGAACAGTACTGAGCCAGATAGTGTCGCTTCTCTAAATAACCGCCCTCTGCCAGCTGGCGCCACTTGCTTTGGACAAACTGTTTGTGTCGTTCGTCAGTTGTGCGGATGAAAAAGCTGGTCTCAACAGAAAAAGCCGGGCCAAGCTCTTGGTAGTGTTTGGCTAATTTATCGGCGTAATCCTGCGGGTTTAGTCCCGCCTCGGCCGCCACTCTGGCCACTTTGGCGCCGTGCTCATCAGTACCGGTGAGAAAAAATACATCATCTCCTAGCTGGCGATAGTAGCGCGCTAAAATATCCCCCGACAATAGCTCGAGAAGAAAGCCAATATGCGCTTCGGCGTTTATGTAAGGTATAGCTGTAGTAATATAGCGTTTCATCTCCCTTATATACTACTCTATTTCCTGTTGGGGAGAAACCGAGTCAAGAGTTGCTTAGCGCAGAACAATAGTTAGTTCACCCTTTATCGCCCTATCTCGCCAAGCGTGGGAGAGCACCTCGACAGTGCCGGCATCAATCTCTTCGAATTTCTTGGTTAGCTCTCGGCCGATAACCATCTGCTTATCGCTTCCACCGTTGGCCAACAGCTCCTCAAAAAGCCGCGGTAGGCGCGGGGCAGTTTCAAACAAAACCGTTGTTTCTGAAGAAGCAACAATCTGCTTGATCATTGTTTGGCGGCCTTTCTTAGTTGGTAGAAAGCCAACAAACCAAAACCGCTCTGCTGGAACACCAGCCACCGACAACAGAGTCGTCACGGCGCTTACGCCCGGGATCGGCACAATCTCGACTCCTCTCGAGCGCGCCAGCGCCACCAGCTTACCACCCGGATCAGCAATGGCTGGAGTTCCGGCATCGCTTACTAACGCCGCCTCCTCGCCGTGTTGTAAATGTTTAATAATCTCATTTAGTTTATCTTCTGAACTGTGTTGATGTAAGCTAACAAGACGACAGAAAATTTGGAGATGATTGAGCAGCAATTTTGTCCGCCTCGTATCCTCGGCATAAATTACCTCCACGCTCCTAAGCGTCTCGATCGCCCGAGTAGTAATATCGCTCAAATTACCGATCGGCGTTCCCACAACGAACAGGCTCATTTGGCAAATTCCTTCTTTATTAATCGGCTCAATCCAATCCACTGCTCAAGATTTAACTTCTCCGGCCGGATCATCGCCGGCAGAGCGAGTTCTTCCAGCATTTTCTCTGTGGTCTGACGTGACAGGCCAAGATCTCGTAGACCATTTGCTAGGGTCTGGCGCTTATGACGAAAACCCGCCTCAACTGCCGGCCAAAAAACTTCCTCGGCTTGGTTGACCTTTGGCCACAGGACGATCACCGCCGACTCAACTTTCGGCTGAGGATAAAAGGCGTCTGGCGGAACTATCCGGATAATTTCGCCCTCCATCTGCACCTCGCGCATAAGCGTCAAGACCCCCCGCTCTCGGCTACCCGGTTGAGCCAACAGCCGCTGGGCCACCTCTTTTTGTACCAACAAGACTAACCTCGTTGGCTTCTTTTTCAAAAGAAGAATCTTTCTCATTAGTGGCGAGGTGATTGAGTAAGGAATGCTGGCGATAATCTTATACTCTCCCTCGATTGTGACCGCCCAATCCACCTGCAAAGCGTCACCGCGTACAATTGTGAGATTCTTCGGCGCCTTGTCGCGCAAAACTTCTGCCAAAGTAATATCGCGCTCAATCGCAATTACCTTCTTGGCTCGATTGGCTAAGGCCATTGTCAGCGTTCCAGTACCCGGGCCGATCTCGACCACTGTCCCTTCTTTGCTTAACTTACCCGCCTCAAGCATCGTCTCAACAACTTTTTGGTCTTGCAGAAAGTTCTGACCCAACATATTGTTGGGCTGCTTATTAAGCTGGCGCAGGATTTTCTTATCACTCATTATGGGAAAATTCTACCAGATTTTTGCGCAAAAATCAGCCAGAAACAAGGCTCAACTAGAAAACTCCTCATCGCAACCCTTTTACTTAAGGACAGTCCTTTAGTAGCAGGGATGCAATATGAAAGCGGCCTCCCGAAGGAGGTCGCTTAGGTCAAAGACAAAGATCGAAGAAGGGTCAAGGGTTAAAGGTTAAGGCTCTCCTCTCACCCCGACACGAGCGGACTGGTAGGCACTCGAATAGCCGGGATCGCACCTGCCCACCCCAGCCCGCCGATCGTAGCGACCACGACTCCAGTCGACAGCCGACACAATGCCCTTGGTACGGTGGTAGGCGCCCAACAGCTCGTCACAGTCACCACCCTTCCAGTCTCCCGTTACGATATCGCTCACGTCCAGCCGGCTGATGGCGCGAGCCAACCCCGCCTC